>Ga0182027_10011141_pt1 | contig 12734 bp, 16 predicted proteins | sample 712E1DmetaG_FD_121300 | JGI IMG/M metagenome (GOLD analysis project Ga0182027, IMG submission 121300) | Permafrost microbial communities from Stordalen Mire, Sweden - 712E1D metaG (Illumina Assembly) | ecosystem: Environmental > Terrestrial > Soil > Wetlands > Permafrost | place: Sweden...
CCGAACACAGCGAGCAAGTGCTGGGTTGCTTCCTGCTCGCCGCCGAACAGATGCACCGCTAAGGAGCCCCATGACCCGAAGCACCCTAAATTCACCTTTCAACAGAAATGCTGGACAGTGCCGACGAAATAGGCGCGTTGACGCTGGTGCGTGGGGACCCGTATAATAGTGGTTTGTCTATAGCCTTTGGAGGGCAGATGTACGCCGTCATACAGACCGGGGGAAAGCAGTATCGTGTCGCACCCGGCGACACCATCCGCATCGAGCGGGTCAGCGGTGAAGTGGGCGAGCAGGTGAAGTTCGGGACCGTGCTGGCCGTTCATACCGATGACAAAAAGGTCCTGGCGGGGTCGGACGCGTCCAACGCCTCGGTGACCGGGAAAATCGTGTCGCAGGGCCGGGGGAAGAAGCTCACCGTGCTGAAGTTCAAGAAGACCAACCAGTACAAGATTCAGCGCGGCCACCGGCAGAACTTCACGGCCGTAGAGGTCAGCGAGATCAAGCTGTAAATCGAACGGCGCCGCATTGCCGGGGCCGGCAAGCTAAAACGAAAGGGATTGCGTCATGGCACATAAGAAGGGCGGCGGATCATCCACAAACGGCCGCGATTCGCACGGGCAGAGGCTGGGCGTAAAGCGCTTCGGCGGACAACTGGTGAACGCGGGCACGATTCTGATTCGTCAGCGCGGCACGAAGCACCAGCCCGGCGAGAACGTGATGAAGGGCAAGGACGACACGCTGTTCGCGGTGGTGACGGGGTACGTCAAGTTCGAGGACAAGGGCAACCGGGGCCGCTTTATCAGCGTGACGCCCGCGGAAGCCGCCAAGGCCGCGAATTAGGATCGCAGAGTTCCGGGCGGCCCCGACTCTTGTCGGGGCCGTTTTTTCTTTTGGAGCTGCCGAAGCGCGCTGTTCGCAGAGATGAAGGTTTATGTTCGTAGATGAAGCCAAAATTTATGTGAAGGCCGGAGACGGCGGGAACGGGTGCGTGGCGTTCCGCAGGGAGAAGTACGTGCCGCGCGGAGGACCTTCGGGCGGTGACGGCGGGAACGGCGGCAGCATTTATGTGGAAGCGAACCCGAACGACAACACCCTGCTGCGCTACCGCTACAACCGGGAATTCAAAGCCGACCGCGGGCGGCACGGCGAGGGTTCCAACTGCTCGGGGCAATCCGGCGGAGATACCATCCTGAAAGTGCCGGTGGGCACACTGGTCTTTGACGAAGAAGGTGAGGGGCTGCTCGCGGATTTGAAGAAGCCCGGGCAGAGAATCCTCGTGGCCCAGGGAGGAAAAGGCGGGCGCGGCAACCAGCACTTTGCGAAGCCTTGGCATCAGGCCCCCCGTGAGAAGGAAGAAGGGCAACCAGGCGAAGAGCGCCGGCTACGGCTGGAGCTGAAACTCCTGGCGGATGTAGGCCTGGTAGGATTCCCGAACGCGGGCAAGTCCACGTTGATTTCGGTGATCAGCGCCGCCCGGCCGAAAATTGCGAATTACCCGTTCACAACGCTGCAACCGAATCTTGGCGTGGTGAACGCGGACGGGGGAACGGGTGGCCACGGCAGCGAGCTTGGGCGGACGTTCGTGGTTGCCGATCTCCCAGGGTTGATCGAAGGGGCGAGCGAGGGAGCCGGACTGGGCATTCGCTTCCTGCGGCATGTGGAGCGTACGCGGCTGCTGGCCCACCTGATCGATACCAGCGACACCGCGGAAATGGACCCAGTCAAGGCGTTTGAAATTATTGAAGGCGAACTGGCGGCGTTCAGCGACGCCATGATGGAAAAGCCCATGATTGTGGTCGCCACGAAGCTGGACGCGACGACCGACCGGGCTAAGTTGGAGGAGTTGCAGAAGTTTTGCGGAGAAAAGGCCCTGGAATTTCACGCCATTTCGGCGCCAACGGGCGAGGGCGTGAAAGAACTGGTGCGGGCGATGGCGGATGCACTGGATAAGATTCCAAAGGAAGAATTGGAGGATGTGGACACAGCCCCCGAAGCAGGTGTGGATTATGTGGATATTGGAGCTTCTGAAGACCCAGATGATTCGGAACCTGACGAAGGTGGCCCACCCATCGGGAAGATTTCGTGAGAGAATCGTGGGACTCTGGGACGCCCGACAGACCGGTTCGTAGCATGGCTCGACTTGTGGTTTCCCAGTGAACAGGGGGTTGGTGTGGGGACGGCGGAGGGCACGGTTTGACGACGGCGCAGGCGCACCGCACAGCGGCAAAACATCACCCACGGCGCATCGCTCTTTTTGGCGGCTCCTTTGACCCCATTCATGCAGGCCATCTGGTGGTGGCGCGAGCAGCGGACCGGCGCTTCAATTTCGACGAGATGCACTTCATCCCGGCGAGCCGCCCGCCGCACAAGCTGAAGCAGCACCTGGCCCCGTTCCCGCACCGGTTTGCGATGGTGGCGCTGGCGTGCACGGAGCACCCCCACTTTGTGCCATCGCTGGCGGAGGCAGGGGAGGACTTCAGCGGGACACAGTTGCACTACTCCGTGGATACGGTGCGCTATTTCCGGCATGCGTACCACGGGCAGGAGGACCGGATTTTCTTCATCATCGGGGCGGACGCGTTTTTGGATATCCCGATGTGGAAGGAATATGAGACTCTGCTGGGACTGTGCGATTTCGTGATCGCCAACCGCCCGGGCATCCGTTTGGAAGCGCTCAGGCTGGTGATTCCGCCGGAATTGCACGGGCGGCCGGATGCTGAGCGGGAGAAAGAGGACGAAGTGGTGGCTAATGGCTCACCCGTGGTAGCCCAATTGGAGCGGACAACCGTCTATCTATTGGAGAATGTGTCCAGCGACGTCAGTGCCACAGACATAAGACGGAAGGCGAACCGGGGGCAGTCGATTCATGGGCTTGTCTCAGGGCGTGTGGAGGAATACATTTTGAAGCAGGGTTTGTACCGGTGAAACTGGAATCGTTACCCCAGGGAGTGCGCAAGGCCGTCGAGGCGGCGCAAGAAAAGAAAGCGGGCGGGATCACCGTGCTGGACCTGAACGGCGTGGGGGCGTTCACGCGATACTTCCTGATTTGTACGGGGTACAGCCGGCCGCAATTGCAGGCCATCTGCACCGGAATTGAAGAGGTGCTGTACAAGGATTTGAAGCGCTCGCCGGAGCACCGCGAAGGCCAGCGGTCGTCGGAATGGGCGCTCTTGGATTTTGGAAGCTTCATCGTCCACGTCTTCGGGGAGCAAGCACGGCGTTACTACGATCTGGAAAGATTGTGGCGGTCGGCGCCGATGCTGGCGATTCCGGACGAGCCGGAGACAGGCCGAAGAGAGCTTTCAAAGCGAGTGGGCTGAAACCAGGTCAGAATGTCGCCTGCGAGTAACGCTGGCGGCTGGAGAAGCCCATTGGTTATGGCAAGCGAGCGATTGCCCTGGATTTGCAAGGATCCGGCCTCGCAGCGTCTCTTCGAACTAGCGGAGCGCGTTGCTCCCGTTCCTGCGACGGTCCTCATCACCGGAGAGCGCGGCACCGGAAAGGATTACCTTGCGCGCCTCATCCACGAACTTGGGCCCCGGCGCGACACTCCTTACATAAAAATCGAGTGCGAAAGCTTGCCGCCTCCACTGCTGGAGAGCGAACTCTTCGGGCACGAGCGCGGCGCGTTTCCCGGCGCGGCGGAGCGGAAGCCTGGGCGCTTCGAACTGGACGCCAAAAGCACCATCGTCCTTGATGAAGTGGCGGCGCTGACAGCCGGCACGCAAGCGCGCCTCTTGCGTGCGATGGAAGAGCGGGTCTTCGAGCGCCTGGGCGGTAAGGAACGCCTTCGTGTTGAGGCGCGCATCATCGCGCTGACCACCGCTGATTTGGCCTTGGCGGTAAAACAGGGGCGGTTCCGCGAAGATCTGTATTACCGGCTGGACCTGGTCAAAATCTGGATGCCACCGCTGCGGGAACGCCGCGCGGACATTTTGGCTCTGGCGGAGCATCTTTTGGCGGGGATTGGCGCGACCCACGGGAGACCAAAAATTCGGTTAAGCGAACCGGCCAAGGGGATCCTGGAAAGGTACCGCTGGCCGGGCAACGTGCGGGAATTGCGCGACACCCTCAAGGGAGCCGTGATTTGCGGGCAGGGAGAGATGCTTGAAGCGGAGCATCTGCCTGCCCATATGCGCGCCAATCTGGACGGAAACCGCCCGGAAGCTGGCTCGCGTTCGCTGGAAGACGTTGAGCGTGAAGCCATCGAGGCCACTTTGAAGGCGACGCGCAATCAGATCGGGCGGTCGGCAAAGATTCTGGGGATCAGCCGCAAGACGCTGCTGGAAAAAAGAAAGAAATACGGTTGGGTGTAGTTCCGCGAAAAACAGAAAAATCACAAGCATGGCTGGCGACGCGGTAGACTCGCGGCATGAAGATTCGGCTTTTGCTGTTGGGGAAAACGCGGCGGGCAGAGCTCTGCGCGCTACTCGACGAGTATGTGAAACGCATCGGAAGGTCCTGCCCCATCGAAGTGACCGATGCGCGTGATGCTACAGCGGCACTAAAGAAGTTGGATGCCGATCGCGCCGCCACGGCGGCGCTTCTGGATGTCGGGGGAAAATCCTACGATTCGGAGTCGCTCGCGAAATGGCTGGGGGAGCAGCGCGATCGCGGGACGCGGGAGATCGTTTTCGTGTGCGGTGATGCGGATGGATTCCCGATTGAACTGCGGGAACGCGTGAAGCAGAAAGTGTCCCTCAGCGCGATGACGTATTCGCATGAGCTGGCGCGAGTGATGCTCGCGGAGCAGATTTACCGCGCGTTCGCGATCTTATCGGGCAGCCCGTACCCTAAGTGAGGATCGCTAGCGGAGGTGGTGACACCCCGTGTCGCGGCTCAAGGTAAACGGGATTGTCCCGCCACGAGTGCCTTTTTCGGCGATCCGTGAAAGAATGTCCGGCGGAAGGTCCCATGTCCCTGCGCATCTCACCTGACAAAAATCAGCCTTCGGTGGCGATTGAGATACCGCTGGAGCAGCCTTTGCCGGACTACGACCTGCACCAGATCGTGCAGCCGACCCCGCGAGAGATCGATGCGCTACTGGTGTCGCAGGGTTTCCGCGATCTGGTGGATGATGCGCGCGGGGTATTGACGGAGCTGATCGCGAATCCACCGCCGCTGCCCAATTCCTCGCTGCTGGTGGATCTCGACCTCACGCAAATTCCACATTTCGAGATTGTGCAACTGACGGGTGCGATCTGCCCCGGCGATGAAGAGGTGTACCGCCCGGGGCTGTGGATCATCTTGCGTGACGTCATGGCGCCGCAGAAACAGAGTCTGGGGGAAATCGCCCTCGAGCATGTGCGCGTGATCATCGAAACGCTGGTGCACCGCTTGGGCCTGACTTAATGCCCCTCGTCGCTCCGGCGACACGGCGGGTCAGGTATTTGGCCCCCGTGTCCGGGTGTGTTAACTTTTTTATTTATGACGAAGCGCATCGGCGTGCTCTTGAGTGGCCGCGGCTCGAATTTCGAGGCGCTGGCGGAGAGTGTTGCCACCGGGCGCATTCCCAACGCCGAAATCGCCATTGTCATCAGCAACAAGCCGGACGCGCGCGGATTGGAACGCGCGAAGGCCCGGGGAATTGAAACCCGGCTGATCCCCTCGAAAGGGCTGGAGCGGGAAGCCTATGATCGCCAGGTGGCCGCGGTCCTGCACGAATATGAGGTGGATCTGATCTGCCTGGCGGGCTACATGCGATTGTTGTCGCCCTAGTTTGTTGCGGAGTTCCCACAGCGGATTCTGAACATTCACCCCTCGCTGCTGCCGTCGTTTCCGGGACTGGAATCGCAGAAGCAGGCGCTGGACTACGGCGTGAAGGTTGCAGGATGCACGGTGCATTTTGTGGACGAGAATCTAGACGCGGGGCCGATCATCGTGCAGGCGGTCGTGCCCGTGCAGGATACGGATGACGAGCACGCGCTGTCCGAGCGCATACTGAAAGAAGAGCATCGGATTTACACCGAGGCCGTGAAGATTATCCTCGAGGGGAAGTTCAAGATCGTGGGGCGGCGCGTGATTCGCACGGCCTAGAGCGGCAAATCGAGATGACACAAGCCAATTTCAGACCAGTGGAAGAACAGCTCGCGTACTTGAAAAAGGGCGTGGCGGAGGTCGTGCCCGAAGCGGAGTTGCGCGCGAAGCTGGAAAAGTCGCTCAAGACCGGCAAGCCCCTGCGCGTGAAGCTGGGCGTCGATCCCACGGCGCCGGACATTCACCTGGGCCACACCGTGGTGATCCGCAAGCTGAAGCACTTCCAGGAAATGGGCCACACCGCCATTTTCCTTATCGGGGACTTTACCGCCATGATCGGCGATCCCACCGGCCAATCCGAAACGCGCCCGCCGCTTTCCGGCGAGCAGGTCAAGGCCAACGCGGAAACGTATCTCGAACAAGTGTTCAAAATCCTTGACCCCCAAAAGACCCAAGTCAAGTACAACAGCAAGTGGCTCGGCAAACTCACACCACAAGACATAATCAAGCTCTCTGCATACCCCTTGGCGCGCATGCTCGAACGCGAGGACTTTCGGTCGCGGCTAGCGGCTGCACAAGAAAGTGCTAGGATCCAATCGGTTTTTCAGTCACCTGAGGAATACACTACCCAACTCACGCGCCAATCATTTTCCATGCCCAGCGCGAAGAAAGTCTCGCCTTTGAAGCGGCAAGCATCAATATCCATGCACGAACTCTTATATCCACTTTTTCAGGCGTATGATTCTGTCGCGCTTGAAGCCGATGTCGAACTGGGCGCTACCGAACAGAAATTCAATTTGCTGATGGGGCGCGAAATTCAACGCGAGTATGGCCAGGAGTCGCAGGTGTGCATGATGATGCCAATTCTGGTGGGCCTCGACGGCCAGCGGAAAATGAGCAAGAGCCTGGGGAATTATGTCGGGATTACCGAGGCACCCGGGGAGATGTTCGGGAAGTTGATGTCGATTCCGGACGAGCTGATGTGGTCGTATTGGGAACTTGCGACCGATTCACCTGCAGAAGCAATTCGTGACCGCAAGAATGCTGTCGAGGCAGGACTCATCCGACCCATGGATGAAAAGATCCACTTGGCATCGACTATCGTCGAAGATTTCCATGGTGCCGCAGCCGCTCGAAGCGCATTCGCAAACTTCCAGCGTGTCTTTCAATTTCGCCAAGCGCCCGAAGAACTGAAGAAGATATCACTAGCCGCAGGACAATATCCACTTCTAGAGGTGTTGAAACAAACCAAGATGGCATCTTCTCGGAGTGACGCCGAAAGATTAATCAAGCAGGGGGCCGTGGAGTTGGACGGCGGCGTTGTGAAGGACGTGAAGCACGTGGTAAATCTTCTCAAGGGCAATGCTTGGGTACTGCGGGTGGGGAAGAAAAAGTTTATTGAATTGGTAGGGACTTAACTGAGCAGAAGGAATCAAAACTCAACCCAAGATTTCATCCACTAACCGGGCGACGTGTTGGGCGATGGCCGGCGCGGCGGTCAGTCCGGGCGATTCGATTCCAACCAGTTGAATCACCCGCGGCACTTCCTTATCCGGTTCAATCACAAAATCGGCAATCCCCTGGCTGCCCGGCGGAACGAGTTTCGGGCGCAGGCCCGTGTAGCCGAGCTGCAAATCACTCTCCTCAAGTTCCGGCAGCATGGTCTTCGCATCGGACACAAACTCAGGAATGGCCATGCGATCCCGTTCGTAGTTGTCCTTGGCCTCGACGTAGGCGGCCGTCGGCCCAACGAGCACCGTTCCCCAAAGTGTTTTCGTGAAGTGCAAGCCGAGGGAGAGCCCGTCGTGATGGGGCAGCGGATAGACCAGGCTCTGGATCAGCCCCGCTCGAGGGCCGCGAATTTCGCAATATTCGCCGCGCACCGGATAAATTCTCCAGGGACGCGGACCGAGAAGCTGCGCAACTTCGTCGGAGTAGAGTCCCGCGGAATTGATAACGCAGCGCGCCTCAATAGTTTCCGTTTCGGACTGCTCCTCATCGCCGATGCGCAAGCGCACGCGAACGGCGTCCTTCACCGGCTCTAGGGAAATGACCTTGGCGTGGTTGACAAGGTTTGCTCCGTGCTCTTCGGCGACGCGCGCGAACGCATGCACCAGGTCTTCGGCGGAGCAAATACCCGTGGAAGGCACAAGAAGCGCCGCATGGCCTCTGACGTGAGGCTCGATCGCGCGCATGTCCATCCCGTCGATAATTCGCAGGCCCTCTACGCCGTTGCCCTCGCCCTTTTTCATCAGGGCGAGAAGCTCTTTCTCTTCGGAAGCATTTTTCGCGACGACAAGCTTTCTCGTGGTGCGGTAAGGCACGTTGTGCCTGGCGCAAAATTCCTTGCTCAGGCAATTGCCTTCGACGCAGTGGCGCGCTTTCCAGGAATCCCTTGGATAGTAAATTCCGGAATGGATCACCCCGCTATTGCGCGTGCTCGTGGCCATCCCAAGTTTTGGATATTGCTCAACAAGAAAAACATCCTGCCACCGGCGCGAGAGCGCTTCCGCGATTGCGCAACCGACAACACCGCCTCCAACAATCAAAACATTTGCCTGGTCCATATTCGCCAAGTATAGGGCGGGCAGATTACCGGCGCATTATTCTTCGTGACCAATTTCGTCGAAGAAAGCTTTGCAGGGCACCAGGCGGGCTTGCGTGCCGTCATGGATGGCAAACATCGCCTCCTTGCCCTCCACGTTGCTCTTCTTCCAGAGCGACGCGCTGCCATATTCGCCGTATTTATTAACGGCATAGAAACGCAGATTGAAAGTGGCGAGCTTCGTCTTATCGCGGTTGTAGTTGCGCACGACGCGCCCCAGCGCTTCCAGGCAGGCATCGTCAGGCTTCATGCCCTTGCGCATCATTTCGACGATGGTATGTCCACCGGAAATCCTGATGTTCTCCTCGCCTTTCCCCGTGGAGCCGGCGCCGCCAACATCCCCATCCACGTAGAGCCCCGCGCCGATCACCGGCGAATCGCCGACACGCCCGGGAATTTTCCACGCCAGCCCGGAAGTGGTCGTGGTGCCGCTGACTTCACCCTTGGCATTCACCGCCAGGCAGTTGATCGTGCCAGTTGGCGGGCATGTGATGACGCGCATCGCATAAGCGATTTTTTCCGCATCGTGATCGAACAGCGCCGCAACATGCTCTTTCCATTCCGGGCTGTCCGTGCCGGGCCGCCAGTTAAAACTCGTTTTGGCTTTCCAGGCCAGCCAGATTTTGCGCGAGTGCTCGGTCAGGAGATTCATCTCCTCGAAACCTTCGGCGACGCCAAAGCGCCGCGCACCGTCTCCTACGATCATCACGTGGTTGGTGCGTTCCATCACTGTTTTGGCCAGCCGCGAGACATTCTTGATGCGGCGCACGGAGGCCACACTGCCGGCGCGGCGCGTCGGGCCGTGCATCACGCTGGCGTCCAGTTCAACTTCACCTTCCTCGTTGGGCAGGCCGCCGTAGCCTACGCTGTCATCGTTGGGATCGTCTTCCACGACAGTTACAGCGGCGACAGCCGCGTCCAGCGTATCGCCGCCGCCCTTTAGGATTTGCATGCCCTTGTCGAGAGCGTTCAACCCGTTGGCCGAAGAAATGATGAGCGGACGCGTGCCGGCAACTGGCGCCGCGTCGAGAAGTCGAAGATCGGGGCGACTTCCATCGGGCGCTTCCAGTGTTTTGCCAAAGAGTTTACTTGCGCCGGCGAACGCGCTCCCCGCCAGCGTTGTCAGAAAAAACTTGCGTCGTTTCCAGCGATCCATGATCATCCTCCCAAGCGAAATGCCAAACGCTCCGGATTGCACTCTATGCGAATTGAAGTGGAAAAGAAACTACGAGTGCGGCGTGAAAGCCGTATTCAGTCGGTGCCGCCGAGCGGGAGGAAATACTGTGTGCCTTTGACTGGCTCCTGCAAGCGCCGCAGGAGCTGCTGCAAATCCTCGTTCTTCTCAACGAAATCGATTTCCGAGGTTTCGATGACCAGGAGATCCGCGCCCTCATAGCGGAAAAAGAAGTGCTCGTAGGCGCGCGCCACTTCCTGAACGTACTCTGTCGAAATCTGGCGCTCCTCGTGCGCCTTCTTTTTGGCAATGCGGCCAAGCAGCACTTCCGGCTTGGCCTGGAGATAAATCACCAAATCGGGTTGCGGGAGTTCGACCGTGAGCGCTTCGTAATAGCGCTCGTAAAGCTTGAGCTCCTCGTCATCCAGGCTCAGGTTCGCGAAGATGCGGTCTTTTTCCATCAAGAAATCGCTCACGACAAGGCCGGGCGCATCGCCGGAAAGGCCTTCACGAATGCGCTTCTGCCGTTCCATCAGGAAATACAATTGCGTGCGGAAAGCGGCCCCGGGAAGGCCGGCATAGAAATCAGCCAGAAAGGGATTATCTTCGCAATCGTAAATGCGGCGCGCGTGAAGCCGTTCGGCGAGCAGCCGAGCCAGCGTGGTCTTGCCAACACGTAGAGGGCCTTCAATGACGATGTATCGAGGTGGCTGCGGGCCACGTTGCGGGATGCGTGCGCGTTTCGCCGATGATTCCGAAGCAGCCATTTTCCCCCAAACCTAAGGACCACGGCTTCTTGGGCCGGATTATAGCAGGTCTTTTCTCCGAATCGCGAGGGAGTCTCGAACCGGCCGGTACCAACGCTCCAGAACCCTGCCCCGGGAAAGTACCACGGAAAATTGTGACCAATGGGCCAGTGACACCTGTCCTTTGGTACAGTAGAGTGGACAGGAGTTGCAGCGTACCAGGAACCCACCCCCGGCCTGCGACTTCTGAGGTGCATCTTGGTACTATCCGCGCTCGTGATTTTTTGCTGTACCGCGCTGCCGGTTGATAGCCCTCGTGCTGTCGCGGATTCACCCACCTTGGTCGCCAGCAATTCCAGTGCACCGCAACCAGATTCCACAACTAAGTCGAAGCTCCCGGATGCGCCCGCGCCCAATCTGTCTGCTTCAGCAGGCAATGATGCAGATGCTTCCTCATCTTCCGCCGCAGTGGGCATAACTCCGGGAAGTGAATCACTCTTGAACGCGCCCATCAAGCCCGCTGTGATTCAACCAGTCGAATCTCCCCGGCAGCGCAAGATATGGTATGCCCTGATGGCGACAGGGCACAGCGCCGCCGCCTTCGATGCGTGGTCCACGCGGCGCGCCGTTTCCGGCGGCTTCGGCACGGAAAGTGATCCCCTGATGCGTCCGTTTGCACACTCCGGCGCGATGTACGCCGCCACGCAAGTGAGCCCCGCTGTCATGGACTATCTGGGGCACCGCATGATGATCAGCAATCATGGCTTGTTCCGGCGTTTCTGGTGGTTGCCGCAGGTGGCCGGAGCCAGCTTCTCGTTCGGAGCCGGCATTCACAACTATCGCGTCGTGCCCTGAGATTTAGCCCCTCTTACTTGCCAACCACAATCAGGACAAAAGTGCCCGGCTTCATTGTCGGGCGCCGCTCTCCTTCTTTCGGCGGTTCCATATCCGCCGCAGGCAAGACCACGTTGTGGGTCTTTAGATCGAGACCCATCGTGCGGGCGCTCTTCTTGGTGGGAACATTCTCCAGCACAGAATAGTTGTCCGGTCCATCCTGTTTCACAACGGTAAGCGTGCCCTCTCCGTTGGAAGAGAAGGCCAAGCCCGTTCCCGGATCGTAGCTGTTCGCATCCACGCCTTCGCCAATGGCGGGGGTGGCAATCACTTTTCCCGTGTCCGCGTTCACCACCGCCATCATCCTGTTGTGGCAACCCACGAACAGGCGGCGATTCTTTTGATCCATGGCCAGGCCCGAAGGACTTTCACAGGGCTTCAGGGGCCAGCGATGCAGCATCTTGATGGCTTGCGCGTCAATTTCCACGAGTTCCGAAGTGTCTTCAATATTCACGAAGATTTTCCCCGTGCCATCCACCGCGGCAAATTCGGGGCGTCCCGCGAGTTCCAAAGTGCCGGCAACGGAGCCATCGGCGGCGTTGATGGCGGTGGCGTCCTTGCTCCCGCCATTCAAGGTGAAGACGCGCTTGGTCACGCTGTCGTAGACGATGGCATCGGGATTTTGTCCTGCGTTCACCGTACCCAGCGTTTTCAGCGATTTCAGGTCAAAAATGGTGACCGTGTTCGCGCGACCGTTGCTGGTGAAGCCTTTGCCGAGGTCGGCCGCGATCGCTATGCCGTGGACTCCCTGGGTGTCCGGAATTTCTCCGACCGCAGCGAACGAATCCGCGTCCAGCACGACGACTTTGGTGCCATGCGAAATGTAAATGCGGCGTGCGGCGCTATCCACGGTGACGTAGTCCCAGAACCCGTCGCCGGCTACGGGAACGCTTTTGATGACTTGGTAGCCGGAAGGACCGGCAGCCCGTCCGAGCCCAACCCATACCCCGCCAAAACTCATAACAGCGATGAGCGCAATGCCAAGTCCAACTCGATTCATCCTCATCTGAATCCCCCCTCCCAACCCAGTCCCCCGAGCTGCATTTGTTACGGAGCCAATATACCCCACGTCAGCCTCCCCCAGCGCGCGCTTATTGAGCTATAGTTAGGACGACCCAGGCTGGGCCGCAATTCGTCTCGGCGTTTCTTTTTGGAACAAGACTCCTTTGGGCGGGTTAGGATTTCGATATCTTGAGAGACACTAGCCAAAGAGGCAGAGGGAAATGTATATGAGAAAAGGATTGCTGGGAGTGTTGGTGCTGCTGATGGCGGCGTGGGCCGCTGGGGCGCAGGAAGCGAGCTTGGGGGAAGTCTCGGCCAAGGACACGACGAATGTGGC
>Ga0182027_10011142_pt1 | contig 12734 bp, 6 predicted proteins | sample 712E1DmetaG_FD_121300 | JGI IMG/M metagenome (GOLD analysis project Ga0182027, IMG submission 121300) | Permafrost microbial communities from Stordalen Mire, Sweden - 712E1D metaG (Illumina Assembly) | ecosystem: Environmental > Terrestrial > Soil > Wetlands > Permafrost | place: Sweden...
GAAGACGCCCGGCCCGGCAAGCTCGTCAAACGCGAGGTCACCCAAATCCTGTCGCCCGGCACGCATTTCGACGAACGGATGCTGGTGGCCGAACGGAACAACTTTCTGGCCGCGATTTATCCGCTGGGAAAAACCTTCGGCCTCGCGCTCGTGGATTTGACCACCGGCGATTTCATGACGACGGAACTGGAGGCCGAGTCAGCCCTCCTGACTGAACTGGAACGGCTGCGTCCGGCGGAAATCATTTATCCCGGCGAAGCCGCGGCATTGCGGGATTTGCTTGGTGGCCGTGTTCGTGAGAGCACGGCTGATCCAAAATCAGTCAACCGCGCTTTCACAAGCGCAGCCACGGGGCAAGGCTGGATTTTAAGCGGTTATGACGACTGGACGTTCGCGCCGGAGACCGCGCTTTACACCGTGCGCGACCATTTCAAGGTCGCATCGCTTGACGGCTTCGGTCTGAAGGACCGCACGGCCGCCATCGGCGCGGCGGGCGCGGCGCTGCATTATCTCACGCAACACCTGCGGCGCGACGTGAAACATCTCACCCGGCTGTCGTTTTACAGCCGGAACGATTATCTCACGCTCGATTACACGACCCTGCGGCATCTGGAAATCCTGGAGCCGCTGCATCACGATGCCCCGCGCAACGCCTCGCTTTACGGCGTGATCAATCGCACCGTCACACCGATGGGCGCGCGGATGTTGCGCAACTGGCTTTCGCAGCCGCTGGCCGCCGTTGCGCCAATTCGCCGCCGGCAGGAGGCGGTGCAGACGTTCATCGAAAACTCCTCCAGTTTGGACAATTTCCGCGCGCAACTTGCGAACGTGCGCGACCTGGAGCGCACCCTGGGCCGGCTGAGCACCGGCAGCGGCAACGCGCGCGACCTGACCGCCCTGCGCATGGCGTTGGAACAAATCCCGGCGGTGAAACAGATTCTAAACTCGGTGGGGCGAGACTCCGTCGAGCCTAAACCAAATCTGCTTTCGGAAAATGCGGGCTCGAGAGACTCTCGCCCCACCAATTTGATTACGGAGCTGGATGGTCAGCTCGCCGAATCGCCCGACCTCGTGGAGTTGATTTCGCGCGCCATCGTGGATGACCCGCCGCTCGCCGTGAAGGAGGGGGGCATGATCCGCGACGGCTTCGATGCGGCGCTCGATGAACTCCGCGATGCGACGCGCGGCGGCAAGGACTGGATCGCGAAACTCCAGCAGCAGGAGATTGAACGCACGGGCATCACTTCGTTGAAGGTCCGGTTCAATTCCGTGTTCGGCTATTACATCGAAGTCACGAAGTCGAATCTCGACAAGGTCCCCCCGCATTACATCCGCAAGCAGACCGTCGCCAACGGCGAACGCTACATCACGCCCGAATTGAAGGAGATGGAAGGCAAAATCCTCGGCGCGGAGGAACGCAGTGTGAAACTGGAATATGAGCTTTTCCAGCGCGTGCGCGAGGAAGTGCTCGGTCAATTGCCCAAAATCCAGCAGACCGCTGCCGCCTTGGCTCAACTCGACGTGCTGGCGTGCTTTGCGGAAACGGCGCGCTTGCACAATTATTGCCGGCCGCAAGTTGCCGACGAAGGGATTTTACAAATCCGCGACGGACGCCACCCGGTGCTGGAACAAAATCTCGCCGACGAACGCTTTGTGCCGAATGACGCGGGTCTGGCGGGCAGCGCACTTTCTTCTCCCTCTCCGCCGCAGAGCGGGGGAGAGGGCCGGGGCGAGGTGGCGCGTTTTCCAGAAATCCCTCACCCGGCCTCCGGCCACCCTCTCCCCGCCGGGCGGGGCGAGGGTGAAACGAATTTTGTATTTCCCCAAATCGGGCTCATCACCGGGCCGAACATGGCGGGTAAAAGCACTTACATCCGGCAGGTGGCGCTCATCGCATTGCTCGCGCACACCGGTTCATTCGTGCCGGCGGCGGAGGCGCGGATTGATTTGGTGGACCGGATTTTTACGCGCATCGGCGCGAGCGACGACCTGACGCGCGGCCAGTCCACGTTCATGGTCGAAATGACCGAGACGGCGAACATCCTCAACAACGCCACGCCGCGCAGCCTCATCGTGCTCGACGAAATCGGGCGCGGCACGAGCACCTTCGACGGATTGAGCCTCGCGTGGAGCATCGTTGAGCATCTGCATAACCAGGTTGGCGCCAAGACGCTTTTTGCCACCCATTACCACGAGCTGACCGAACTGGCGCAACGCCTGCCGCGCTTGAAAAACTTCAATGTCGCGGTGCGCGAGTGGCGTGACCAGATTGTGTTCCTGCGCAAAATCGTCGAAGGCGGCACGGACAAAAGCTACGGCATCCACGTCGCGCGTCTGGCTGGCGTGCCCAAGGAGGTTTTGGAACGCGCCAAGGTGATTCTCGGCAACCTCGAAGAATCCGAGCTGACGCCGGAAGGCACGGTGCGCCAAAGTCCGCGCCGCCAGCAGGAACGCGACAAGCTCAAGCAACTCGCCCCGCCGCCGCAGATGGATTTGTTCGGCGGGTAGGATTTTTTGTGGAGGTTGAACGCGATGTAGGTTAGATTCCTCCAATAATCATTATGAAAACAAAAGTATTACACACCACGATGGCGATTTGTGTATCGGCTCTGACGATGGCGGGCGCGTTTACGTCATCGGCGGATGACGAGGCAACGAATGAAATTCCGCACAAATCCTATACTGACACGATCGTGTCCGTTGACGCAAAGGAACACATGCTTGTCCTGGATGGATTTTTTGCGAACAAGACGTTCAACCTGGGCGATAAATGCACCTACACTTTCGCGGACAAAGGCACGGGTACAATCGGCGATTTGCACTCGGGCCAGCGGGTCGAGGTCGTTTATCAAGAGATGCATGACGTGCTCGTGGCCGACAGCGTCACACAGGAAATGATGTCCAGCGAGGGCACGGTGAAGGCCTGTGACCCGGCCGCACGCACAATAACCCTGCACGGGCGCGGTCGGGACAGGACGCTCCCCATCGCGGCTGACTGCAAGGTGATGCTTCGGAAAGACAAATTGGGTTCGCTGACGGACATTCAAACCGGCAATTTCGTCACGGTGATTTACGAAACACCGGACGGCAAGCCAACCGCACAGAAAATCATCCAATCCAGCGAGACTTACACCGGCTCATTGACGGCGATTGATCTTGAAACGAAAACGGTCAAGGCCCGGTCGCTGTATGACACGAGGAAATTCAATCTGGGCGGCAATTGCGCCATCGTGATCGACGGCCGAATCAACGGACGACTGGCCGAACTGAAACCGAATGACAAACTGGTTTTCAGCTACGACGAAATCAACGGAGTCAATGTGGCGAACCGGATTGCGCTGGTGGGAAGGGTGCAGACGACGGAAGTGCCGGCGACCAACCGATGACGCCGTAATTGCGTTTGCAAGACAACAGCTGATTTGAGCGCGTTCCAGCCGGGGCGCTCTCTTTTTTCAGTAATCGGGCGCAGCCTGCCGTCAGACCGGAGGCCGGCGCTTCGCAGCGCGACAAAAAACCTGCGTCTCCCGATTGCCTGTGTTAAAACATCCCCCGTTTTATGGAAAACAACGCCGTTCCCCAGCAGTTCCGCAAATTTGAAATCCCCGGCCGGGTCACATTCGCCACCGGCGGCGGCAGCCTGCCCAAAATCAACATCACCACCGGCCGCAGCACCGCGGAAATTTATCTGCACGGCGCGCACGTCACCGGTTTCCGGATAAATGGCGAGCCGCCGCTGCTGTTCATGAGCGCCAAAAGCCGGTTCGCGCCGGGCCAGCCGATTCGCGGTGGCGTGCCGGTTTGTTTTCCGTGGTTCGGTCGGCGCGGCGGCGGTGGGGTGCATGGATTTGCGCGGATCACACAATGGGAATTGGTTGCCACCGCCACACACGGCGACGGTGTGACGCTTCGGTTCCGCCTGCCGCAAACCGCCGCCAGCAAAGCCTGGCCGCCGTTCAGCGTGGAATTTGCTGTCACCGTCACGGAGCAACTGACGATGGAACTGACCGCCCAAAACGAATCTGCGGACAAAAACATGGAGATTGAAAATTGTCTGCACACCTATTTTGCCATCGGCGACATCCGCCATGTTTCCATCGCCGGCCTGCGGAGCGCGCCGTTTGATGACTTTGCCGATGGCGCCGACGGCGCGCGCAAGGTTGAAAACGATCCCGCGCTGCGCATTACAAAGGAGACGAACCGCGTCTATCCCGACACGACCGGCACGGTGGAAATTCATGATGAAAATCTGAAGCGGACCATCCGCGTGGAAAAATTCAATTCCCATTCCACCGTGGTCTGGAATCCATGGACGACGCAGAAAATGCCGGATGATTTCGACCCGGCGGAATACCGGCAGATGGTCTGTGTGGAAACCGGCAACGTGAAGCAGAACAAAATTTCGCTGCCGCCCGGGAAAACGGCGGCATTGAAAGTGGTTCTGGAAAGTAAAAAATACTGACAAAAATTTCCAGATATATGAAAACCAAAGCCTTAATCATTGTCGGTCTAGCACTGCAATTATGCTTCCTTTTGTTCGTAATGGTTCAAGCACCAGAGCCACACGGCGGGATTCAGGTCGGGCTCGAGAAGTTGAAGGAAAACTGCCCGTCGCAAGCACTCACAATCGTCGATACAACGGCCAAGACTTGGACGCTAAAGACAGCAGGAGACTTCTTTTACATGGCTGACAATTGGTTTCAATTCATTATCAAATCGACGGTTTGCTTTGTCTTAATCAGTATAGCTATTTCGGTTTTGCTTTTGACAACACTTCGAAAGAAGAGGGAACAATCAACGTCAAGTCAGGTCTAAGAACTTGTTGAAAATCTCACCGTATCTTAGCGTTGACTTGAATTGAAATGATTTCGACCGTTGAACCTCATTCCGCCGGAGCGGGCATTGACCTGGTAAAGCAGGTCGAGGCGATCTTTTCGCCAACGGGCATCTTGTCGAAGGCGAAGAATTTTGAATTTCGCCCGCAGCAGCAGGAAATGGCCGTGGCCGTGGCGCGCGCCTTGCAGAACCGCGAACATCTCGCAGTCGAGGCCGGCACGGGCGTCGGCAAATCGCTGGCCTATCTGGTTCCGGCGATCTTGTTCGCGGTGGCGCGGAAAAAGAAGGCGGTGGTTTCCACCCACACCATCAATTTGCAGGAACAGCTCACGGAAAAGGATTTGCCGATGCTCGCGGCGGTGCTGGGTACGCTGCCCGAACCGCTGAAGTTCAACTTCACCATGCTCAAGGGCCGCGCGAATTATCTCTGCACGCGCCGTTTGCATAAGGCGATGCAGCAGTCCGGCAATCTGTTCACTTCATCCGAAGCCGAGGAACTCCGGCGCATTTACGAATGGTCGAAGGAAACCACGGACGGCAGCCTGTCGGATTTTGACGTCGAGCCGGACATGAAGGTGTGGGCGCAGGTTTGCTCCGAGCGCGGCTTGTGCTCGCCGAAAATCTGCGGGCATCCGTCCGATTTCGCCAGGGACCACGGCGTTTGCTTTTTTCAGCGGGCGCGCAATCGCATTCTCTCATCGGACGTGCTGGTGTTGAACCACACGCTGTTTTTCACGCTGCTCGGCGGAGTGGACGAGGACATCGAGGGCGGCATTCTCTTCAAAAACGATTTCGTGATTTTTGACGAGGCGCACCAGATGGAAAACGTGGCGTCGCGGCACATCGGCCTCAGCGTGTCGAGCGGGCAGGTGCATTACGCGCTGAACCGGCTCTGGAACCCGCGCACGGAGAAGGGGCTGCTGGCGACGCTGCGCAAGGGCGCCGCCGTGAAGCTCGTGGCTGATATTTTGAGCGAAGCCGACAAATTTTTTGAGAACGTCGAGACCGCCTGCGAGGAACTGGCAGCTTCAACCAAGGGCAGCGGTTATGGCTCGACGGAGTCTCGCCCCACCAGAAGAAAGTGGACGGAACTTCGCATCCGCCGCGCTGAACTGGTGAAGGACAACGTCACGCTGCCGATTCAGCGTTTGCGGGAAGCCGTGGGCGACCTGATCAAATTGAGCGAGGACAAGGACATCGGGCAGGAGCTGGTCGAGTGCAACCGCCGGCTGGCCGAACTGCGCGACGAGGTGAAGGAATTTTTGGAACAAGGCCAGCGCGACCATGTTTACTGGGTGGAACGCAGCGGCAAGGCGCACAAAAATCTCGCGTTGAACGCCGCGCCGGTTGACGTGGCGGAATTTTTGCGCCGCCGGCTGTTCGAAAGCGACACCAGCATCATCATGACCAGCGCCACTCTTGGAGTTTCAAGTTTCAAGACTCAAGTTTCAAGGCCGCCAACCGAGCGCCATCCCGCTTCCAACTTGAAACTTGAAACTTCCAACTCATCGCTCGGCTATTTTGTAAAACGGATTGGAGCAGAAAGCGCGACGAAATTGCAGTTCGGCACGCCGTTTGATTACGGGCGGCAGATGAAATTGTTCGTCGCCAGCAAAATGCCCGACCCGCGCGAGGCCGGTTATGCCGATGCCCTCGAACATTGGATCGCCCATTTCATTAAGCAGACCCACGGCAAGGCGTTTGTGCTGTTCACCAATTACAAGCTCATGCAGGAACTCGGCGAGCGGATGGAGCCGTTTTTCAACAAATTGGGCGTCGCGTGTTTTGTGCAGGGCCGGGGCACGCCGCGCTCGACCATGCTCGAAAATTTCAAGGAGGACGTGGACTCGGTGCTGTTCGGCACGGACAGCTTCTGGCAGGGCGTGGACGTGCCGGGCGAGGCCCTGAGCAACGTCATCATCACGCGGCTGCCGTTCGCCGTGCCCGACCATCCGCTCATCGAGGCGCGCATCGAGGCGATTGAAGCGCGCGGCGGGAATTCCTTCGGCGAATTTTCATTGCCGGAGGCGATTTTGAAATTCCGCCAGGGCGTGGGCCGGCTGATCCGCACCAAAACCGATGCCGGCATCATCGTGGTGCTGGACAATCGCGTGCTCACCAAGCAATACGGCCAGGCCTTCCTCGACGCGCTCCCGAAATGTCCGGTGGAAATTGTTTGAATTTTAGACGTCCGCAGATTATCGCAGATTCATTTCAAAGCCCGTAGGGCTGACATCTTTGTAGTTTGGCAACGCCAAATGGGAATCAAGCTCCGTCAGGAGCGATATCATCAGAACGGAATATGCCGCTCCTGACGGAGTTTTTTTGGTTTTGTGTTTGGTTCTACAAAGATGTCGCGCCTACGGCGCTGACAGCAATTTCTCGACGCCCTCCGGCCTGTGGACTAATTACTTTTCACTGGCTGGAAGCTTGTGCCACTCTGAAGCCATGACGCGCACGGAAAAACTTCTGGCCGAACTCATCGCGCTGCCGAGCGTAAATTCCGCCTTCGCGCCGCAAAGCGCGGCAGGGACGCGCGGCCCGCGCGGCCGCCCGGACGGCTCGGAGAGCCGTCCCTACCTTGGTTATGGTGAAAAGAATGTCGCGGATTTTCTCGCCACCGTCGCCGCCCGCGCCGGACTCGAAGTCGAATTCCAAAAGGTTGATTTCAAACGGTGGGGCAAGACTCCGTCGAGCCCAAATGTTCAGTCAGGGCTCGAGAGACTCTCGCCCCACCGAAGTGATTTGGTTCGTTCCAATCTCATCGCGCGCCTGCTGCCGCGAAATAAAATCCGCCAGACCATCCTGCTCGCGCCGCACCTCGATACCGTCGGCGCCGATGATTCGCAATTTGTTCCCCGCCGGAAAAACGGCCGGCTGTACGGACGCGGCGTCTGCGACACCAAAGGCTCCGTGGCCGCCATGCTCATCGCGCTTTGCGAACTGGCGGAATCAAAATCACCTCCGAGTGAAACCGAGATCGTTTTTGCCGGTCTGGTGGACGAGGAAAACGCGCAGGCCGGTTCGCGCGCGCTGACCGCCGGCGGCTTCAAGGCGGATCTGGCCATCGTCGGCGAGCCGACGCGATTACAAGTCGTCACCGCACACAAAGGCAGCATCTGGCTGGAACTCGAAACGCGCGGCAAGGCGGCGCATGGCGCCACGCCTCAGTTCGGCCAAAACGCCGTCCACGAAATGGCACAGATTGTGGACGCGCTCGAAACCGATTACGCCGCGCGGTTGCGCCGCAGCCGGCATCCGCTGCTCGGCACGGCGACGGTAAACGTGGGCACGATTTCTGGCGGCACCCAGCCAAACATCGTGCCCGACCGCTGCGCAATCACCATTGACCGGCGGACGCTGCCGGGCGAAACGGAAACGGGCGTGCGGCGGGAAATTGCCGCATTGCTGCGCGGGAAAGGATTGTCGGCAAAAATTTCCAGCACGAAGCTCGCGCCGTGCCTGCCACTGGAAACAAGCCCGAAGCTGCCGCTGATCCGGCAGTTTATGCGGAGTGCCGGCCAGACGCGGCCTGCGGGCGTTGATTTTTTCTGCGATGCGGCGGTGTTGTCCCGCGGCGGCATTCCGAGCGTGGTGTTTGGTCCGGGCGACATCGCCCAGGCGCACACGGCGGACGAATGGATTTCGCTGGATTCGCTGGAACGCGGCAAAAACCTGCTTCTGCGCTTTTTACATTCGCTTCCGTGATTTTGTGTGGGAGGGACGCCGACATGGTGTCCCGGATGTAACTTGATTCGCACCATTTTTTATCCCTCTCCTCCCGCAAGGAGGAGCAGGGCCGCCCGTCCTCCGTAGCAGTACTGCGGAGGGTGGAGGGTGAGGAGGCCAATGTTTACAAATTTTACAATCACGAACCCCTCGCCCCAACCCTACCCATGAACCCCGTAGCAGCCGACGTAAGGAGGCTCTGATTTGACAGAATTCAGATGGAGCCTCCTTACGTCGGCTGCTACGGTTCAAGGGTACAAATCGCGAACTTTGGTCCGTGGAATCTCTCCCCGCTGGGCGGGGAGAGGGAGTTATTTCCGTTCGGTGCGGGTATCAAGTTGTACCCCGGCGTCCCTCCCAGACTTGAATTCGCTTTCCTGAACGAGGCGGGCAGCGTATTGTCCAACGCTCATGTCCGAACCCAACGTTGAAACCATCAAGACGGTTGATCACAAGCAGCACGCTGCGTTTTTCCGGCAAAGCGGCTGGCTGATGATCGCGACCATTGCGGGCGGTGCGATGACGTTCGGGGTGCATTTCCTGACCAAGTCGGATTCCGTCCCCAAATCGCAATACGCAGCCTTTGGGACGCTGCTGATGGTGGTGGCGTGCCTGCCCACGATGCCCTTGCAGATGATTTTCGCGCAACAGACGGCGTTGGCGCTGGCGACGGGCTGCGAACGGCAACTGGCGGGCATGATCCGGCTGACCTGGTTGTGGACGTTCATTGTGTGGCTGCTTGGCGCAGCATCGGTTCTTATATTCCAGAAACAGATTGTCGCGGGCTGGCACTTGCCGGATGCGACCGGATTGTGGGTGACGCTGCTGCTGTTGTTGTTTTCGCTATTGGTGCCGCTGTTCAGCGGCGTGTTGCAAGGACGTCAGGATTTTTTCTGGCTGGGCTGGTCAACCATTTTGGGCAGCGTGGGCCGTTTCGCCGGGGCGGTGTTTCTGGTGCTGGCGTTGAGCATGGGTGCAACGGGGATGATTGCGGGCGCGTTGATGGGGGTTGGGTTGGCAGCGGTCGTTGCCATCTGGCGGACGCGGGATTTGTGGTTGCTCGCGGCGGAACGGTTTGATGGGAAAAATTTATTGCGCCAGATGCTGCCGCTGGTGTTTGGCTTCGGCGCGTGCCAGTTCATGTTCACCTCGGACATGTTGTTTGCGAAGGCGTATTTCAGCGATGATGAAATGGCGCCGTATTTGGCGGCGGGAACGCTGTCACGGGCATTGTTGTGGCTGGTGATGCCGCTGGCGGCGGTAATGTTTCCGAAAATTGTCCATGCCACCGCGAAATCGGAAAAAACCAATTTATTCAACCTCGTGGTGCTGGGCACGGCGGTGCTGGCCATCTGCGGCGGGCTGGGACTGTCGCTGGTGGGGCCGCTGGCGATCAAGCTGGTGTATAAATCAACTTACTTGAGCGCGGCAACGCTGATTCCATGGTATGCGGGCGCGATGGTGCCGCTGGCGCTGGCAAACGTGCTCGTAAATGACCTTCTGGCGCGGGCGCGTTTTGGCGTGGTGCCCTGGATGGTGTTGCTGGCGGCGGCCTACGGTTTCACGCTGCCGGCGATGCTGAACCATTTTCCGGGGCGGTTGGAGGTGGTCCTCCAAACCCTGGGCGTGTTCAATCTGCTGCTGTTCCTCATTTGCGCGTGGTTCACCTGGGGCCTGAAAGGTAAAGCGAAAATGGAAAATGCAGGATAGAAAATGGCAAAAACGCCGGAGCCGGCTTCAATTCTCCATCTTCCATCCTCTATTCTCGTTTCTTCAAATCCGACACTGACAACGGTCGTGGCTGGCGAAGTTTTGTGTAAACCCAGCCTTCCAGCGGACGCAACGGTCGCAGCCATTTGTACAGCGGCGAGTAGATCAGCCGGATGCGCACCACGGACAAAAACATGGTCAACGAGGAACGGAAAAGTGACGACGTGACTTTCGAGCCGACTTGATCCGTCCATTCAATCGGTTCCTCCAGAATTTTGAATCCGGCGCGCTTGAGCGAGACCAGCAGGTTCACATCCACCGCGAGATCGGCGATGCACAGCGTCGAATGGATTTTTTCCACGGCCTCCCGGCGCATCAATTTGCACGGGCATTGCGTGTCCTTGATGTGCAGCCAGAATAGCATCTCGACGATGAAATGAAATCCCCGGCTGAAAAATTGCCGCAATTTTGTCTGCTCCTGGTGCAAAACCGAACCGTGCAGCCAGCGCGAACCGACGACGCAATCGGCCCCGCCGATGTGTCTGGTCAAATCAAAAAAGGAATGGGGCGGCGTGGCGCCGTCGGCGTCCACGTAACCGATCAAATCCGCGTGCATCGCGAGTTTGAGGCCCTCGATCAGCGCGCCGCCCTTGCCAATCGGCGCCTTGAATTCCAGCGCGCTGACGACGGGGAATTCGGCGGCGACGCGCCGGACGACGCCGATGGTGTCGTCGGTGCAGCCGTTGAGCACGACGACGATCTGGAATTTGCCGGAATAATGCGTGCCAAAGAATTGCGCGTAGTCGCGCAGCACCGGTTCGATGCGGCGCTCCTCGTTATAAGCCGGAATGAGGAGCAACAGACTGGGATCAGGCACGAGGATTCAGTAACAGAAACCGGCGGGGCAATCAACCTTGGGAAACGGGCGAAGGAAATTTGCAGCCGGTCTAGTCGGTTAGGCGGCAGCTGATGTATCATTCAAATCTGAGTCTTGAATGGTCATTTCTCTCGCTTTCCAATCGAAACAGTTTGGCAAACCACCCCACTACCGTCCAGCTCGACGCGGACGAAACAAGGATCCGCTACGCCACGCGTGTAAAACATAACGAATGCCCGATTGGAGAAAATGGTGCAGCCGTTTGTCGCAACGTGCCACAAATCGGGAGTGAGCCTATCCAGTGAAAGTGTCTCGCGGGCCTTAGCAATGGCAAACTCCTCTGTCAACGCCCCGAGGTGTTCAGAAAGTGTGAAAGCATGTTCAGGCCAGATGCGCGGTTTGTGAGAGCGATGCATGAGCAGTGGAAGCGAAGCAACGCCCGCAAAAACCAACCCCAATCCGAGAAAGACGGGCAATATAATGGTACGTGTTTTCATGTGGCGCACGAACGCCGTCCAACAGTTATTGGGCGGCTTGTTTACAGCCCGTCTCGCTTCACGTTGAAACACTATTCCCGGCGCAAGTATGTGTCCAGCGCCAAACAATTCCTGCCGCAGCGCATTTTTTCTTCAGCGCCGTAGGCGCGACATATCTGTAGAAACACGCCCGGAGAAATTCCAAGCTCCGGCAGGAGCGGCATATTCGGATATGCCGCCCCTGACGGGGCTTTAGATTTTTATTGTTTCTGGTTCTACAAATATGCCGCGCCTGACGGCGCTAAAATTTGCTTCCCGCGACATTGTCCGGCCACTTCACTATTCCGCCACTTGGAACTTGAAACCTGAAACTTGAAACTCTTTAATTCGGCATGGACTCGAGGGAAGCGTTCATCGTGTTGAATCTTATTGAGCATGTCGGCCCGGTGCGCGCGCGGCTGCTGCTGGAACATTTCGGTGAAGCGCCTAAAATTCTTCAGGCGTCCCAAGGCGAACTGCGGCGCGTCCGCAACATCGGCGAGGAGACCGCCGCGGCGATTGCCGGCTGGGAGAAAACCGTTGACCTCGCCGGGGAATTGAAACGCATCTTGGACTTCGGCTGCCATGTCCTGATTCAAAGCGACGAGGATTATCCCGAATCGCTCCGGCAAATCTATGACCCGCCGCTGGTGCTTTACGTCAAAGGTGCGCTGACCGCGAAGGACAAAAACGCGGTGGCGATGGTCGGCTCGCGCATGACGACGCACTACGGCATCGAAACCGCGCGCAAGCTGGCTTATCAACTGGCTTACGTGGGTGTGACGGTCGTCAGCGGCGGCGCGCGCGGGATTGACACGGCGTCGCATCAGGGCGCGCTGTCGGCGAAAGGGCGGACCGTCTGCGTGCTCGGCACCGGCATCAACATCGTGTTCCCGCCGGAGAACGCGGATTTGTTCGGGCGCATTGCCGAATCCGGCGCGGTCATCACGCAATATCCATTCAACCGCAACGCGGACAAACAATCCTTCGCCATCCGCAACCGCATCGTGGCCGGCATGACGCTCGGCACGGTGGTCGTGGAGGCGGACCTGCACAGCGGCGCGCTCATC
>Ga0182027_10011143_pt1 | contig 12733 bp, 9 predicted proteins | sample 712E1DmetaG_FD_121300 | JGI IMG/M metagenome (GOLD analysis project Ga0182027, IMG submission 121300) | Permafrost microbial communities from Stordalen Mire, Sweden - 712E1D metaG (Illumina Assembly) | ecosystem: Environmental > Terrestrial > Soil > Wetlands > Permafrost | place: Sweden...
CGTGGTTCGATCTTATGGCCGGAGGAGCGAGCTCCCCTTCGCTCGCCGACGTCGCCTACGTCGCCTATTACCCCATCATCGGGGCCGCACTCCTGCTGTTCCCGAGCGTGGCGTCGGGCCCGGGCGAACGGCTCCGACTCACTCTGGACTCCTCGATCGTACTCGCCGGGGGCGGCATCGTCTTATGGCAGACGCTCTTGGGGCCGGCTCTCGCGACGCTGTCCCCGAACCCGCTTGGCGCCGCGCTCTCGCTCGGTTACCCGATCGGCGACCTCATCCTCCTATTCGGCGTGGCCGCCCTAGCGCTGCGCCGGCCGGTAGGCATCGATCCCAGGGCGCTGGTGGCGCTCGTCGGCGGGCTCTTGTTCATGTTCGTCGCCGACATGGGCTACGGTGGGCTGACACTGGCCGGGGCGTACCACCTCCAGCGCTGGCCCGATGTCGGCTACCTCAGCTCATCGCTCCTGATGGCTCTGGCCGGCTACCTGCAGCTGCATCCCGCGCGCACGCAGGCCGCACCCGGGGCCGCGGGTCTCGAGCGCTGGCTCCTCGTTCTGCCCTACGCCGGTCTGGCGGCCGGCTATGGGACGGTGATCGCGCTCGTGCTCGCACAGGGCGGCGTCTCGGGCGACCTGCTGTTCGGAGCGCTCGTCTTGACCCTGCTCGTCTTCCTCCGCCAGGAGATCGTTCTGCGCGAGAACAGCCGCTTGCTCGCCGACCAGACCCGGCGCGAGTTGGAGGCGCGCTTCGAAGCCCTCACCGCGCACAGTACTGACGCAATCGTGCTCGTGGATAGCAAGGGGACGATAGTCCAGGCCGCGCCCGTGGTCGGACTCATCCTCGGAGTGGATGCGGCGAGACTAGTCGGCGAGTCGGTCATCAGCCTTGCCCATGCGGATGATATGGACCGCGTGCGGGCCCTCCTCGCAGACGTGGTAGCCGGACGGCCTGTGGCCCGGCCGGTTGAGTGGCGTCTCTGGGATGGGACTGGCCACTGGCGGCAGGTCGAGACGATCGCCGCCGACCTGCGGGCCGATCCGTCCGTCGGCCAGATAGTGCTGACCACTCGGGACGTCGGGGCGCGCAAGACCCTCGAACAGCAGTTGACGCAGGTCACGCTTCACGACTTGCTGACCAACCTCCCGAATCGGGCGCTGTTCCACGACCGCCTCGGGCAGGCCCTCGCGAGCGGCAAGAGGGCCGGACGGCCAACAACGGTGCTCTTCCTTGGAGTCGACGGCTTCAGGCGCGTAAATGAGAGTCTCGGGCACGCCGCCGGCGATCGGCTGCTCGAGGAGTGCGCGCGGCGTCTCCAGGCCTCGGTTCGGGCGGCCGACACGTGCGCCCGCCTAGGCGGCGACGAGTTCGGTGTGATGCTCGATGGCGATCCGTCGGCGGAAGATCGGAGCGTTGTGGCCGACCGGATCCTGGCCGCCTTCCGCGAGCCGATGTCCGCAGGTCAGGGGCCGCTCCATCTGACGGTCAGCCTTGGCATGGCGACGACTGTCGGGCCCGACGCCGACGCGATCAGCTTGTTGCGAAACGCCCAGTTGGCAAGGTCGGTCGCGCGCGTCGCGGGCGGCGATCAGATAGTCACATTCGAGCCGACGATGGAGCAGGCCGCGCAGAGCCGAGTCGAGCTCGAGACCGAACTCCGCGGGGCGGTCGCGCAGGGTCAGCTCGTCCTGCTCTACCAGCCCATCGTCAATCTGCAGACCGGCGAGCTCGCCGGCGCCGAGGCCCTCGTCCGCTGGGACCATCCCACTCGTGGGCGGCTCGGTCCCGGCGTGTTCATCCCACTTGCCGAGGAGACCGGGCTCATCGACGAGATCGGAACCTGGGTGCTGCGCACGGCGTGCGTGGAGGTCGCTCACTGGGCTCGTCTGGCGCGCGGTCCGGTGCCTCGAGTATCGATCAACCTGTCGGTCCGGCAGGTAGCCGACCCACAGCTCCCGTGGACCGTGCAGGCCGCGATGGCGCAGGCGGGTGCGTCGCCGAATTGGATCACCCTCGAGCTGACGGAGAGCCTGCTCCTGCAGAACACGGCCGCCGTCCTCGAGCGGCTGCATGCCCTGCGCGCTCTGGGGGTGGGGATCTCCATTGACGACTTCGGGACCGGCTACTCGTCCCTGGCCTACCTCCAGGAGTTCCCCGTCACGCACATCAAGATCGACCGGTCGTTCGTCACGCCGCTTGACGATCCGGCCCGGGGCTCCGGTCTGGTGCGCGCCATCATCGACATCGCGCGGGCGCTCGGGATGACGACTGTCGCCGAGGGTATCGAGACACCGACGCAGCGAGACCGCCTGCGCGATCTGGGTTGTCCGCTCGCACAGGGTTTCCTCTTCGCACGACCACTCGAGGCTGCGGCCATGGAGGAATTGGTCGCCCGGCCTGTCGGGCCGATCTGGTCTGTCACATCGGGCAGCCAGCGCGGGAGCCAGAGCCGGCGCCGGCTGACCGATGCGGTCGTCCGGCCGGCCGTGCCTAGCGGCTCGATGGCCGCTGTCGGGCAAAGCCTGAAGCGCCCGCCAAGGCTCCAACGGCGCACACGCGGTGGGCAGCCATAGCGAGAACCAGGCCGCCGGACCGGACTGGGGTAGCACTAGCAAGCCGTAGAGTCGACGCTCAGTGGTCGAGATTTTGGCGCCCGGGAACGGAGCTGACCCGCCCAAGTTCGTCCAGCCAACAGTTGACCACATGACCAACGAGTTCTTCAGCTTCCGTGAAGGCCATCGGATGGCGCGGCGCGGCATAGTCAGGTCCATGGCGGGCTTCCGCACCAACCGCCCGATAGGAATTGGCCGTGCGGCGAAACAGCCTCACCTTCGCCGCCGGAACGTTCGCCCAAGTTGTCAGACCCCCCTGGCCGCCCGTGCGCCGATCTCTGAGGATCGTGTCAAGAGCGGCATAGAGGCTGTGCCAGTTCGGCTGGATCGCGAGGAAGGTAAGGACCGCCCAGACCCGTTCGTCACGACTGGCGAGCTGGACGTCTGGCTCCCATGATCGCGGAGGTACAAGGACTCCGTTGATGGCGATAGACGGGGTCCCCATGCGCAATCTGGCCTGAGCAGGCGCAGGGAACACCCAAGCATCCTTCCCGCCGCCACGATACCTCCGCACGTTTCCCAGACCGATTGGCTCCGGACGATCCAGGCGAACCCTGGCGATTCCGTTGATCAGTCTGAGCATCTCGCCTGCAAGTGCGTGGATCGCAGATGCGTCATCGGCGTCCTGAAACGCATCCGACATCAGCTCCCACCCTTCAGGACAGCGATCAACGCGGATCGAGCCTGCGAAATGGGGGGCCAGTTCTCCAAGTTCCCAGTCTCCGCCGACCAGGCCAACGGCCCAGCGTCCCGCTTTCGATGACGGTTCAGTGACCGAGCTATCCATGAGACCCTCCCTGCCCGACATTGTCGCCCTCCCGGTCACGATCGGGCGATGGTGATGAAGCGGCTTGCGGCCCAGCCCTGAGCCATCCCGGAAGATCACACCAAGGCCGGCGTCACCGTCATGTGAAAGCAGCTGGCCCGGCGTGCTCGCCCGGCAGCATAGCCGAGGGTGGACATGAGACGAGGGCTTGGGGCGGCGGTCGCCGCGCTGATATGCGTCGCGTCGATGGTTGCCGCATGCGGGTCCACCGGACCGCAGATCACGCAAAGGCCGCAGACTCCGGCGGCACCGACGAGTCCCGGGCTGTCGCCCACGCTGCTTGCAACTGCCGTTGCGTCGCCTTCACCGACCCCAGCCCTGGCGAGCCCTTCTGAGCTGGTATCGGACAGCCCGACGCCATCGCCACCTCCCGAGGTGACCTATAGCCCAGCCCCGCAGCCGTCGCTGGCGCTCACTGCTGCGGGTTCTCCTTCGCTTCCCACTGGCCTCGGGCTCAGCTACCCGAGCGACCAGTGCATCCCGTTGAACTCGGACGAGTCGTGTGGGTGGCTACGCGTCACGTGGCGGGAAGCCAACCCGAGCGGCGTCGCGATGCGGATCTACGCAGTGACAACGTGCTTGCACACTCCGACCGCGTCGCAGCCGAACGCCCAATGCCTCGTCAACGGGGACACGATCCCGAAGGCCTCACTGCTGCTCCTGGGTACGGCGCCGGCCTCCGCCCGCTCCTTCGCATTCGTTCTGACATCTCCCTATGGTGAGGGCAACTTCTCGTTCGGCTCGCTGCCCGGACAGGGCCCAGAGGTCGATTCCATCGTGCTGCAGGCGGTGAACCGCAACGGTGGATCGCTCTTTGCGTTCGTCGCCACTTCAAGTGCCGGCTGCTACGGTTGCGTTCTCTAGGACGAACAACGCCGGCGGCGGCGGGCAGAACGAAGGCGTAAGCGGCAAGGCTGCCTTCGGCGACGATGCCGCGATAGCGTGAACGCTCTGGGCCGCCTGCGGGAAGGCCGCCTATACGAAAACGGCCTTCAGGTGCGGACTTCAGACTCCGATAGCTTCGGCCACTTCGCGCCAGGCCCGATCCTCCTGGCCCTCCAGCCGCCGCAAGTAGACCGTCGTAACCTGAAGCGAGCTGTGGTCGAGCCATTCACTGACAGACTCGATCGACTCTCCGGCGTCTCTGCGGAGCTTCGCGGCGCTATGCCTCAGGACGTGGATCCCGGTTGGCGCCAGCCCTGCCGCGGCCAGGTACCGGCGGAATCTACTGTAGAAGTTCGAGCTGGTCACGCCTCGCGGTCCGGCACCTGCTTGCCATAGTGAAGCCTCCTTTGGCATCGACCCTAAGCTGAGCCCAGCGTCGGACAGCGTGGCGCACAGGGCCTCGTAGGCAGGACGTGGTAGTTCCCGACGACCTCGCTTGCCGCCCTTGCCGCGATAGGCGTAGAAGGCGGTCTCGCCTTCGATGCTGATGTCGCCAGCGGCGAGTCCGATCACCTCAGTTCGTCTTCGTCCGGTGAGGATGAAAGTGAGTAGCAACGCCCGATCTCGTCGGCCGGCGACCGTATCTGGAACGACCGCCAGCAACCGTCGCACCTCGTCCGCGCTATATCCACGAGCGACTGACTGAGTAGCTCTGGGTCGTTCGATGGCGTCGCAGGGATTGGAGACCACCAAGCCCATCCTGATCAAGAAGCGGTAGAAGCTGCTGAGGCAGGCGATCCTGGCGCCCACGGTTGTAGCCGAGGGCGTCCGGCCCGACTTGCCGATACCGTGCACCCAGGCCAGCACGTCCGCGGGCTTGACCCTGTCGGGCGTCTTGCCCAAGTCGGAGAAGAAGGGCCACAGCATCCGGCTGTAGGACTCGACCGTTCTCTTGGACCCGGATCGATTGCCCTTCTCGATCAGGAACGCGTAGAGAGCTTGATCCCAGGCTGAGGGGTCTCCGCTCTGGAGAGCGGGGAGTGGTTCGGCGGTCATGGCGAGCCTCGAGTTGCGAGATGGTCGTCGCTATGACTCACTCGGGCGGCCGCAGATAGCAACACAATCGCAGATCGTCTTGAGTGCTCTGGGGACTGCTCCGCTTGTGCGTTGAAAGCCGGACGACGGTGAGCAAGCCGGTGAGAGGGCTGTCACAGACGTCCCGACCCGGTAGAGCCCATGGACGTTCTCGTCCAGCGGCCACGGGTCCACAGCAGGCAGACCGCCATGCCCACGGCTCACAATGGTCGTCATGGGCGGGTTACTCAGTCCCTATCAACGAGGGCTCATCGAAGGGTTCATCACGCAAACGCGCCAGACGGAGGCTTCCCTGCCCCCGCTTGTCCGTGGTCGGGCCGATGCGGCAATGGCGGTGGCGCAGGCCCTCTTGCGAGCCGACGGACCCGATAGCACGCAGCAGGACATCGAGCTGCTGGCGGACCTTGTGCGCGCTCAGCCCCCCGAACTGTGGTCCTGGGTCCAGCACGATCGGAGTCTGGCCCACACCGACGGCCCTGTACCGCAGACGGTCGAGGAGCACCACGCCAAGAGCGCCCATGAGTTCGCCAAGCGGGTTGTCGCCGGCTGGATCGGCCACCCTGCCGTGGCGCGTGAAGTCGAAGCTGCCAGAGGCGAACTCGTCAAGCTGATGGATCCGCTGTGCTTGCCCGATCAGATGACCATCACGTTCGTCGTCGCCAGTTTCCTGGACGGCACGTCTCGCTACTCCGACGGCAGCGAATGGCCCAACCCGTTCGTTGACGCCCCCGACGATGTGTGCGAGCTGGCTGAGGCTATCCAGCCTCGCTTCGTTGAGTTGCTCGGCGGGCTTGCCTCGCGCATCAGCGCCGCCGGAGCGCCGGTCGACCCGACCGACCCTGCCGTGCTCTTGGCGCTCGCCCAACTGGTCCTGCTAAGGATCGACCTCTTGAGACCCCCAGACCAGCTGGTCGAAGATCTCAACATCTGGCCGCCTGGCTCTGTAGATCGCGAAGCTGCCGCAGCGGGCCACCTGGCGACCACCTCGAGCCGGCACGGTCGGAACGCCCGCTTCCAGGCTCTTCTGGCCGCGTTCGCCGAGACGGTCGCCCACCAGACCGGCCCTCTAGCCATTCGTCCGCCCTACGCCGGCGGCGGTAAGCGAGCCACCCGCGGGGATACCGCGGCGCTGCGAAGGGCCCTGGCTGTCCTTATCGCGCAAGATCCCTCACTGACTCCGAGCTCCCTGCTGGGGCTGGTCAGGGGCGGCGACCATCCGGCCCTTGCGAAGCTGCGCAAAGCACTCGGGGTGGACGAAGACTGGATGCCCGACCAGCGCCGACTCGAACGGCTCTGGCCGAAGACGCGACACTGAACCTGTCGACGCATTCGTTGACGTGACCGCCAATCGTGTCCGTGTGATACCGGCGCCATGTACGGCGGCGGAAGAGCAAGCGGAGACCTCGAGGGCCTTGGGGCCCGGCTGATCATCGCGGCTGCCCTCGACGAGCTACGTCTCGATCCAGAGGCATTCGCCCGGCTCCTCCTGGCGCTGGCCCGTGTCAAGGAGGCCGACGCAGTTGAGATTGCGAGCCTCCTGAGTAGAGGTGGGCTGGCCGTGCCTGACTACTCGGGGCGGTCCTGTGAGTGCCTTCCGAACGTGACTCTGCCGGAAGCTCGACCGGTCCGTGGCATGGCGCCGGGACTGACGGAATGACCGCAGCCGAAGGCCTCCGCCTGAAGACGGCGCTCTGGTATGGGCGCCAGGGGTTCGGAGTGTTCTCCGTCTGGAGCCCGAACGCCGACGGCACGTGCCGCTGCCCGGCTGGGTCCGCTTGTCGCCAGCCGGGCAAGCATCCCATTCCGCCGACTGGCTTCAAGGCCGCCACGTTCGACGAGCCGAAGATCCGGAAGTTCCTCGCCGCTGCGTCGGAGCCGAACATCGGGATCACGCCGCCGCCGGGCGTGTTCGGCTGGGATATCGACGGCGAAGCGCCGGCCAGGCTGGAGGAGCTCGGCCGGACGCTGCGGCCGCTGCCGCCGACTTTGACCACCATCACGGGCAACGGGAGGCACCTCTTCTTCCACTGGCCCGCAGACCAAGACCAGCCTAAGGGCCATCCGTTGGGAATCGTCACGCGCTGGAACGACACTGGCTACCTCATCGGTGCGGGCTCCCGCCACGCCTCTGGCGCGACCTACCGCTTCGAGCTTGGCGAGGACGGTCAGCCGCGCCAGATCGCCGAGCTGCCGGTCGCATGGGCTCAGGCCATGCTCGCCTACCGCGAACCGCCTGCCGGACAAGGGCGGCCGGGCGGGAAGATCGGTGAGGGCGGACGTCACGACTTCCTGCGGGACAGGGCACGCCACTTCCGTGGCATGGGGCTGACCGGGCAGGCGCTCTTTGACGCCGTCTGGGCACTGAACATTGAGCTCTGCAATCCGCCCAAGACCGACGACGATGTCCGCCGGGCGATCGGGGAGGTGGAGACCAAGTTCGGGCCCGACCAAGCCGGTCGGCAGGAGCCGGTCGCGTTTCCGCCCCCTTCGGAGCCGATGAAGATCGCCCATAGGTTCGTCGCCGAACGCTTCCGTGATGGGGCCGAGGGCCGGATCCTGCAGCACTGGCGCGGCGAGTTCTGGCGCTGGCGTACGAGTCATTGGCTCGAAATGGCCGATGCCGCGTTGCAGGCGGAGGCCTATCGCTACACCGAGCATGCGCTGTTCGAGAAGATGATGAAGGGTGCTGTGACGCTCGAGTCGTGGGCTCCCAACAGATACAAGATCGCCGACCTGGTTGCGGCCCTTAGAGCCGTCACCCATCTGGCCGAGACGGTCGAAATGCCGGCCTGGCTCGATGGTCTCAATCATCCGCCGGCCTCCCAACTCGTGGCCTGTGCTAACGGCCTGCTGGATATCTCTACCCGGACTCTGTTCAGCCACGACCGTGCCTTCTTCAATCGGGTCGCCGTGCCGTTCCCATACGAGGCCAACCCGCCGACTCCGACGCGCTGGCTCAGCTTCCTTGATGAGCTGTGGCCTGACGACCCCGGGGCGATCGAGGCCCTGGCCGAGTTCATGGGCTATGTCATTTCCGGCCGGATCGATCTGCACAAGATCCTGCTGTTGATCGGTCCGACCCGGGCCGGCAAGGGCGTGATCGCCCGAATCCTCAAGGCGCTCGTCGGCCGGGGCAACTACGCCGGACCCACTCTGGCGTCGCTGGGCACGAACTTCGGTCTATCCCCGCTCATCGGCAAACCCCTGGCGATCATCTCGGACGCGCGCCTGGGCGGCGCCAACGTTCACCAGGTCGTGGAGCGGCTGCTTTCGGTGTCGGGCGAGGACATGCTCACCGTGGACGTCAAGTACAAGGAGCCCTGGACCGGGACCCTGCCGACGCGGTTTCTCGTCATCAGCAACGAACTGCCTCGCTTCGGTGATGCCTCGGGCGCGATCGCCGGCCGCTTCCTGGTCCTCACCTTGCACCGGAGCTGGCTCGGCCACGAAAACCCAGCCCTTACCGAGGAGCTGCTGACGGAGCTGCCGGGCATCCTTTCCTGGGTGCTCGATGGACTCGAGCGACTCAACGCCCGAGGGCACTTCACCGAACCGGTCTCGTCAAGGGACGCTGTCGTGGCCCTGGCAGATCTCGTCAGCCCAACGAGTGCGTTTGTCCGCGAGCGGTGCGTGGTCGATCCGGGATCTGAAGTGCCCTGCGATGAACTCTATGCCGCCTGGAAGTCGTGGGCCGAGGCCAACGGCCATCGGCCCGGCTCATCGTCGTCGTTCGGGCGGGATCTGCGTGCCGTATTGCCAGGCCTGCGAACAGCCCGGCCTCGCGACGACAACGACGACCGCCAGCGCCTGTATCGAGGCCTGCGTCTGTCTGGCGACCACAATGGCCCGGTCCATGGACCATCCTGGACCAGACCCTCATCGGATCCCATTTCCCCCGCATCTGGGCGCGCGGTCCAAGATGGTCCAAGGGACCAGCCATTGTGGGCCGCATCTGACGAACCATCGCCGACTGTCCATTGCGGCCAGTACCACGCCCACCAGTCGATCCATCGCTGGGCCGGGGACCGCTGGGTCTGCCCCGCCTGCAGCCCCGACGACGATGGCGGCCAGCCTGAGTCGACGAAGGGCGAAGTTCTGCGCGAGTCGCCCGACTTGGGCGACTGGTTCGACGCTCCGCTGCCGCAGCCTGAGGTCGGCGGACCCGACGAGTGGGGGACCCTCGGGTGAGTCCCGCGGCGCTTGTTGGATCGCTCCGCCGTCGCGGTGTCCTCCTTGCGCCCGCGCGCGACGGCCGTCTTCGCTACCACCCACGCCAGGCCCTATCGAAGGCTGACCGCGAGTATCTCGCCCGCAATCGCGTGGCTATCCTTGCTCTCTTCGAGGCCGATCCGGTCGGCTGGCGGGCCGCCATCATGGCCCCCCAGGCGCGTCGGACCATCGTTCTCCCAATCTTCCTCGCGCGGCCGGGCGTCAGATTCGAGCCCGGTTCTTGCTGCTCTTGTGGAGATCAGCTCGATCGGGATGATCGGTATCGCTGCCGCCACTGCGTGGCCGCCAGCGTCCGAGTTCTCGACGTCGTCCCAACTGCTGGGGCCTTGGCGTGAGCGTCCGGGCGACGGCATCACAGCTGATGCGGGCCTGCGCCGTCTGCCGCGAACCAATTCCGTCCTGGGCCCGTGTCGACAAGACCACCTGCGGTCCGGCCTGTCGTACTCGCCGATACCGCCAACGCCTCGCTGCTCGTGACGCCTTTGTGACGCCTTTGAGGTCCGTGGCGCCTCGATCGGGCCAGGGGTGGGGTAAAGAGCCGGTCCGCGATCTTGGCGGGCTTGTCGAGTCCCAACAGCTCCGGCTTTGGTTGGCCGCTGGCGACGAGGCCGGGTACTCCCGGAACGGCCGATGAGACCCGTCACGGAACTGCGATCCGGTGCCTCTGTGGCTCGCCCGGAAGAGCGTCAGAGAGCCCTCGCGACGGCTGAGGACCTGGAGCATCGACTCGCCCTCTGGCTGGCCGAGGTCTCGGCCGAGGCCGCCGCCGGCCCGCACGTTCCCCGGCCGACGCCGACCCAGCTGCCGGCTGCCAGCCCGCGAGTCGGGGAACGACCCCGATGAGCGCCCTTGCTCTGTCGGCCACACAGAGCGTTCATGGGCTCATGGCTCAGTTCATCATCTACGTCCGGCGCTCCTATAAGGAGGCGACCGCGGCCGATGTCAGCGACGAGATGCAGGAAGCCGCCTGCCGGGCCCTGCTGCCGCCCGGCGCAGCCGTCCGGGTGATCTCCGACAGCGGGGGCCACAACTCCGGCTACACCGCGGACCGCGACGGCTACCAGGCCCTCCTTGCGGCCGTGGCCTCAGGAGCGGCGCGCGGGATCGCCGTCTACGATCTCTCGCGGCTAGCGCGCAACACCCGCCTGATGCTCGATCTCGCCCACGAACTAGAGCGCCGGGCGGTGCCGCTGCTCGTCGCCAACCTGCCCGGCGCAAGGTTCGACGGAGCGGCTGGACGCTACATGTTCGGCCAGTTCTGCCTCGCCAACCAGTTCCAGCGCGACCTTGACTCCGAGCGGATGACCCGCATCCAGCACCATCTCTTCGAAGATGGGCGCCATCGCGGTCATGACCCGTTCGGGTACCGCGGCCGCCGTGGCGCCGACGGCAAGCTCGCCCATCCCCGCGAACTCTTGGTGGTCCCCGAAGAGGCAGAGGTCGTGCGCCGGGTGTGGAAGGAGCTCGAGTCGCTCTCCCTGATCGCGGTGGCCGACCTCATGAACCGCGAGGGGGTGCCCTACAGGGGTTCCTGGACTCGCGACTCGGTCAAGGACATCCTCCGTCGTGGTCGCGTGTATCTCGGGTTCGTGATCGAGAAGCGCGGCCGCGATGAACGTCCTGGGCGCCACGAGCCGATCCTCTCGGAAGAGCAATACCGGCGGACGATGGCCGCGGTCGCCGCTCGGAGAAGGTTGGGCAACAAGCCCGCACCGTTCCGCAGCTACGCCTTGCGAGGGTTGGTCTACTGCTCCTGCGGCACTCGGATGCGGGGTGAAGCCCATCTCCAGCGAGGCACCGAGATCCGCTACTACCGCTGCCCCAAGTTAGGCTGCATCGCGCGCCGCTGCTCGGCTGATCTGATCGAGAGGGAGGTCATGTCCACCATCGCTTCGGCAGTCCTACCGGATCCGCTCATCGAGAAGGCTCGCGCCGAGCTACGTAATCGCCTCGACACCCCCGGAACCGCGGCTGTGGGTCGCCAGCGAGCCCGCCTTCTAATCCGTCTGGAACAGCTCAAGAAGCAGCACGGCTGGGGCGACATCATCGATCGGGAGTACCAGACCGAACGGGACGCTGCCCAGGCTGCCCTTGCCCAATTGCCCGACGGCGACCGGATCCGCACGTTCGATGCCTACCGGGCGCGCCTTCTAGCTCTGCCTGCAGCCATCGCAGTGGCGTCACCGGCGCGTCAGGAAGAGCTGTGTCGGATCGTCGTTGAGCACGTCGTGGTGAACGACCGGAACCTGGAGGAAATCGTGTGGACGCCGCCGGCGAGACCGTTCTTCGAAAAACAGCGGGTGTGCCCCCAAGGGGATTCGAACCCCTGATCTCAACCTTGAAAGGGTCGTGTCCTAGGCCTCTAGACGATGGGGGCGCGGCGCGAACGGGAGTGTAGCAGGGAGACGCGTGCCGCCAGGCCCGGTTGAACCGCCGCCCGTCGGGCCCTCTACCTCGGGCATCCTAACTGTTGAGCACCAGGATCATGACCAGCATGACGGCGAAAGCTCCCAGGCTCACGAGCGATGAAACGCCGCCGACGATGGCCGCCATGAGGGCACGGCGGCTATCGCCGGTCTGGCTCGCCCGCCAGGTCACGACCGACGCGGATATGGCGTCGGCGCCGAACACCAGGCCCGTGACCACGGCCGCGCTCATCAGGACCGCGACCGGGGTCGTGTGGCCGGTCACCGCCCGGAGAAGGAAGACGAGAGAGGCAATCGAACCGGCGGTCAGGATGACGAGCGCGGGCGACAGCCGGCGCAGACGCTGAGCCGCCGTCAACGACATCTCATCTCCATCGTCCTCCGTGTCCTCATCGGCCTCCAGATCGGCCGGGTTGGCCTGACCACGCTGCTCCGCCTGCGCGGCCGCAATCGCGGGCCGGCCGGCAGGGGGAGCCGCGGCAGGAGCGCCGGGCACCGCCCAGGGCGGGGCGGCCGCCGACGCGGGGATTGCGGGGATTGCAGGCGGAGCAGGAACCGTCGGCGGCGGCGCGGGCGCGACTGCGGGCGCCGAAGCCGCCGGTGGCACCGGCCCGCGCATGCCGCTCGAGTCCGAGGGCTGGTCGAACTTGCTCTGGGTTTCC
>Ga0182027_10011144_pt1 | contig 12732 bp, 16 predicted proteins | sample 712E1DmetaG_FD_121300 | JGI IMG/M metagenome (GOLD analysis project Ga0182027, IMG submission 121300) | Permafrost microbial communities from Stordalen Mire, Sweden - 712E1D metaG (Illumina Assembly) | ecosystem: Environmental > Terrestrial > Soil > Wetlands > Permafrost | place: Sweden...
CTGTCTCCCGAAGACGCCCAAGCTCAAGTCGTTAAACATCTTGTCAATCGTTCCCGTTCAACTGCCAGCCGCTTACGTAAGCGGCATAAGACCAAAGTTCAAACCTAATCTGACATTGTCAAGATAGGCAGCTTCGGCGCTGGATGGCTTGGATTAAACCGCGCAACACAAGCCGGTGCAATGGATCGAGCAATTGCCAATAGAGAAAGCCCGGCAGGCCGCGCGGCGCAAAGAAAGCCGTTTGCTTCAATAGCGATTGGTTTCCATGGACTTCCACTTGCCATTCCATCCAGCCTTCACCGGGTGCGCGCAGTTCTGAACGCAGGCGCATGAGACGATTTGGCTCGAGCGCCTCGACGCGATAATAATCAATGTGGTCTCCTTCCCTTAAAGGCGGCGAGACAGGCGCAGGGTGATGACTTCCCCCAATGAGCCGGTCGAGCCGGCCGCGCAATTGCCACAACGGGTTTGCATACGGCCAGCCATTACCCCCGCCGAGTGAGGTTAACACATGATAGACCGCTTCCGGCGGGGCGTGGATCTCGACCCGGCGATAATCCAGGAAGAAACCTTCATGCTTGATGCGTACCGTATCGCAGTTGAAGCCTTCCCATATGCGTTCTATGAAATCTGGGGAGAGACGGCCAAGTGCATTTTTCGTTGCCTCTTCAAAACTGATCAATTTGATGTTCGGAAACACCTGCCGCGCCTCATCGTGCTGGACAACGCTGTTGCTGGCCAGGCCGCCGATCAATGCATAGGCGATCCGCCTCGGCACGGGCGTGATCATTCCCACACCCATTGCCATGAACCACAGCGGGATGCCGGGCAATGTGATCAATTTGCGTCTCAATCCGCGCAGGCGGGCGTACTCCAGCATCAAATCCCCGTAGGTGGCGGTCTCCTCGCCGCCGATCTCAAAGATATGGTTCTGTGGCTCGAACTTCTCCAGCGCGGCCATCAGATAGTCAATCACATTTTCTGCGGCAATCGGCTGGGTTTTGTTCTTCAGCCATGTCGGTCCGATCATTACGGGCAGCGCTTCGGTCATGAAGCGGATCATCTCGAACGAGATACTTCCGGGACCGGCGATCACTCCGGCGCGGAATTCGGTTACCGGGACTTTGCCTCGCCTCAGCGTTTCGCCGGTTTCCATCCGTGAACGGAGGTGGGGGGCGAGCCGTTGATCGTTCGGGTCGGCCAGTCCGCCGAGATAGATAATGTGTTGCACCCCGCTGAGCCCGGCGGCTGATGCAAAATTGGCGGCTCCCTCGTTTTCGATTCGTGTATAGCCGCGTCCGTTTTGCATGTTGTGGATCAGGTAATAGGCGCTGTGGACTCCCTCCAGTGCGGCCTCCAGAGTCCCCGGAATGGTTGTGTCGCCGCCCAGGAGCTTGACACGCTTTCCCCATGCACGTGCCTCAAGCTGTTCCGGCCGGCGTGCCATGGCTTGCACCGGATAGCCTTGTTCCAACAGACGCGGGATCAGGCGGCTTGCAATATATCCAGTTGCACCGGTAACGAGGATGAGTTTCTTGGTCACAATAAGTTGATCGAACCGCTAATTTGAAACGGATTATAAGGCATGAACCGCTTTTTACATGAGGAATCTGCATCCATCCAAACCGAAGGGATCGGTAATCCAGATAGACCGTTCGGCGATAAAATCAATTGGAAGCAAGCCCGCGTCGATCCGAATGGCTTGGGTTTCGCGGTGGTGAGGGCATAGGATTTATTGCATACTTTGCGAAAAAACAGTAAGATAAGGACAGGAGTTTGCCATGTCGGCTGATCTTCGCAAGATGTTGGAAAAACTGAAAAAGGAATTGCAACGACTTTACGGCGACCGTTTGGATCATATGATCCTTTATGGTTCACAGGCTCGCGGAGACGCGCGCCCTGATCCGATGTGGATATATTGCTGGTTATAAAAGGCGAGTTCAATTACATGGAATTGCTCAAGCGTTCGGATGATCTTGCCGCCTCCTTTTCTCTGGAAAATGATATTGTCATCGCGCGCCTTTGTTTCGGAAAAGACTACAAGGAAAGACAATCTTCTTTCCTGATGAATGTCCGTCGCGAAGGGATTGCGGTATGAAAGAGGATTGAAAAGTTGTTAGTAGGTCAGCAGCAATCTATCGGACACTCTTTGCCCTTCTAACTTCTTGCCATTCATTTGAAAACGTTTCAGCATGGAGTGACCGGTGTCTATCATTGTTTCATGTTCAAAGAGATCGTCCGGAATGGGTAAGTCGCAGATCATGTTTCCTGAGCGTTTTGTTCCATCAATGCTCAATGCTACATGTACCCCTCTTGATTTGCATTTTTCGATCACATATAGTAGGTGCTCCAAACTGAATGCCTGTGCGCCGTACAAAATGGCTTGACTATAAGTGTAAGGGGGATCACAATATACTAAATCGCCGGGTTTCGCCATGTGCATGGCTTCTTCATATTCTAGTTGCATGAATTTTGTTCCAGAGACCCGTTTATTCCATTCGTCAACGCGGCGACTAAAACTTTCTGGTGAGATTGGATCGTGAATCCCACAAGGAGTAGACATATAGCCATCCGCTTTCCGAAAACGCACTACACCGCCATAGCAGGAGCGCGTAAGGAAAAGCAAGTCTGCACCATTTGGGTTTTTGTTGTATGATGCTTTAATCTTTTCGTACACTTCAATTTTGGAACTTTTCGACATTCGATTCCAACGTTCTTGATACCATTTCTTCAGTGTTTCGGGAGAGCTCTTTAGAGTTTGCCAGATTTCAATTAAAGGTGCAAATGAATCGGAAGCAACAGCAATTTTTGGAATCAAAGTGCCTAGAACACCGCCACTTCCAAGAAAAGGCTCGAAATATGTGCCGATTTCAACAGGAAAGTATGAAATGATTTCATGTGCTACGCGCTGTTTACTCCCAATCCATTTAAGGAGAGATGTGTTGAAAGACTCAACTTGGCGTGTTTTATGTGCACTGGCTTCAAACAAATAAAGTTGTGCTGTGTCCTGAATAGTTTTCATAAGAGTCCATTATACCAAGCAAATAATATCCTATTTTAGGATATTTGTCAACAGGATAAGAATGAAAAAAACAATCCAAGACTCTGAGCAAAAGAAATTACTGGAACTGTTAAAAAGAATTCGCCAGGATAAAGGGATTCGTCAAGTTGAATTGGCAGAAAAGTTGGGCGTTCCACAGTCTTTTATTAGCAAATATGAATCTGGAGATCGTCGTCTTGATATTTTGGAATTGCGACAAGTTTGTAAAGCCGTGGGTATTACTTTGCAAGAATTAATTCGAAAATTGGAGGAAAGTTTGAATGAAACCAAATGATAATTTCTTGAAGTTGTCGAAGACCTTTTGGGCAAGTGTTCGATTGATAAGTCAAGAGGCTGGCTATACTGAGAAAGGGAAAGATCAAATTAAAGTTCCTACAATGAAGGAAATTAAATCTAAGCTCGATAAATTTGGAATCGATTTTGATCGCTTGCAAATTCAAAGGGTTGGTTCACAAAAGCTTACTATGCTCTTGCAGGAGTATTTCACGTATCGTGCCGATATATTGAACTCATACGTCGAGCCGCATCTGATGGATGCCGCGAAAGCCAAACGGGTTTTTCACAAGCATGTCGTTAATCTTAAGCCGTCATGTCCGCTTCCCATGAATAAACAAAAAGGCGCAAAGAAAGCGCCCGCTTATTTGACAGGCCTGGTAAATATGTTGGTCGAGGCAAATTCGCAAGGTTTACCGTATGACTATGACCCTCATCAATTGACAATTCTTACCAGGGACAACTTGCCTCTTCGTACTTTGGCTCGCCGCGTGGATGGAGCTTTTCCGAGCAGCGTAAATCCAATAGCAATTTGGGAAATCAAAGAATATTATTTCACAACGACTTTTGGAAGCCGTGTTGCAGACGGGATTTATGAAACGCTTTTAGACGGTTTGGAACTCGAAGAGCTTAGAGAACATGAAAACATCAAAGTTCAGCATTACTTGATCGTTGATGCTCATGATACTTGGTGGAGCCAGGGGAAGTCTTATCTTTGTCGTATTGTTGATTTATTGCATATGGGACTGATTGATGAAGTCTTATTCGGCTACGAAGTTGTCGAAAGATTACCTTCTCTTGTAGAAGAATGGGTTAACCAGATGGTAAAATACTCCCATGCAATCATCCTTGGAGAAACTCCGTAAATTCTTCCGTCTCGAACACGAGAACGGATACGTTAACACGGCCATTATCGGCGGCCTGGCAAAGATGCTCGACTTCTGGGAAGCCGAAGCGCGCGCCGATGGCATCCGCGAAGAAGTGATTCAAGCTGTCGAGCAGCGACTCCGTTCGTATGACGGACTCAGCCCGCAATCCCGTGCCGACGCCTTGAAAGGCTTGTGGAAGCGCATCGGTGAATCTTATCCAGAAGCCGCCCAGCGATCACAGCCAAGACCGCTGTCCCAACCCAGGCCGCGTCCCGCACCGGCGACCCAGCCAGCGGCGGAACAACCCCAACCGCGCGTTGAGGCTCAAGCATCTGAACGACCGGCATCCCCCCATATAGGGGGGACGGGATCGCGAAGCACGCAAAGCGGGGGAGCCAAACCGCGTCCCGTCCCGCCGCCGCGTGCTGAAACGATCCCCGGCGCAAAACACAGCCAAACGCCTGCCGCGCTGGATGCGCCCTTGACCGTTCTTCAAGGCGTGGGGCCGCGTCATGCGCAAACGCTCGCCGAGCTTGGCATGCAAACGCTTGGCGATATGCTTTATTATTTTCCGCGCCGCTACGAGGATTATTCTCAACTCAAGCCCATCAAAAGTTTGTGGTACGGCGAGCAGATCACCGTCATCGGTACCATCCAATCGGTGCATACCCGGCCGATTCGCAGCGGTTCGTCCACCCTCATCGAAGCCATTCTCAGCGATGGTACGGGCGCGCTGCGGCTCTCCTGGTTCAACCAGCCCTGGATGGCGAATCGGCTGAAGGAAGAAATGCAGATTTCTGTTTCCGGGACGGTTGAGCAATATCTTGGCCGCCTCGTCATGAACCAGCCCGACTGGGAACCGGTGGACATCGAGCATCTGCATACTAATCGCATCGTTCCCATTTATCCGCTCATGGCGAAGATCACGCAGAAGTGGCTTCGCAACCTGATGAATCAAGTCGTCACGTATTGGGCGCCCGCCGTGGTGGACTCGTTGCCCGAGTCCACCCGCAAGGACGCGCAGTTGATGCCGTTGGGACAGGCCTTATTGCAGGTTCATTTCCCCGATACTCAGGATACTCTCAAGGCTGCCCGCGAACGCCTGGCCTTCGATGAGATTTTCTTTTTGCAAATGGGCGTACTCCGGCAGAAGCGCGATTGGAAACGGGTTGAAGCCCGCCGCTTCTCCGTTTCGGATGACTGGCTGGCTTCGCGTTTAACGGGGCTTTCCTTCATCCTCACGAACGCCCAACAGCGCGCCATCGCGGATATCCGCGCCGATTTGAATTCGGGCCAGCCGATGAATCGGCTCTTGCAGGGCGATGTGGGTTCTGGAAAAACCGTGGTGGCCGCTTTGGCGGCTGGGTTCATCACAACCAATAACGCCCAGGCCGCCATTATGGCCCCCACCGGTATCCTTGCGGAACAACATTATCGTAGTTTCATCAACTTGCTGGCCGGTGAAAACGGGATCGTTCGGCCGGATGAGATTCGCTTGTTGGTTGGCGATACGCCTGCGTCGGAGAAGGATGCCATTCGCACTGGTCTTGCCGATGGCTCGATCAAGATCGTGATCGGGACTCATGCCGTGATCGAAGCGCCGGTTCAATTCAAGGATTTGCAGTTTGCCGTGATTGACGAACAACATCGCTTCGGCGTCGAGCAACGCGCCGAACTTCGTTCCAAAGGCACCAATCCACATTTGCTGGTGATGAGCGCCACCCCGATTCCGCGTTCACTGGCGCTGACCGTTTACGGCGATCTCGATTTGTCCGTCATGGATGAAATGCCTGCCGGCCGCCAGCCGGTCAGCACCCATGTGCTTCGCCCGCAGGAACGCGAGCGCGCCTACACCTTGGTTCGCGGGCAGATCAAGGATGGCCGACAGGCCTTCATCATTTATCCCCTGATTGAAGAAAGCGAAAAGCTGGAAGACTTGCGCGCCGCTGTGGATGATTATGAAGTTCTATCGAAGGAAATTTTTCCCGATCTCAAGCTGGGCCTTCTGCATGGACGCATGAAGCCCGACGAAAAAGACGGCACCATGTTGATGTTTCGCGATAAGAAATACGATATCCTCGTTTCGACCACTGTGGTCGAAGTCGGCGTGGATGTTTCCAACGCCACCGTGATGCTCATCGAAGGTGCGGATCGTTTTGGCCTGGCGCAGCTCCATCAGCTGCGCGGCCGTGTGGGGCGCAGCTCTCAGCAATCGTATTGTCTGCTGATCCCCACGCATGAGGACGCGGCCGAAAACGAACGCTTGCTGGCCATGGCGCAATCGAACGACGGCTTTGTTCTGGCAGAACTCGACCTGAAACAGCGCGGCCCCGGCGAGTTTCTCGGCACGCGCCAATCGGGTTACGGCACTGCCTTGCGCATGGCGAGCATTACCGATGTGGTCCTGATCGAGAAGGCGCGTGCCCAGGCGCAAAGATTATTCGATCAGGATGCGGATCTTCAGAAACCCGAACATGCTTTGCTGGCGGAAACCCTGCAAAGATTCTGGGGCGCCGCCAAAAGCGATGTTTCTTAAGATGTAGGTTTTTCCTTGGAGTCTGTTGTGCCTGTCGCAGTTTAATGGTTGTTTTTAAAAACGATGGCTGAATGAACGCGAATTTCACGCGGCGAGACTTTCTTAAATGGAGCGGGTTGGGTTTGGCCGGCCTGTTTATGCCTCGCCTGCCGCTTCGTTCTGTTTTTGATGATATCTTCGATTCACAACAGGGACGCGTCACCACGAATCTGCTTTGGACCTATGACCGGCCCGCATTCACCGGCAAACAGGTCAAACTCTTTTGGCGCGACCTCGTCCTGCCGATTACCGATATCGCCATCAGCGACGATCAAACCGCTTATAACCGCGTTTGGTATCAGATCGGTGATCAAGGCTATGCCTATTCAGGCGATATTCAACCCGTGCAAACCGTTTTGAATGCGCCCGTATCGGACATTCCGACCGGCGGTATCCTTGGCGAAGTCAGCGTGCCTTTTACCGATGCCCTGGATAAACCTGATGGCTCATCGCCCTTTGGATACCGGCTTTATTATGAAAGCGTTCATTGGATCACGCGTGCCATCCCAAGTCGCCAGGATGGTAAGATTTGGTATGAAGTCCTCGACGATAAATGGAATCAAAAGGTTTATGCTCCGGGTGAACATCTTCGCATCCTTTCAGCCGATGAACTCTCTCCACTTTCAACGGACATACCCGATGCCCAAAAGCGGATCGAAGTGCACTTGAACGATCAGCTTTTGTTCGCTTATGAGAACGAGCATCCGGTCTTCGTCACGCGTGTGGCCAGCGGTGAAGCCTTTAGCAATGGAACGTATACCACCCCGACCGGCTCCTTTACAACCTATCATAAGCGTCCGACCCGTCACATGGCGGCTGGCGACCTCGCCGCCAATGGCTTTGACCTGCCCGGCGTGCCTTGGGTGATGTATATTACCGAGAGCGGCATTTCCCTGCATGGCACCTATTGGCACAATGACTTCGGTCATCCACATTCGCATGGTTGTGTCAACTTGTCGCCTTCCGCCGCGAAATGGCTTTTCCGCTGGACGAAGCCCCTCGTTGCGCCGCAGGACGAATTTGCTTATGATGTTTTTCATCGAGGCACCAAAGTGCAGATTATGGAATAAAATAGCATGTCATTGCGGCCCCTGCCCGGTCTCTCAATGACACAAACATACTTATGAACCTTATCCCTAATTTTTCCCGTCGTGATTTTCTCAAGCTTTCCAGCGCTGGCTTGCTTGGATTGTTCTTATCTGAGTTGCGCCTTGAACGGGCCTTTGCCTCATCGGTGACTCACGCGCGCGTCGCTTTCAGCGGCGTGGACTTGTTCAACCAGCCGTCTTTCGGAGCCAATTCGCTGCACACGTTCGATCGCGATGTGGTGGTGGATGTGACCGGCCAGGCGGATGGTGATTTAGGCTTTGGCAATCCTTTTAATAAAACCTGGTTCCAAATCGGCGGCGGTTATGCCTACTCCGGTTACTTCCAGCCGGTGGAAACCAATTACCAGGTGCCTCTTTATCAAGTTCCGGCTGCCGGACAATTGGGTGAGATCACCGTTCCCTATAGCGATCTCAGGGTCGATTCGGCGTATTGGGCCGATCATGCCTATCGTGCCTACTATCGCACCACACACTGGGTCACGGATGTGGCGGTCAATAAATACGAGAAGACGATTTGGTACAAAATCTACGATAAGCATTTGGATGCTTCGTTCTTTATTTCTGCACAGGATATGCGTCTCGTCCCGGACGATGAACTGAGCCCGCTTTCCGCCGATGTTCCTGATGCAGACAAACATATTTATGTGGATACCGATGCCCAATTGGTAACGGCCTTTGAAGGCGAAAAAGCGGTTCTGATTGCGCGTTGTTCCAGCGGGGGCAAAGGCACGCGCACGCCTCCCGGCGATTATCTGACCTTCCACAAAGGCTCGACGATTCACATGACCAATGATGGCGAGGTGGGGGCGGGACGCGGTTACGATTTGCCCGGTGTGCCGTGGGTCAGTTTCTTTACCAGCACGGGCATTTCGTTCCACGGCACCTACTGGCATAATGATTATGGCCGGCCGCGCAGTCATGGCTGCGTGAATTTGACGCCGGACGATGCGAAATTCATCTATCGCTGGACCAGCCCTCTTGTCCCGCCCGAAACGGTGTATCTCTATCAACCCGGTTCAGGCACGCGCGTGGATGTGGTTTCAGCGAATTCGTAAAGAGATTTTGATGCCGCCGGTGGATGCAGATATTTGGATGGATTTCAAAGCTTTTCATCCGTGTCCATCGCCGGTCAAAAACATTGAGGATTGATCGATGCCCAGACAAGCTTTGTTCGCCGGTCTCGTTGTGGATGAGAATGATCGCGTGGTGGAGACTGCCATCGTTGGCGATGAACCGTTTTATGTTGTGGATGACGCCGGTTTTCGCCGCCACATTCCGGCCAGGGATGTGGATCACCAGGTGTTGGGACATTTCCAGGAACTCATGAAGGGCAGTGAAGGCTATGTCTCTGAGCAGGCCGCCAAAATGCTGGGGCAGGAGGACATTTTTACCAAGGCTGCCATCGAGAATCAGCTCAAGAACATGGATCAACAGCTCGATGCTCTCATGCAGCAGGGCATCCCCGAGGAAAGCCGCGCCTACTTGGGAATGTTAGGATTTAAAGTGATCATCAATGTGCATGGCGAAATAGTGAAGATCGAACAGCCGGGTGCGGCGGATGATGGTGGCGGCGAATAATCGTATCAAGAGTCACGCAATAAAATATGCAATGATAATTGTTACCGAACAGAAAGGATGACGCAATGAATGGAAACAATTTTGATGTGGCAACTGCTTTGGTCGCGCTAGTCGGTATCGTTATTGGTGCTATTCTTCAATATATTTTTTCCAGATCGACTGAATCTTTGAAACAACATCAAACTCTCAAAGCTCAATCGTATGTGGATTTCGTGAAATCTCTTGCTGGAATTACAATCGCACAGAGGCATCATAATAAGGGAAGAGAATTAGAATCCACAATTCTTCTAGCAGACTCAAAAGCCCGAGTAGCAATTTATGGAAGTAAAAGTGTTATTGAAAGTATAGCAAACTTCTTTAGCCGTTACGGGGAAATTACATCGCCGGAATCCATTACCTCCTTCATTGAAATTATTCAAAAGATGCGTTCTGAAACTCTCAAAAAGCAGGAAATGGTTATTGATAATTACATAAGCATTTTACTTGTTGGGCCAAGTGATAATAGATAGCAGCTTATTAGGCGTATAAAATAAGGAGAGCATTATCTTGGAAAACACCGAATCAAAATCCTCGCTTCGAAGCCTGCCGCGCAACATTTGGGCGGTCACAATCGCTTCCTTCTTCACCGATATCTCCTCGGAGATGATCTTCAATCTTGTTCCGCTTTATCTCGCCAACGTGCTGGGCGTCGGCACCGCCATCATTGGTCTGATTGACGGCATCGCCGAAACGACAGCCAGCCTGATGAAGGTTTACACCGGTTCGCTTTCGGATAAGCTCGGTCAGCGCAAATGGCTGGCGGTTGCGGGCTATGCGTTTTCCACTGTCTCCAAGCCCTTTCTTTTTATTGCAAGTTCCTGGGAAGCAGTTCTGGGCGTTAGATTTTCGGATCGCCTGGGAAAAGGCATCCGCACCGCTCCGCGCGATGCCTTGGTGGCGGATAGCATTGACGAAAAACAACGCGGACTCGCTTTCGGTGTTCATCGCGCTGGCGATACCGCGGGTGCGTTTCTCGGGCTTGGGATTGCGGCGCTGATCGTCTGGTTCACCGAAGCCAACGGCCTTAAACTGGAACAGCATACCTTCCAGATTGCCGTATTGATTAGTTTCATCCCGGCTGTTTTGGGTGTGGTGGCGCTGATCTGGGGAGCGCACGAAGTCCCCATGAAGACCAAACGGAAATCGGCGCTTCCCTCCTTGGAAGGCCTTGATTCCCGCTTTAAACTTTTTCTGTTCGTGGTTCTGCTCTTCACTCTCGGCAATTCCTCGGATTCCTTTATCATTCTTCTGGGTCAGAATCGCGGCCTGGATATCGTCCAGATCATGTTGATGTTGATGACCTTCAACTTTGTTTATGCCTCGTTATCGGGTCCCCTGGGTTCGTGGTCGGATAAAATTGGCCGCCGCCGTCTCATCATCGGCGGCTGGATCGCGTATGGCCTCGTCTATCTCGGACTGGCTTTTTCGAATGCCGGCTGGCATGTTTGGGTTCTTTATGCTTTGTACGGGATCTATTATGCCGCCACGGATGGCGTCGGCCGGGCGCTCGTTGCCGACTTTGTTCCTGAGGAACGGCGCGGCGCCGCCTACGGCCTCTACAATGCCGCCATTGGGATTACCGTGTTGCCGGCTTCTGTGATTGCGGGTGTACTATGGCAGGGCCTTGGTACGTGGCATGGCTTTGGTGCCAGCGCGCCGTTCTACTTCGGCGCAGCCTTGGCTTTGCTGGCCGGGGTCTTGTTCTGGCGTTTGGTTCCTTCCAAATAGATCGTCTTGCAGAGTACTGCGTAAATATCTAAACCAGAACTACCGATTTTGCCCTGCTTTTGGCGCAATCCAGTTTAGAGATTTACACAATGAGCAGTAGAAATGGAGAGAGTGATGAAAATTGTATTGAATATTATCGGTGTGTTATTGCTCCTGCCGGGGATTACCTTTTTCCTGCAGGGCATCAATGTTCTCCCCGGCAGTGTTATGACCGGCCAGATTAAATGGGCGGTCATCGGCGGCATTTTGATTGTCATCGCTGCCGGCCTGCTTTGGTGGACGAATCGAAAGAAAGCATGATCCGGGTCAATTTTCCCGGCGTCCATGAAATGCTGATGTTCGACGGCGAAGTGCTGGAGGCTTTTTATGGGGATAAAAGCCAGCGTGTACATATCATCCACATTCAAGGGATTCAGGTCAATACAGACCGTAAAGGGAACCATGATTTGCGGATTAACACGGTGGTCGGTGCCATCCCATATATCCCTTTTGAGCAGGAACTTTTGCCGAAGGTGAATGAACTTGTTGCTGAAGTCCAAAAGGCAATGTCTTCTTATAAATCATGAGTGACGGGTCGCAGGATATTCACGTGCGGTTGTGCGAATTGCTCGACCTGCGGGGCGCGGTGTATCGCGTCGTCGAACATGAACCTGAGGGCCGCACCGAATACATCGCCCGCATTCGCGGCAACAAACCTGAACAGGCCATCAAGTCCATTGTGGTTCAGGTCCGCTTTGGTAAGAAAGAGAGTCGCTATTATCTTGCCAACGTTCCGGGTCATTGCCGTGTGGATTTGGCGGCCATTCAATCCATTCTTAACGGCACGGACGCCTCCATTGCTCCGCGTCCCATGGCCGAGATTTTGACCGGCTGTGTGATCGGTGCGATCCCGCCCTTCTCGTTCGATGACCGGCTTGTCCTTCTGGCCGATCCGCTGATTCGCGCGAATGAAGAGGTGGTTTTCAATGCCGGACGCCTTGACCGCTCCATCTTTATGAAGTCAGTGGATTATTTTTTGATCGCTTCGCCTCAATTGGCAAACATTGCCTTGCGTGGTTGAGCCGCTTTGTTGCAAATCATGTCATTGCGAACCCCGAGCGAAGCGAGTGGCTGTGGCAATCTCCAATAATAACCTGCAAGTGGGAGATTTTCGTGTGCTAAAAATTTATGAGCTGTGGAGTCTGAAGTCTCCAGACCCCAGGTAAAAATTGTAGATTCTGCGGCCCGCCCGCATATTTTGAGTGCTCCCTTTATGGTATGGCCTTACCAAAGTTGCTTGCCGAATCGGATGTTTTGGAACGCACATGCCATACATGGGTTAATTCTTCCGATTTTCTATGTTTTATTCGCGGCATTTGCAAATTCGAGTAATTCGCGTGGCATTGGTGCATAAATCGGAAAGGGGGTGGAATCCGGGTATCCGACAGAAGCGGTCAGGCGACTGGATCGCTTTGGGGCATGCCGAGGTGAGTCATTTGGTTGAGAGCCGCACAGCGGATC
>Ga0182027_10011146_pt1 | contig 12731 bp, 5 predicted proteins | sample 712E1DmetaG_FD_121300 | JGI IMG/M metagenome (GOLD analysis project Ga0182027, IMG submission 121300) | Permafrost microbial communities from Stordalen Mire, Sweden - 712E1D metaG (Illumina Assembly) | ecosystem: Environmental > Terrestrial > Soil > Wetlands > Permafrost | place: Sweden...
AGACGACCCCAACCACATTCGCCGGCAGCTCGGCGGGCGCTGGCTCACGGCTGAATACAACGTTGGCGATGTAGTCATATTCAGCATGCATCTCGTTCACGGAGGCATGGACAACCGCTCCGAGCGGCTGCGGCTCTCCTCAGACTCCCGCTATCAACTGGCCGGTGAACCGGTCGATGAACGATGGATCGGCGACGATCCTCCAGGTCATGGCACGGCGGGAAAGCGCGGCCGCATTTGCTGAGCCGCGCCTTCCTTCGTGCATGGTTGCCGTTAGCGCAACCCACCGGTGGTTACCTGCACCGGGCTGCCAATTGCTTCGCCGGATACCACCAGTTCCACTCTCCGGTTTTGCTGACGGCCACCGGAGTTGTCGTTCGAGGCTACGGGTAAGGTGTTGCCGAAGCCTTGTGCGCTCACTGAATTCCCCTGGACGCCCTGCTGTACCAGGTAATCGCGCACTGAATCCGCGCGATTCTCTGAGAGTTTTTGATTCATGGCATCACCGCCGACATTATCGGTGTATCCGCCAACTGCAATGTTAAGCCCAGGGTAAGAAATCAGTATTCCGGCCACCTTCGCAAGTTTCTCTCGGGCGCCCGGCTTCAATGAGTACTGCCCAGTGTCAAACAGCACATCGGACATGCTGACGATAAGGCCGCGTGCGCTGTCGCGCGTCTCCAGGATCAGGTTCAATTGCTCTGACAATCGCGCCCGCATGGCAGCCTTATCGCTATTTGCCTGTTGCTCACCCTGCTGCGCCTGGCTTGCAATCACGCGAGATTGGTCAGCATCGGCCTGAGCCGCGTTAATTGCCGCCGCTGATGCCGTTTGGTTCGTGACCAGGTCCGCCTGGGCCTTTGCTGCGTCGGCTTGCGCGTTTGCAGCGTTCACTTGCGCATTTGCCGCGTTGGCTTGCGCGTCTGCTGTATCGGCCTGAGACTTGGCGGCATCGGACTGCGCTTGTTCCTTCAGGCGGGTCGCTGCATCAGCCTGAGCTTGCGACATTGCCAGCGCATCGCTTGAAGCCTGCCGTTCGTCGGACAGGCGGCCCTCATCGATCTTCTTGACCGCAATCTCTCGCGCATCCTCGGCTGTCTGCACTGCCTCCCGCGAAGCTGCAATCAACGGCTTGGTCTCCACGTGCCTGGCGCTGGCATACCGGTCCGCGCTGTCCATCAACTCGACCGCGTGCCGGTAGCTTTCGGCCGCATACGTCTCAGCTCCTTCCGATTCAGCAATACGCAACGCATTTCGCGCCTCGTAGAACTCCAAAGGCAAGTTCGCGCTTAACACGACGGGGTCGAACTTGTAGCCCGTGGGAAGATAGCCCCCACGCTCCATCAATTCATACTTCGCATCAACCGCCTCGCTGGTTCCCTTGGTATCGCCGTTCACCACGTTCTCCAGCACGACTACATTGCTGGGCTGTCGTACGGCGTAGTAAGGCTCCGCGGTAACGAGCAGGGCGAATGCCTGGAATTCAGTCGTGGCTTTCAGCTTGCTGCGACTGTTGTCGCCCACCAGAACCTCTCCAAGGTTCGCCGCTCGGCCCTCGGGCGAGATCGCCCACAATACGTAAGTGAGATACTCGGAGCCGAAGGTGGTGGGGTTTTCCAGGTTTCCAAATTCCGCTTCCACTTCCATGGTGCCGCGCTTGCTCCGCACTTTGGCATTTCCGCTGGCGGATGGCAGCAGAGCCGTACCGGCGAAATCCACATTTGCAACCCCTTCGCGATGCCGGTAGTTGATCGCCCGCACCGTGCGGCTGATCAAGACCGTACGGTATGTCGTCTGAGACCCTACAGGTACCAGAACAGCCGTCGTCTGAGCACTGGCCTGAGCAAATGCGCCCAAACCAAGAGCACTTCCGAATGCCAACAAATAAGTGAGTTTCATCGTATCTCCTCTGGGCAGATATCTGCCCTGCTGCGTTGTCCCGGCTGATTGCTGCCAGGTTGAATTTCTTGCGCGCCAGCAATGTGACTTTTCAATGTCCGGCGCGAAACTGCGAAATGGTGTCCAGTAGCCCAAAAACCCTCAAGAGCCAGACGGCGACGACAATCACGACAACACCATTCAGAATTCCTTTGATCGTTCCCTGCATTGGGATGTAGCGGTTGACCAGTCACAGTAAGATGCCGGCTACGGCTAATACGATAACTACATTCACAAGTGGGATATCATGCTCCAATCCGAATATTGAAGCTGATTGGATCTCACGGGCATCGTCGGTCTCCTCAGCTTTGTTCCCTGTTGTGCTGCGTGCCTGTAACTTGCCCGGCCGTCTTGGCAGGTAAATCTGTGCAATGTGGAAAGCTAAAGAGGAAACACGTCAGATGGACTGACTTAGCTCAGTAGCCATGAGGGAAACGAGGGGACGGTCCTCTTCGCAAGCATCGTCTCAAACTATCGAAGCAATATCTGAGCTACTTTGCACATGATGGGTAATGCACAGATAGCTAAGCAGATGCGGAGTAGCATCTTGAGTTTGAAATGGAATTTTCGATAATGAAGATTCTATTAATGTTGAATCGTGGTCTCCGCCCTCGCCGGCTTCTCCGTCACCTGTGCCGGCGCAGGCAACTGCGAACGGTTCCATCCGCCGCCCAACGCCTCAATCAGTTGCACCGACGCCGTCATCTCTTCCACCTGCAGGTTCGTCAGAGACTCCTGGTTTGAGAGCAATGTCGTTTGCGCGATAACCACATCGATATAAGGATCGATGCCCGAGTCGTAGCGGCCTTGCTCCAGCTTCAGAAATGTTCGTGAGGAGTCCACGGCTTCCTGCTGTCGCAGGATTTGCTGCGACAAAATGCGCACCGACGCCAGTGAGTCTTCCACCTGCTGGAACGCGGTCAGCACGGACTGGCGATAGGCGGCGAGGTCGGCGTTGTAGGTCGCAATGTACTGATTCACGGTCGCGCGGCGCAGCCCTCCATCGTAAACAGTCTCGGAGATCGATGGGCCCGCCGACCAAAAGCGGCTGGATGAATCCAGCAGGTTTTTGATGGCCGAGTTCTCCACACCGCCGCTGGCTGAGAGCGTAAGCACAGGGTAAAAGGCCGCGCGCGCAACGCCGATCTGCGCATTCGCAGCGGCCATGCTGCGCTCCGCCGCCGCAACGTCGGGCCGCCGTTCCAGCAATTGCGACGGCAACCCGACAGGAATCGGCGGAGGCGCGCTGGTCTTTGCTTCCACCGTAATTGTGAACGTCGAGGCCTGCTTGCCAACCAGCGTGGCCATCGCATTTTCATACTGCGCCCGCGCAATGCCCAGGTTGATCGCCGCCGACTGCGCGCTCTCGAGAGTGGTCTTCGCTTCAACCAGCGATATCTCATCATCCACGCCCGTGTCATAGCGGGCCTGCTCTGACTCAACGGCCTTCTTGTCGGCTTCCACCGTTTCATTGAGCAGCTTTTGCAGCATATCCTGACCGCGAATCTCAAAATAGTACGCGGCCAGGCTGGCCTGTTCCGTCAGCCGTTCGTTCTCCAGGTCTGCTGCTGATAATTGCGCGTTATATTGGCTGGCATGAACCGCGTTGCGCACCTTCCCCCACAGGTCGGGTTCCCACGAAACCTCGGCCGGTAGCGCGAATAACTGTGACTGCTTGCCGCCTGTCGAGCCCGAGCCTGTCGCAGATCCGACGTTTGAAGATGTCTGCGACCGCGTGTAGGATCCACCCACGCTCACCGTGGGAAAATACTGCGACCGCGCCTCGCGCACCAGCGCGCGCGCCTGCATGAAATTCTCAAATGCCTGCCGGATATTCTGGTTGTCAATATTGAGTTGCTCTTCCAGCGCATTCAACTCCGGCTCGTTGTAGATCTCCCACCATTTCCCGCGCAGGGCCGCGTCCTGAGGCTGCGCAACAGCCCATCCACCGGTCTCCTTGAATTGCGCGGGAGACTCCTTGTAGGCCGCCGGCGCTGTCACTGCGGGCGGAATATACTTCGGCCCTACGTTGCACCCCACCAGCATGGCACAGAGAGCGCCGGCATAAAGCACGCGCGAGGTTGCGCATGGCTGCCGAAATTGCATCATCGAATTCTTCATAACCATCACTCCATAACCACCCATAACTAGCGTGCCTCCGCGATTCCAGGGTAAGGGGTCTCCACTCGTTTTCCCGTGAAGCGCAATCGCATGCGATCAAAGAACAGATACACAACGGGCGTAGTGTAGAGAGTCAGCATCTGGCTCACAATCAGTCCGCCGACAATGGTGATGCCCAGCGGCCGCCTGAGTTCCGAGCCGGTGCCGGTGCCGAAGGCCAGCGGCAGCGCGCCAAACAGCGCCGCCATCGTCGTCATCAGGATGGGGCGGAAGCGCAGTTGGCAAGCTTCAAAGATGGCATCAGTAGTGCTCTTGCCGTGCTCGCGTTCCGCAACCAGGGCGAAATCAATCATCATGATCGCGTTCTTCTTTACAATGCCGATCAGCAGAATGATGCCGATGATCGAGATCACATTGAGATCGATCTTGAACAGCATCAGCGCCAGCATGGCTCCCACGCTCGCCGAAGGCAACGTGGAGATAATGGTGAGCGGATGCACCAGGCTCTCATACAGGATGCCCAAAACAATATAGACCGCAAGTATGGCCGTGCCCACCAGAAGCGGTTCGCTGTTGAGCGAGGTTTGATAGGCCTGCGCTGTTCCGGCAAAGGAGCCGCGCACGGTCTGCGGCATATTCAGCTTTTCCTGCATCTGGCTCACCAGGCGCGTAGCGTCGCTCAACGACATTCCCTCGGCAAGATTGAACGACACGGTGACCGATGGAAAGGTGCTGGTGTGATTGATGGTCAACGGCGTGGTGCTGGCCTGTGCCGTGGTCACCGTGGAAAGCGGGACAATGCCTTTGCCCGTTGTATTCAGGTAGATGTTCTTCAGTCCTTCAGGACTCTGCCAGTAGGGAGGCGCGACCTCCAGCACAACGTAATACTGGTTCAATTGCGTATAGATGATGGAAACTTGCGACTGTCCGAAGGCGCCGTACAGAGACTGATTCAAAGACTGCGGCGTAATGCCGAGCCGCGCGGCGGTGGGGCGGTCATAGCTGATCAGTTCCTGCAATCCGCTATTCTGCGCATCGCTGTTCACATCCTGGAAGCCGGGCAGCTTCTGCATTCCCGCCAGCAGGATCGGGCCCCAGTGCGACAGATCCTCCACGTTATCCGATTGGATGGTGTACTGGTACATGGCATTGCTCGATCGCCCTCCGATGCGCAGATCCTGCGCGGCCTGAAGAAAGGCCGAAGCAACCGGAAGCCGGTTCATCTTGGGTCGCAGGCGATCGATAATCGCCGGCGCCGTCACCTTGCGTTCATTTAGTGGCTTCAGCGCGATATTGATGGAGCCGCCGTTCGACGAGCCACCGCCGCCGGTGTACGCAATCACATTCTGCACGGCCGGGTCTGCCTTGATTACCTTCACCAGTTGCAAAATCGAGTCCTTCATCACCTGAAACGATGCGTCCTGCGGTCCCCGCACGCTGCCTTGAATCGCTCCGGTATCCTGCTGCGGGAAGAATCCCTTGGGAATTATGTCAATGAGATAAAAATTCAACCCGATAACGAGCAGCAGCAGGGTCAGCATCGGTCCTGGATGCTTTAATACCCAGGTCAGTGAACGGCTGTAAGAGGAGAGCAGCCACTTGAACCCCCGCTCTGTGAATCGATACGCGCTGCCGTGCGTGATCGTCTTCTCGTCTTTTAACAGATAGGCGCACATCATGGGCGTTGCCGTCAGGGAGACGAGCATCGAAACCACAATGGCCGTCGACAGCGTGATGGCAAACTCGCGGAATAGACGGCCCACGATGCCGGCCATGAGCAGGATCGGGATGAACACCGCGATCAGCGACATGCTGATCGACAGGATGGTAAACCCTATCTCTTTGGAACCTTGAAACGCAGCTGGCATGGGCGCCATGCCCGCTTCGCGAAGGCGCGTAATGTTTTCCATCACCACAATCGCATCGTCCACGACGAAACCCGTGGAGATGGTCAACGCCATCAGCGAGAGATTGTCGATGCTGAACCCGAACAGGTACATTGCCGCAAAGGTGCCGATGAGCGAAACGGGAACAGCAACAGCGGGAATCAGCGTGGCTCGCCAGTTGCGCAGAAAGACGAAGACCACAAGGATCACCAGCAGAATGGAGAGAATCAGCGTGCGCTCCACGTCGTTGACCGACGCGCGGATGGTTGTGGTGCGGTCAAGAACGACAGTGGTCTTGATGCCTTGCGGAATGGAAGCTTCAATCGACGGCAACGCCGCCAGGATTCGATCGACCGTATCGATGATGTTGGCGCCGGGTTGGCGGAAGATGATGATGGGGATCGACGGATCTCCATTCAGGTAGCCCGCTGCGCGAATATTCTGCGCACCATTCGATACGTCGGCCACGTCGGAGAGCCGGACCGCAGCTCCGTTGTGGTAACCCACGATCAGCGGCTTGAATTGGTCCGCATGGGAGATTTGGTCGTTGGTAACAATATCCGCGGTCGTAAATCCGTCTGATAGCTGGCCCGCCGGTTCGTGAGCGTTCTGCTGGCTCAGCATCGACTGAACATTCTGGATCGTCAGTCCGTGGCTGTTGAGCAGTGTGGGATTTACTTCCACGCGCACCGAAGGCCCGGCGCCTCCGCCCACCGAAACCTGTCCCACGCCGGCAATCTGCGACAGCCTCTGCGCCATGACCGACGAAGCCTCGTCATACAGCGTCGGCCTGTCGTACTTGTCTGAAGTAAGCCCCAGAATCAGAATCGGCGAGTCCGCGGGATTCACCTTGCGATACGTGGGATTGGCGGGCAGGTTGGCCGGCAGGTAAGTGCGCGCCGCGTTGATGGCCGCCTCCACGTCTCGCGCCGCGCCGTCGATGTCGCGGCTTAAATCGAATTGCATGGTGATCGAGCTGCTGCTGAGCGAACTCGACGAGGTCATCTCCGTGACGCCGGCGATGTGGCTGAACTGGCGCTCCAGCGGAGTCGCAATGGAAGACGCATTGATCGCGGGACTTCCGCCGGGCAAGCTGGCCGAAACCGAGATGGTCGGAAAATCCACCTGCGGCAAGGGAGAAACAGGCAGAACGTTGAAGGCGATGGCCCCCGCAAGCGTGACGCCCGCCATCAGCAGCGTCGTGGCTACCGGCCGCCGGATGAAGGGGGCGGAGATATTCATGTCCCCTCCGCCACTTGCGGTTCGCTGCCGCCCTCGACTGTCTTCGGCGAACGGCTGAAGCGGTGGCCGATGCGGTCGAAGAAGATGTAGATCACAGGCGTGGTGTAGAGGGTGAGCACTTGGCTCAGCAGCAGCCCGCCCACCATGGCGATGCCCAAGGGCCGCCGCAGCTCCGAGCCCATCCCTTGTCCCACCGCCAGCGGAATGCCCGCCAGCAGCGCCGCCATGGTCGTCATCATGATGGGACGGAATCGCAGCAGGCACGCATCGTAAATCGCATCCTGTGCATTCTTCCCGTGCTCCCGCTCGCCCTCCAGAGCAAAGTCCACCATCATGATGCCGTTTTTCTTCACAATGCCGATGAGCAGAATGATGCCGATGATGGCCACCACGCTCAGGTCCTGCTTGAATAGAATCAGCGCCAGCAAGGCGCCCACGCCGGCCGACGGCAGCGTGGAAAGAATCGTGATGGGGTGAATGAAGCTCTCGTAGAGGATGCCGAGCACAATATAAACCGCGGCCAGCGCGGCCAGAATCAGCAGCCCCTCATTGGCCAGCGAGCCCTGAAATGAAGCCGCGGTGCCCTGGAAGCCATACTGCACGCTGGCCGGCATATTCAGGTCCTTCTGAACCTTCTCGATAGCCGTGATTGCGTTTCCCAGCGCGGCGTTCGGAGCCAGATTGAACGATACGGTCACCGCCGGAAACTGGCCCTGGTGATTGATTGAGAGAGGCTCGGTCGCTTTCTCAAGATGAGTAAACGCGCTCAGCGGCACGGCATTGGGAGGCGCCGAACTTGTGGCCGCGCTTGAATTCCCGTTTGCGCCCACGCCTGTCTTGATGGCGTTCGAGGGCGCGCTCAGCACTGCCGCCGACGGCGTATAGGCCACCGTAGTCGTCGTCGCATTCGACCCCGCCGACGAAGAGCCCGATGAGGCGAAGGACGAGGACGCTCCCGGCCCCGAGCCTCCTGCGGAGGCGTTCGTCTGAATGTACAGATTCTGGAGCTTGGCTGGGCCTTGCTGATCGTTTGGAGCCGTTTCCAGAATTACGTGATACTGGTTCAACTGCGTATACATGGTGCTGATCTGGCGCTGTCCGTATGCGTCATAAAGCGTATTGTCCACTGTGGAAGGCGCTATGCCCAGCCGCGATGCGGTAACGCGGTCGATCACCAGCGATACCGCCAAGCCTCCTGTTTGCTGGTCGGTCGCCACATCCGCAAGTTCGGGCAGCTTTTTCATCCTGTCCACAAGCCGGCCTGTCCACAGGTTGAGCTCGTTCGCGTCCGGGTCTTCCAGCGTGTACTGGTACTGCGTGCGGCTCACCCGGTCGTCCACCGTGATGTTCTGCACCGGATTCATGTAGAGCACGATGCCGTCTACCTGCTTCAGGCTGTTTTGCAGCCTGCGGATTACGTCGGAGGCGCTCAGGTCGCGCTCATTCAGCGGCTTCAGATTGATTTGCAGACGTCCGCTGTTCAGCGTTGTGTTGGTCCCGTCCGCGCCGATAAAGGAAGATAGACTCTCCACCGCCGGGTCCTGAAGGATAATGGCTGCCAGTTGCTGCTGCTTCTGCTCCATGGCCGCAAAGGAAATCGTCTCCGGCGCCTGGCTGATGCCCTGAATCACGCCCGTATCCTGCGTAGGAAAAAATCCCTTGGGGATGAGGATGTAAAGCACAATCGTCAGCACCAGCGTGCCCGCGGCCACCAGCAATGTGATGGTTTGGTACCCCAGAACGAACTTGAGCGTACGGCCATAAAATGCGATCATGCTTTCGAACGCGCGCTCTGAGGCACGGAAGATCCTGCCCTGTTTTTCTTTGGGGGGCGTGGGGCGCAGAATCCGGGAGCACATCATGGGCGTCAGCGTCAGCGAAACCACGGCAGACAAAATAATGGTGACGGCCAGGGTGACCGCAAACTCACGAAACAGCCGTCCGACCACATCGCCCATAAAGAGCAGCGGAATGAGCACCGCGATCAGCGATACGGTAAGAGAAATAATGGTAAAGCCGATCTGCTCCGCGCCCTTCGTGGCCGCCTCCATGGGCGAGTCCCCGGCTTCAAGATAGCGGGAAATATTCTCGATCATCACGATCGCGTCATCCACGACAAAGCCCGTGGAGATGGTCAGCGCCATCAGTGACAGATTGTCCAGGCTGTAACCCAGCGCATACATCGCGCCAAACGTGCCCACCAATGAGAGCGGCACGGCAATGCTGGGAATGATGGTGGCGTACAGATTGCGCAAAAACAGAAAGATGACCATCACCACCAGGGCGACGGTCAGCATCAACTCAAACTCCACGTCGGCCACCGAGGCGTTGATGGCTGTGGTCAGATCAGTAAGCGGCGTCACCTGAATGGAGGCCGGCAGGTTCACCTCAAGCTGGGGAAGAATCGCCTTGATGGCCTTGACCACGCTGATGGTGTTTGCGCCCGGCTGCCTTTGAATATTGACGATCACAGCCGGCGTCTGGTTCATCCACGCCGCCTGCTTGTTGTTCTCAATGCCGTCCACCACCTGCGCAACATCGTTCAGCATGATGGGTGCGCCATTGCGGTAGGCCACCACGACCTTGCGATAATCGTTGCTGGTTACCAACTGGTCGTTGGCATTGATCTGGTAATCCTGATGAGGCCCGTCGAAGTTGCCCTTGGCGGCATTCACGCTGGTCTGCGTGAGCGCCGTGCGCAGGTCTTCCATGTTCAGCCCGTAAGACGACAGCGCCGCCGGGTTGGCCTGGATGCGCACCGCCGGCTTTTGCCCGCCGCTGATGCTCACCAGGCCCACCCCGGCCAACTGCGAAAGCTTGGGCGCAAGCCGCGTATCCACCAGATCCTCCACCTGCGACAGCGGCATCGATTTGGATGTGACGGCCAGCGTAAGCACGGGAGCATCCGCCGGATTGGTCTTGCTGTAAACCGGAGGCGAGGGAAGACTCGAAGGCAAAAAGCTCTGCGCGGCGTTAATCGAGGACTGAACCTCTTCTTCGGCAATATCGATATTCAGGCTGAGCGCGAATTGCAGCACGATCACAGACGAGCCGCCGGAACTGGTCGACGTCATCTGGCTCAGCCCCTGCAACTGGCCGAACTGGCGCTCCAGCGGTGCGGTCACCGTGGTCGCCATCACGTCCGGGCTGGCGCCGGGATAGAAGGTCAGGATCTGAATAGTGGGATAGTCCACCTGCGGCAAGGCAGAGACCGGCAACTGGGTATACGCGACGATACCCACCAGCAGGATTGCGGCCATCAACAGCGAAGTGGCAACGGGTCGCTGGATGAATGGCCCGGATGGACTCACGGAGCGTTACCTGCCGCGGAGTTTGCCATGGGAGCCTGCTTCGCCACCACCACCCGGCTCCCGGCCTGCAATTTGTCATAGCTGCTGGTGGCCACAACCTCGCCGGGATTGATTCCCTCTACCGCGGTCATTCCACCGTCCGCAACCCCGGTCTTCACATTGCGCACGCTCGCTTTGCCGTCCGCAATCACATACAGGAAAGCCACCGGCCCGTTGTGTTGAATCGCGGCAGTGGGAACCAGCGTGACGCCGTCGAGGGTATTCACCAGCAACCGTGTGTTCACAAACTGGTTCGGATACAAAGCGCCGTTCTTGTTGTCAAACAGGGCGCGCAACTTCACCGTTCCTGTCGTGGTATCGATCTGGTTGTCGATGGTGAACATCTTGCCCGTAGCAATCTTCGTCGTCTGGGAGCGGTCCCACGCCTCCACGGGCAGCGTACGCGTCTTCCGCATGCGCGCCTGCACCTGGCCCAGGCTGTCTTCCGCCATGGTGAAGATCACGGTAATGGGCTGCACCTCGGTAATCACAACCAGCACCGTGCCTGCGGACGCTTGCACCACATTTCCTTGGTCCACCAGGCGAAGGCCGGCGCGCCCTGAAATGGGCGCGGTAATGTGGCAATAGCTGAGCTGGACCTGGTCGTAATTCACGATGCCCTGATCGTTCTTCACCGTGCCATGGTCCTGCAACACGATCTTCTCCTGGTCGTCCAGCAGTTGCTTGTTGATGCCGTTGCGCGCCCACGCCGTGCGATAGCGCTCCACATCCATCTGCGCCTGCGCCAGAATATTCGTGTCGCGCTCCAGCGTGCCTTCGGCCTGCAGCAACTGTGCCTGGTAGGGCAGGGGATCGATGTCGATCAGCGCATCCCCTTTCTTCACGTATTGGCCTTCGCTGTAATGCACCGCAGTCAGCACTCCGCTTGCCTGCGCGGTGATGGAGGCGGTGTTGACCGGAGTGACCGTGCCGATCGCATCCAGGTAGATGCCGATGCTGCCCTTGGTGGCCGTGGTTACGGTGGCGGTAACGGCAGGCTTCACGGCGGCCAGCGCGCGCTTTGCCGCCGCTGCCTTGACGTTGTTCTTATGAATGACCACGATGACGATGACGGCCAGTAGCAGCAGAAGAAGAAGGCTCGTCCATAGAACCCAGCGCTCTCGATACCACGGGCGCGGCGTAGATAACTGGTGCCCGGCGCCAATGTGCTGAGCATCTGATCGATCTTCAATCCCAGACATTGAACACTCCGTGCCTAAGCTCTTTCGGGGGGAAAATCTCCCGCAGAATCTCTTCCATCCTGCAATTGATGGTACGTCCTGCTCTATCGAAAAGAGTCTAACAGAAGCTTGTCATAATTTGCCTTCCGGGATATAGAGCAAAACTGAACAGACAAGCTCGCAGGTCCAGCGCGATGATGGACAGAGCTTGAGTGCAGTTGTGCTCTGGCGTGGGGAAGTCTGCTCCAATGCGTCCGCTCCCCCGGTAAGCACTGTGGGATTGCCTTCGTGCTTTTCGCGCATTTCGCTGCAATCCACGGTCCACATCCACAGCGTTTGCATTCGGGAGTAAGAGCCGCTCGCGCTAAGCAAACCGCCCTCTACGAGGAAATATGCCCATTAGCACTACGAACCTGAAGTCGTTTGACCCCGCCGCCTTTCTTTCCAGTACCGGCCTTGGTCGAGTCATCGTTGAATTGCAGCCCAAGGAGACCTTTTTCACTCAGGGAGATCCGGCAGACTCCCTCTTTTATCTTCAATCCGGCCGCGCCCGGCTCACCGTCGTTTCGCAGTACGGCAAAGAGGCCACCATCACCCTGCTCTCCGCCGGCGACTTCGTCGGAGAGGAGTCCCTGGCCACGGTTGCCGGGCTGCGCCTGGCAACGGCCACCGCCGAGAACACTTGCACCGCGCTCAAGATAAGGAAGAGCGAGATGACCCGCGTTATGCACGAGGAACACACTCTTTCCGACCTGTTTCTGTCCTTTCTGCTGGCCCGCAGCATGAGAACCCAGGCCGACCTCGTCGATCAGCTCTTCAACTCCAGCGAGAAGCGCCTGGCGCGCATCCTCCTGCTGATGGCCGAATTCGGCAAACCGGGTGAGCCGGAGACGTTTATTCCTCCCATCACCCAGGAAACACTGGCCCAGATGATCGGCACCACGCGCTCCCGCGTCAGCTTCTTCATGAACCGCTTCCGCGAACTCGGCTTTATCAGTTACAACGGCCGCATC
>Ga0182027_10011148_pt1 | contig 12730 bp, 12 predicted proteins | sample 712E1DmetaG_FD_121300 | JGI IMG/M metagenome (GOLD analysis project Ga0182027, IMG submission 121300) | Permafrost microbial communities from Stordalen Mire, Sweden - 712E1D metaG (Illumina Assembly) | ecosystem: Environmental > Terrestrial > Soil > Wetlands > Permafrost | place: Sweden...
ACACCTCTTTTAGTGCCATTGAGCTCGTTATCAATTTGCGCTTTGGTATATTCCACGCCATAGGAAAAGCCTACGGGTGATGTTTCACTTCCACCCGGTGTCAATGTCTGATCCCAGATAAAAAGTATGCGCGATTGGGTCGTATCTCCCGCTTTCCTAAAATCAAGATGTTTCCAATCAATACCTGTATCGTAAATCAAGACAATCGCACCGGCTCCTTTATAGGGAGTGTTGTTGATAACACCTGAATGCACACGTGATGCACCGGTTTCCGGGACGCTGACATCCAGCAATGGGTGATGCATTTTGCCGGGATCAAGAAATGTTACGCTTTCAAGATCTGCAAGCTTTATTATTTCCACTGGTGTGAGCTGTGCAGTGATAAATTCCGGAAGAACAGAATTAATATGAACCCCCATTGAGCGAATCGTTTCAGCATCGCGCGTGTAGACAATAGCACCGTAGCGCAGAGTGCCATCGCTGGCAACTGTTGATGTGATGCGATGCAACTTGCTTGACGTTTTTGACAATGGGTGAGATGAATTTGTTATCAAGGATCGAAACAACGGATGTAGTTTTGATCGTTGCTTTTCCGTGAGATCTGCACTGAAGGCTGCACAGACAAGAATCAAGAGGAGAATGGATGTTCTGGTACATCGTGATAAAGGGGACATAGGAGCCTTTTTATTGGTTCTGCTGGATAGTTCTTTTTGATCCGGTTCGTATAGCTTCCACTGTAGTTAATGATACGATATTTTTTAACTCTTCGAGTGTGACGTGCACTACGATGATATCTCCAAACACACTGCTTACGTTGATTCCTAATGCTCGAATTGCATCAGGATGTTCTGATTGAACAATGACCGCATATTCTTTTGTTCCATCTGCCCTGTGAGTGATATCAAGTCGTTTGTCATTTTGACGATCACCACTCAATAAATGCAACAAGGGAGAATCCAATTTTGCTTTTTCAGTGTTTGACAACGATTTTGTAGATGAACATTGAATTGAAAGCATCGTGAGCACTGCTATGGTAATAGGAAGTAAATGTATTTTCAAAATCCCTCCCGAATAATGTGCAATGCCACTCGTGTTATTCTTGATTATCTAATCCACTATTAATATAGAGCAGCCGGGGAAAAAGAGCAAGGAAAACTCCGTTTATTATTTGGAATGTGGTACTCGCTCTTACCTTGTTCGAGGCAAAAAAAACTCCTATCTTATACTAACAGAGCCCTTTTATCAGGAAGTTCCATCTATGGCAACATATAAAGAATCCGGTGTTGATATCGACACAGGTGAAGAACTTATCCGTCGCATTAAAAAACCAATCCGTTCCACATTCAACCGCAATGTGCTTGCGGATATAGGCATGTTTGGGGCATTTTATCGCGCGGAATTCAAGGGCATTCATAAGCCGGTGCTTGTGTCGAGTGTCGATGGAGTTGGCACAAAATTGAAGATTGCCATCATGATGAACCGTCATGACAACATTGGGCAGGATTTAGTGAATCATTGTGTGAACGACATCTTGGTGTGCGGTGCAAAACCATTGTTTTTTTTAGACTATTATGCTACGGGGAAATTGTCGCCGGATGTCGCCGAGCAAGTAATTCTTGGTTTTGTAAAAGCATGCAAAGAAAACAAGTGCGCACTCATCGGCGGTGAAACAGCTGAGATGCCCGGTATGTACGGAATGGAAGATTACGACATCGCGGGAACCATTGTTGGAATTGTAGATGAGAAGAAAATTTTAAACGGAAAGAACGTGAAGAAGGGCGATGTGCTTATCGGCTTGCCTTCCACCGGGCTGCATACGAATGGGTATTCTCTTGCCCGCCGCGTTCTGCTCAATAAATTTGAACTTGATGTCCATCTTGATGAATTGGGGAAATCTTTAGGGGACGCACTGCTTGCTGTTCATCGTTCATACCAGCATTCGATCCACCCGCTGCTGAACTCGTCTATCTCAAAATATATCCACGGTTTGTCCCACATCACGGGCGGCGGCATTGAAGGCAATACCAGACGTGTTGTTCCGGGCGGATTGGGACTCCGTGTGGATTGGAATGCATGGGAGCGGCCTGCAATTTTTAATCTTATTCAGCGTGTTGGGAAAGTGCCGGAAGAAGACATGCGTCGCACATTTAATCTTGGCGTTGGATTGATTTTGCTTGTTGATCATAGAGGCGTCGATGCTGTTGTTTCTGTTCTCCGGCGGAAAAAAGAAAAACCATTTATTATGGGTGAGATCGTAAATAATGCTTAATCAGAATGCAAAGGTTGAAGCAAATGAATAATCCGAATCTTTCTGAAAACTTATCTGTCATCCAAGCCATCCAGCTGATTCTCGCGCCTGGTGTGATGATCAGTGCATGCGGGCTCCTGCTGCTCGGTATTAACAATAAGTTTACAAGTGTTCTCAACCGCATCCGGATATTGACAGAAGAAAAGCGTAAGACAATCTTTAATGCAGCGGATCGTAATTTTCTTTCTACTGAAATTCAGCGCATCGAAAGCATCACCCGGCAGGTGGCAGGACTTCTGAATCGAGCGCGGCTCATCCGGAATTCAATTTTTTGTTACCTCTGCGCAGTCGGCTTGTTCGTCGTCACATCATTGTTGATTGGCACCGACTATTTTGTGTCAATGCTTCAGCTTCGGTATTTGATTCTCGGTACGTTCCTGTGCGGCATGATTGTTGTTTTTGTTGGCGTGATCTTCGGAGTGCTCGACACCATGAAAGGATACGGCATTGTCAAGTTTGAGGTGCAGGTGGACGAATAGATTGTCTCGCCTATGAGAATCTCCATACTTAATGCAGGTCAACAAACTGATTATTTGTACGGGATCGTTTCCGGACTTTCCAAAATACCGTCGTTGGAGTTAGAAGTTGTGGACTCCGATAGTGCGGTTGGTGTGATTGATACTTTTCCGCACACCACGCTCTTCAACCTGCGTGGAGATAATCTTTCGACACAGCCGTTCATGATGAAAGCATGGAATATCTGTAAATATTATGGACGGCTTCTTTGGTACACCGCACATACACAATCGGTCATTTTTCATATCCAGTGGGAAAACAGTATCTCGATTTTTGACCGGACAGTTCTGATTTTTTATTATAAACTCTTCGGTAAAAAATTGGTTCATACTGCCCATAATATTTATAAAGATGCACGTGATGGCCGGGAAACTTTTCTTCGCCGGATTTCGCTTAAAACGATGTATCATCTTATGGATTGTATCATAGTCCATACACAAAAGATGAAGGAAGAACTGTGTTCACTTTTTCAAATCTCTCCCGATAAAGTCGCCGTTATTTCTCATGGGATCAATAACCGCATACCGCGGCGAGATGTATCACAAAAAGAAGCACGGGAAAAACTCAATATTGAATTAACAGCACATGCTATTCTTTTCTTTGGTCAGGTTGACGAATACAAAGGTATCGAGACTTTGATTGATGCAGCATCATTACTGGTCAAAGAAAATCCGGCAGTTGTACTGATCATTGCCGGCAAGCCGAAGCGGCATCTCCACTATGCTGTACAATTGAAATCGAAGGCAGAAAAAATGTTACCGGAGAACAATGTCTTGTTCCGGCTGCAATTCGTTCCGGTTGATGAAGTGGAACTCTACTTCGCTGCCGCAGATTGTCTCGTTCTGCCATATAGAAGAATTTATCAGAGCGGGGTTATATTTCTTGCATACCGATTTGGCTTGCCGATTATCGCAACGGATGTCGGCAGCTTTCACGAGGATATAATCGATGGGGTGACAGGTTTCATCTGCAAACCGGACGACGCAGAAAATATGGCAGAAAAACTTCGCAAATATTTTGATGGTAATTTATTTCATCAGCGTGAACAAACACGCAAGCGTATAATTGAATTCACTGAACAAAAATATTCTTGGTCCAATATCGGCAGACAGACATACGAAGTGTATGCAAGAGTATTAAATCATTCATGAAACGCCTCTCGAAAAATCTTCTATCGCTTTTTTCTGCAGATATAGCACGCCGCCTGTTAGGTTTTATTTCAGTAGCCTATCTGGCACGCGTCCTGGGAACAGAAGGTTTCGGTGCAATCAATCTCGGCTTTGCCGTCCTCGCGTACGTCATGGTTTTGAGTGCCGCCGGCTTTCCTACGCTCGGCACCAAGAAAATTGCGCAGGGCGAGCTGCCGGAATTGATAGGAAGTGTCATCGGCAGCAGGCTGATCGCGACAATGATCATGCTTCTTGTCGTTGCGTTCGCTGTCCTGACCGCCGTTCAGAATGCAACTATCGCATGGCTCATTATCTTGTTCTCGTGTGCAGTACTCCCGCAAATATTTTTTGTTGATTGGTTCTTTCAAGGCAAAGAAACTTTAGGGATTGTCAGTGCGGCAAGAGTGATGCAGGCGGTTGTTTATCTTGCTGTCGTTCTCGTTTTTGTCCGAACGATTAACGATATTATGTGGGTAGCTGTGGGAAGTATTGCTGGTGAATGCATGGCGTCGGCATTGCTGTTTATTCGATTTCGCGTTCTGCACCCGGGCATTCACATTCGCATCAAGCCTTCGCTCCATCTCTTAAAACAGTCGATGCCGCTGGCAGTGGGAATTGTTCTCGCAACAGTAGCGATTAATTATCCGTCGATTGCACTGGGCATATTCACCACGACATCAAATGTCGGTATCTACAGTGCAGCAAGCAAGCTTGTTTATTTTTTGCTCATGGGTGATCGAATTCTCGTTTTGCTTCTTTTGCCGGCATCAGCACGCAAGTACTCTGATTCACCGGAAATATTCAACCGCATGCTGACTGATGCAATGCGATGGATTCTCATCATAAGTTTGCCTGTTGCGGTCGGTGGAATATTGATCGCAAGCAAACTTATTGCGATAATTTACGGTGCCGAGTATAGTTCATCAATTACGGTGTTTCAAGTGTTCATTTGGTATTTCTTTATTACGATGTTACACACGGTGTATTCTGCCGGATTGATCGGCGTTGACGGAGAAAAATCTTACGGAAAGATCATGCTTGTGACCGCATTTGTCTATCTAGGGACAGTTACTGCAGGGGTGTGTTTCTTTGGAGCGATTGGAGCTGCCTTCGGCGTTGTCATTGCGGAATGCATAAGTGTTTTATTGATGAAGCGTGCACTACAACGCATCATTCCGCTGTGCCCGCCGGAAAAAATAGTGCGCGTCATTTTTTCTGTTGCAATAATGGCCGTTTGTGTTGCAGCGGTTCTTCCGTATGGATTATTGTGGGGAATTCTTTCTGGAATCTCTTGTTATAGTTTTATGTTACTCCTGCTGCGTGCAGTTGTTTGGAATGATGTCAAGACATTACTTGTGAGGTTCTGATGAACATGAAAATCGGAATTCTGGGCGGACAAGCCGGCTGGCATATTCTTCTTCAGCAAATCGGTGTACCGCATGCAGTCATTACGGATTCATTGCTTCCGGATGAATTCGCTATCGCTGTCGTGAGTGATACAGTAGATGACCGTGAATCGGAAATGCTTCGTCAATACCTTGCCCTTGGAGGTGCGGTGTTATGTTCGGTAAAAGTGTACGCGCGTATCCGGCAAATAACAGCCCAAATAGGACATGTCGATTATCTGTATCCAGGGCATAATTCGGTTTTTCAATCACTTGGCATTGTTGATATTTATGCCCGATGCGAGCTTGCTTGGAATGCCAACGATCTGAAAACCAATCGCGGCAGTTTTTCAGCCCATGTGGGAACACATCCTGATGATTTGGTTATCGCCTTGCCGTTTGATCCTGCGGCGCTGGTTATGGATTGCCGTACAGCGGTCAAATCGTTTTATTCACCGGAACGCAGACTTCCCTTTGAAACTGTTTCAAAAGTTTCAAAAGGAGAAATCCGGGCGTTGGTGTTGCGTGGTCTTGAACTGCTTCACCATCGTCGCGGATTACCGTTTGTCCATCTCTGGAACTTCCCCAACGGCGCACGCTCATTATTCTGTCTCCGCATTGATACGGATAACGGAACAGATGAACAGTTAAGAGGTCTTTCTCATGTTGTTAATCGAAATGGAATTTCTGCAACATGGTTCGTTGACGCTAAAAATCATGCAAAGTCTATAACTTCCATTGCAGAGATGCGTGAACAGGAATTTGGTGTGCATTGCTTCAATCACGAGACATTCCCGGATTATGAGCGCAATGTGCAGAATATTCGCAGGGCTCAAGCGTTGTTGCACGAGTCCAAACATCGTTTGCAAGGTTTTGCGGCTCCATTCGGTACGTGGAACGACGAACTTGGCCGTGCAATTGTTGATTGCGGTTTTGAATATTCATCGGAGTTTTCGTATGATTATGATAATCTGCCGAGTGTGCCGCAGCTTCAGGGCAGGGATGGTGCATTACAGGTACCGATCCATCCGATTTGTATTGGTAGTTTAAAGCGGCATGGCTATAACAATGAGCATATGATACGGTACTTTGCGGGTGTTATTGAACGGAAAATAGCTGTACAAGAACCGATCATGTTCTATCATCATCCGCGAGATATGCATCTCGATGTCTTGGAATGGCTTTTTCAAGAAATGCGCTATATGAAAGTACCGGCAAAAAGCATGGGGGAATATGCGTCGTGGTGGAATTTGCGTGCAGCATCGATTCCTGAAGTACAGTATGCAAACGGAAAAGTACGTCTGCACGGTGTTCGACCGGATAAGTCGCTCTACGTGCATCTTACTCAGCATAATGGAACAGAAGCCATCATCCCGGCATCAGAACAGGTCGTGCTGGAAAACGTTCGATGGGAACAGAAATCTGCACCATGGACGATGCCAGATGATTATTTACGTATTCGGCGGTTTAACTATCGGATTCCGCTCGTGCACGGCGTAGATGCCGCAATGAATTTTATTCAAGGGAAAAAGACGTAGGGAAAAGGTATGCATATTTTATTTGCAACAAGTCAGGCAACAGCCCTCACGCGCGGAGGCGTGCGCACACAAGTGCTTCAAACAAAAGAAGCCTTGGAACACCTTGGTGTGCATGTGACGTTGTTCGATACGTGGCGGAATTTTCAGGCGGATGAATTTGATCTCGTACATATTTTTTCAGCGAACATGGCAACATACCATTTCGCACGTGCTGTCAAAGCGCAGGGACTTCCTCTTGTCATCTCACCGGTTTTCTATACACGGCGCACTGCCAACGTGGTTCAAAATGTTATCAAGGTCGATAAATTTATTAGCCGAAAAGTACGCGGATTCTGGACTGACTACGGCCTCATTGCTGAGATGTGCAGTTGGGCAGAAGCCGTAACACCGAATACCACTGAAGAAGGAAAGCTGTTCGTTGATGCTTTTGGCGTTCCTGAGAAAAAGGTACTAGTTATTACGAATGGCGTGGAAGAACGGTTCGCGCATGCAACACCGGGATTATTCGAACGGGAGTATGGAATAAAAAACTTTATTCTTTCTGTGGGACATATCGGACCTGAGCGAAAAAATATTTTACGCCTCATCGAGGCGCTTGAACGCATTGACCATCCTGCGGCGATCATAGGGCGTATAGAGGATACACCATCTGGCCGAGCGTGCCTTGAACGCGCAAGTCGAAATCCTCGCTTGTTGGTCATTGATGCGATTCCTCATGACTCGATGCTGCTGGCATCAGCATATGCCGCCTGCGATGTCTTTGTCCTTCCTTCACAGTTTGAAACTCCCGGAATTGCTGCATTAGAAGCCGGCTTGGCTGGAGCAAAAATTGTTATCACACCGGTTGGTGGAACAAGAGATTATTTTGCGAATGATGCGATTTATGTAGAGCCGACATCGACAGAGAGTATTGTCGAGGGAATACAGACGGCGTTGAAAAATAAAAAAGATAATGAGCTCCGTACACGTATTGAAAAAGAATTTTTGTGGGATAAGGTGGGAGAGAGGACAAAGCAGGTGTACGAAAATATTCTAGGCCAGACTTGATTGATTTTTCGCAATGAATCGATCCTGTCTATTATAGTCAACATCTTATCTCATTCTTAACACATCGAGGGATATTGTGGCAAAACTTATAAATATTTTTTTTGTGGGTGATATTAACGGCAAACCGGGAATGACGCTTATTTCTACTCTGCTCAAACAGTACATCCAGAAATATGAAATTGATTTTTGTGTCGTCAATGGAGAAAATGCGACTGAAGGAAAGGGAATTGACGAAGCGGATGCAAAGACACTGTTCGAGTTGGGTGTTCACGTTATTACAACAGGTAATCATTTATGGGATCGCTGGCAGGCGAAATCGCTTATTTCGAAAGAACGTAACATTCTGCGGCCGCTGAATTATCCGAAGGAAAATCCAGGCAACGGATTCGTTCTGTACGATTTAAAAGAGAAAGGGCGTATCGGTGTTATCAATTTGCAGGGACGGACGTATATGCAAACAATCGATGATCCGTTTAAGGCGGCGGATTGGGCATTGAGCAGAATTGAGAAAGATACAAAAGTCGTTCTCATTGATATGCATGCCGAAGCAACAGCGGAAAAAATGGCGCTCGCCTGGCATCTCGATGGACGCGTGAGTGCGGTTGTGGGGACACATACGCATATCCCGACAGCAGATGCGCGGATACTTCCAAAAGGCACCGCATATATTACCGATGTTGGAATGAGTGGGCCGTACGATTCGGTAATCGGAATGAAGAAAGAAATTGCAATTCGTCGGTTCCAGTTCCAGACACCATACAAATTCGAACTTGCTGAACATGATGTGCGGATGTGTGCGGTGTATATTCAGGTTGATGCAGAAACCGGCAAAGCCACCAAGATTGAGCAAGTGATTTTTCCAAGTTTTTCATAGGGTTGCTGTCTCTCCATGACGCTGCAAATTATTGGTCCGCATGTACTATGACTCAGTATCTGAAACGCGAATTGAATTTCAACGACCCGGATTTTTTATCAGCACTTGATGATATGTCGTTCTGGGCGGCTCCATTTGGAATAAAACTGCTCATCCTCGTGCAGTATAAAAAAAATATCCGTGCACTTGATATAGGTTTCGGGTCCGGTTTCCCGTTGATCGAGCTTGCCATGCGTCTTGGCCCGACGTGTACAATATTCGGTATCGATCCCTGGAAAGCAGCAATGGAACGGACAAAATTCAAAATGAGATATACAGACGTGCAAAATGTCGAACTCATTGAAGGCGCTGCCGAACATATGCCGTTCGAGAATAATTTTTTTGATTTGCTCGTTTCAAATAACGGACTTAATAACGTTCAGGATCTTCCCAAAACGTTGAGTGAGTGCAGCCGCGTATCCCGTCCCGGGGCTCAATTTGTATTTACATTTAATACAAATAAAACTTTCACCGAATTTTACGACGTGTTTCGTGAAGTTCTTCGTGAGGCCGGTTTGAAAGAATGTGTAGAAAAGGTTGACGATCACATCTATGAGAAACGAAGACCGGTTGCTGAATATAAAAAAATGCTCGGGCAGTCTCACTTTCATATCAATGGTCTGTATGAAGATGAATTCGATTTTAAGTTTTCAGACGCTACAGCAATGTTGAATCATTTTTCTATGAAAATATTTATGGCTTCATGGAAAGAATTAGTGCCGATCGAATTTCGGGAGAATGTCTTTAAGAGCATTGAGCAAAAATTGAATATGGTGGCTGAACGAAGACATGGATTGAGCATGAATGTTCCATTTGTTACGATAGATTCTCAAAACGCAAAAGGATGAGCTATGGCAGAAATTATTGATGGGAAAAAAATCGCAGAAGACATCAAGTGTGAAGTAAAAGCAGAAACACAACGGTTAAAAGAAATGAAAGGTGTTGTTCCCGGACTTGCGGTGATTCTTGTCGGGGAAGACCCAGCCTCGCAATCATACGTGCGTTCGAAAGGGAAGCGATCTGAAGAAATGGGATTTTATTCGATCACGGAGCGAATGCCAGCTGAAACCTCGGAGCAGGTATTACTCAAGAAGATTGACGAATTGAACCATGATCCGAAGATTCATGGAATTCTTGTTCAACTGCCGTTGCCGAAACATTTGAATGAGCAAACTGTGATTCAAGCCATTGATCCGCGTAAAGACGTCGACGGTATTCATCCCATGAGTATTGGGAAGTTGGTTATCGGGATCGATACATTCAAGTCATGCACGCCTGCCGGAATTCAAGAACTTCTCGTTCGCAGCGGAAATGATCCATCAGGAAAACACGTTGTCGTTATCGGCCGCAGCAACATCGTCGGCAAACCGATTGCGAATATCTTGCTGCAAAAGCAGCGCGGCGCAAATGCGGTAGTTACCGTTGCACACACCGGCGCTTCCGATCTTACGTCGTACATCAAATCTGCGGACATTCTTATTGCCGCAATCGGCAAACCGGAATTTATTACTGGTGCGATGCTCAAACCGGGTGTTGTCATTATTGATGTCGGCATCAATCGTGTTGATGATGCTTCATCACCGAAAGGCTATCGTATTGTTGGTGATGTGCACTTTGAATCGGCATCGAAAGTCGCGAAGGCAATCACGCCGGTTCCCGGCGGTGTTGGGCTGATGACTGTTGCGATGCTCATGAAAAATACGTTGAAAGCAGCAATGCAGTGAGAGGAAGAGAATAATAAAGGCTGTCAGTCGTTTTTCTCAGACAGCTGTTAGTCCTTTAGACGGCTACAGAGTATTCTAGAATTCTTCTGGAGAGGAGTCAAGGATTAAAAAACCTTAAATGATTATTGAAACTCTCCCAAAAATACAATTACCTTCCGTTCCGATCCTTCGAGATCGGCATCTATAGAGTATTTTTAAAATAGATACTGTCCTCGTTGTCACTATGAATTTATTTCAGTGTCTACAAGATGGATTTCGAAATGAATTCGGAATGACCGAAGAATCATTTTTCACCCTGAACTTGGTTCAGGGTCTAAAGAAGGGAAGCCGAAATAAATTCGGCATAATAGTACCTTCTTTTTTGCGACGGCTATGAGACGAATTCATTTGAAAAGAGTCTTTCAAAACCATTGTATGGAATAAGCGGAATAAATTCAAATGCGATCAAACCTGACTTCACAAGCGGTAATGTTGCAAGCATAGATCGAGCTTCTTCAACATCCTTGCATTCGAGAATCAACACAGCTTCATTTCGATCTTGCCGGAAGTACAACTCACGGATAATCCCCTTATGATGCAGTTCCCATGCCCGCATCGCCTCTTCTTTTAATAGAGAGGGCGTGAATCGGTTATCTGCAATGCCCAGAACTTCTTTTTCAAGAGCCAGAATTTTCATAAGAAAATTTTCTCAGGATAGGGTTGTTGATTTTTCAACCGGTGCAAGAGGTACTGGATTAAAGAGTTTGACAGTTTCATCGTTCAGAAGCACCCAAATACTATAGACGCCAAGAACAGTGCCGAGGGGAATATGTATCAAATTGAAAAATGATGTGACGAGCATAACAATCCGTCCCCATTCTTTTCTCTTTATCACACCAACAGCTCCGATAATTCCAATAACAGCAAAGACGAAGATAAGAATCCCGATTGCAGTCAGGATAAATGGGACGATGTCCATCAATTCCGGAGGGATTTCATCCATACCATGGTAACTGTAGCGTGAGATAAACTCAAAGAAATATCTGAAACCAAAAGCGATGGCGAAGAGAACAAATGCTCCAATAAGAGACAAAGACTCGTAAACAATATTGAGAATCCCGACAAGTGAAATATGTTTTTCCAAGATGCGCTGCTCCTCTTTGAAAGAATAGTTCAAGAATGGGATTATACTCAGTCTATTATACGATCTTTTCTACAAGAAAGTTATAATAATGTAAAGAGAAGGTACGGTCACTATTTATGTATCTAAAATCTATCTCAAAGAGACAATGAATAATCTATCCCGATTCATAAGGTCTTTGTGCCGTTGTTTGTAGTTTTTTTAAAAAAACTGCAGAAACCTCTGATCTGCATCACACATCCACTCCGTCGTTTTTATTATTATGAAACCAGGTTATCGTTCATCCGTAAACAAAACAATCAAAAAACACATCTTCCCGTTTTTAAGCTTGTGATTTCAACAGGGAATCAATATATCAATTTAATGGAAAGGGGCTTGGTTATGCGCATCTCACATATATCGCTCAAACGTACAGTCGGATTGATGATGGTGATCTTTTTGTGTTGGGGTTGTTCAAAAAATGAGAACCCCGTCAGCAGCAACCAGATCACCGGATCCGGCAAATTGGTATCGGAGTCTCGTGTCATTGGAACATTTGCAGGAATACAAGTAACCAATTTTGCTAAGGTGATTATCAAGCAAGATACAGTTGAATCGCTCCGAATCGAGTCCGATGATAATATTATTGATGATGTCGTCACTTCTTTGAATGGCGCTACACTCGTCGTAGGGCTGCGGGATGGTTCGTATAACAATGTAACGGTCCATGTGTATGTTTCGATGAAAGACATCAAACGGCTCGAGTCCACCGGGGCGGCAGAGTTTTCTACCGTCAATTCGATTCAAACAGATTCCTTAACCTGCAAAATCACTGGAGCTGGCAGTATCACTCTTGCTGGTAAGACAAATTACGAGAACATAGAAATTGTTGGCAGCGGCAATGTCCATATTTCAAATCTTGTATCTTCTTTCTGCAGCGTAACGATTTCCGGTGCGGGCAGTGTAGAAACTCAAGTGACCAGGCAGCTGGATGTCGTCATAGCGGGGAGCGGAATTATTATTTATACAGG
>Ga0182027_10011149_pt1 | contig 12730 bp, 10 predicted proteins | sample 712E1DmetaG_FD_121300 | JGI IMG/M metagenome (GOLD analysis project Ga0182027, IMG submission 121300) | Permafrost microbial communities from Stordalen Mire, Sweden - 712E1D metaG (Illumina Assembly) | ecosystem: Environmental > Terrestrial > Soil > Wetlands > Permafrost | place: Sweden...
TGCTGGATCGTATCGTCGAGGAGAAGCTGCTGACGGCGCGCGGCGTGTATGGTTTCTTCGCCGCCAACGCAGTGGGCGACGATGTGGAGCTGTACGCGGACGGCAGCTCAAAGAAGGTGGTCGAGCGTTTCTGCTTCCTGCGCCAGCAGGCCGATTGGGAAGGGAAGGAGCCCTGCCGATCGCTGGCCGACTTCATCGCGCCGAAGGAGACCGGGCTGCCCGATCACATCGGCGCCTTCGCGGTAACGAGCGGGATTGGCCTCAAGGAGCTGTGCGACCGGTTCCGGGCCGCGCACGACGATTACAACGCAATTATGGCGGAGGCCCTGGCCGACCGTCTTGCGGAAGCCTTCGCCGAGTGCCTGCATAAGCGGGTGCGGGATGAGTGGGGGTACGGGTGCGGCGAGAACCTGCGCAGCGAAGACCTGATCCACGAGAAGTATAGGGGCATCCGGCCCGCGCCTGGTTACCCGGCGTGCCCGGATCACACGGAGAAGGGCACGCTGTGGCGTTTGCTCGATGTGCAGGCGAAGACCGGCATGCTGATTACCGAGTCGTTTGCCATGTGGCCCGGCTCGAGCGTGAGCGGGCTCTACTTTGCGCACCCGGAATCGCGGTACTTCAGCCTGGGCAAGATCGGCCGCGACCAGGTGACAGACTATGCCCAGCGCAAAGTGATGAGCGTGGCAGAGATCGAGCGGTGGCTGGGGCCGAATCTGAACTACGAGCCGGGAGAATAGCTCTCCGCGGTCCCAAATCGGGAATCGGTCGGTGCGTGCAAACGAAAGTTGCGCTGCGGGGCGCGAATCGGCTACCGGCGGCCTGATCTTCCCATCTCCGCTGGCCGATTCCGTCGTTGTGTGAGCGGCCTCAGGTTCCCCGGCAAGAATAAATCCGAAACACAGCGAAACTATCCGGGGCGTCGAGGGTTCATGCAGCTAGCTCGGGGGATTTCCAGTCCATTCAACCTTGGGGAAGGTTGACCTCGCGAGACGCATCAGAGCGGAACCAGAGTAAACGTATCTTCGCCGAGATTCGTGGAAGTGGCGTTTTCTTGAGGAAAAAGCCACTTTGCCGACGTGCATCCGGGATGCATCTACTCTGGTTCCGCTATCGCACACAATCTGACGATTTGACCTGGAGACGATTATGAAATGCACCTCCCTCGTTGTGCTTTCCATGCTGTTGGCGCCGCCTCTGTTTGCGGACACGGGCCAGCAGCTGATTCCTGCCGGTTCACTGGTTTCGTGCACCACCGGCGACGCCAGAATCTCCTCAAAGACAACCGCCGTCGGCGATCCCGTGCTGTGCAAGGTTGAGCATCGCCGGGGCGATTTCATGCTCCCCTATGGCAGCTACCTGGGCGGAGAATTTTCCGAATACAAAGATCCCGGCCATTTTGTGGGTAAAGGCTGGATGCAACTGGACTTCGACCGGCTTTACGTGGGCGACAGGGTCTTTCCGATCGATGCGAAAGTGGTGGACGTGCCAGGCTACAAAATTGACGCCCAGGGGCGCATTCTGGGCAAAGGTCATACAACGCGCGACACCGTGCTGTGGATGATTCCGGTTCTGTGGCCGATCGATCTCATCAATCTGCCCCGGCGCGGCCCGAGGCCGACGCTCAAGTCTGAGACGGCACTGACGCTGCGCGTGATGGAAGACATTCAGGTTCCTCAGGTTCCGGAACCGCAGCGCGATCCGAATGGGCTCTACCAGCGTTCGCCCAACGCCTATGCGCCTGAGCCTCCGACGCCGACCCAGGAGCCGGACAGCGGGCAGCAGGACGCGTATGCTCAGCCCCAGGAACCAGCGAGTCCTCCTCCGGCAATGGCCTACGCGCCGCCGATGGCGTATCCGGCGCCGATGCCCTACTACGCTCCCATGTTTGTTGCGCCGTATGCGGCCGGCTTTGCCTTTGGATATGGCTATGGCGGCGTCGTGATTGGGGCGCGGCCGGGGTTCTATGCGTACGGCCCGAGGGTTTATGCCAGAGGGCCGGTTGGAGGTGCGTACGCACCCGGCGTGCGGGCTTATGGCTACGGCTACGCGGGCCGCGGCGTGGTTACGCGAGGCTACGCCTCACGTGGCATGACGATGGCTGCGCGTGGCGGCATGGGTTACGCACGCGCGGGCGGTGGAGGGCGCCGGTAAACTCCGGCGCGGAAGGCGCAAAAGTCTAGCCGAAAAATACCCCGGGACTTTTGCGTAGAATTATGGGCCTTTGTGCAAGGCTCTGAATATAGCAAGAGCGAGAACATGTGTGGCCTCCTCGAACGGCCGGGGGCGGGACTGCGAATCTGGCAGCTCAGCTCCCGGCCGTTCGTTTCTTGTGCGAATTGTGAGCCAGCTCACAGCGCGCGAGCGATCCTTATGAAGGACGCATTACTGTTCGAAAAATATCAGTATTTTTTTGCGTTTGTTTGACCTTCCTTTGACAGAAGTGAGGGATACTGCTTGCGTGATTCCGCGCATTCGAAATAAGGTTCCGCTCAAACTCAACCTAGATTCCAGTTCTCTCGTCGAAATTGTGCTTTCAACGCATACGCCATCATTGCCGGCAGCAACGGCAGTTCCGCGTGTTCATGCGGATGTGGGGCGTTATCGCCTGCGACTGGCGGAGGACGCTGACGACCGCACGGCCGCCTGCCGGCTGCGCTTCAAGGTCTTCAACATCGAGTTGGGCGAGGGTCTGGAAAGCTCATACGAGACCGGGCTCGACACCGACCGCTTCGATGCCGTCTGCGAACACCTGCTTGTGGAAGACAAAGTTAGTGGGCGCGTGGTGGGCACCTATCGCATGCAGTCCGGCGTCACGGCAGCGCGCCACCATGGCTACTACTCCGAGCAGGAGTTCAACATGGCTCCCTATGAGCCGCTGCGGCCGGGCATTCTGGAGCTTGGCCGCGCCTCGATCGACCGCGAGCATCGCACCCCCGAGGTGCTGATGTTGTTGTGGAGAGGGATCGCGCAGTATGCTACCGACATGGGGCTTCGGTATTTGCTTGGTTGCTCTTCTTTAAACTCCAACGACCCGGCGGAGGGCTGGCAGATGTATCGCCAGCTTGAGAATTTCCGGGTTGCTCCGGAGTTTGAGACAATGCCGACCGCGGCTTATGCATGCCCCACGGAGCAGCAGGACGCTCAAGCACAGCCGGCGTTCTGCCAGACCGATCGATCGTTGCCGGTTGAGGTTTCTCCGGCGCCCGGCGAGACTCCAGTGAAAGTCCCCAAACTATTGAGGACCTACCTTGCTATCGGCGCGCGCATTGCCGCGCCTCCGGCCTGGGACCGGGAGTTTCGCACCATCGATTTTCTGACGCTGCTCGATCTGAAATTGCTCTCGGCCGCGGCCCGCAACCGCTTTCTGGCCCCGCTCACGCAATGACGCTGCGGCGGATCCGGCGCGCTGTGGCGCTGGTATTCGCTCTCGCGTTTTGCATCTTTCGCTTCTGGCTGGCGCGTTTGCGCGGGCCCATGACGCTGGAACGCCGCGCCATGTGGCTGCAAGGGTGCGCCCGCATGATCTTGAGATCCCTTGGCATCGGATACGAAGTCGAGGGCCGGCCGCCTATCTGCGGGCTGGTGGTCTCAAATCACCTCAGCTATCTCGACGTCATGATCATCAGTGCGGCTATGCCCTGTTTTTTTGTCTCCAAAGCCGAGGTCAATGGCTGGCCCTTCTTCGGCAAGGCGGCGCGCAGCGGCGGGACCATTTTTCTGGACAGGTCGAGCCAAGCTAGCGCGATGTCGGTAGCCGAGCAGATGTCTGAGCGGCTCAGTTTGCCGATTCCGGTACCCGTGCTGCTGTTTCCCGAGGGCACGAGCACCGACGGGGCGCAGCTTCTGCGCTTTCACTCAAGGCTTATCGACCCCGCTACCACGGCAGGCGTTCCCATCACCGCCGCGGGCATCCGGTATGCGATCGAAGGCGGCGTAGAGGAGCGGGAACTTTGCTGGTATGGCGACGAGGAGTTCCTCACGCATCTCTGGAAGGTGCTGGGCGTAGCCGGCTTCTCTGCCCAGCTCCGCTTCGGCGAGCCGCATATCTATAACGACCGCCGCGTGGCTGCAGACCAGACCCGCGCGGAGATCACCGTCTGGCGCGAAGCCAACGCACTGCAGTTGCAGACGGCCGAAGCGGATTGACGGCCGGATCCGCGTCAGAAGCGGAAGAGATACGAAGCCTTGATGAAGATCTGCCGGCCGTCGTTGAGCATCGGTCCGGCGCGGGGCAGGGTGGTATTGTTCGGGTCGCAAGCGCCGCCGGGCAGCCGGTTGCAGAGGCTGCGGTTGAGATTCTGCAGATCGTCGTTGTAGCCGATGTAAACCGCGGTGCCGGGATGCGGCAGCCAGGTGAGAAGCGCCTGGGAAGCGAACCCCCTCGTGCGCAGCATTGAGGTTTCCACGGGATTGGCCAGCGTGGAGTCGTACTCCGCGACCACGCGCGCGGAAATCGAGCGAGTAAATTGGTAGTTCACCACGCTGCGCAGGGTCTGCGCCTCGTAGACAAATGCGCCGTTTGCGACTGCGTGGTCCCGGTCGAGCAGGTAGGTGTTGTCGGCGGTCAGCTGCCTGACCGGTTGCACGGTGAAGAGCAGCGACACGATTTCCTGGTTGAGCAGCGAAGGGATCTGGCCGACGGCGGGGTTGTAATTCACGTTGCCACTGCGCATAGCCTGCAGGTTGAAGTTGAATTGCGACCAGGGCGCGCCGCGGAAGAGGATTCCGCCAAAATTCTCAGTGAAGTTCTTGAAATAGGTGAGCCCCGCGTAGTTGAGGGGGCTGACGGTATCGGAGTTCTCGCCAAAAACAGGAGCAATCACGATATTGCGCGGCAGCAGCCAGAAGGGATCGAAGGTGGAATAGTGAAAGACGCGGTCGCCCTGGTGATCGAAGGCGACGCTCTGGTTGGTCTCCAATCCAAAGCTCTGATAAAAGCGGCGCTTGGGATACCACTGATAGGTAGCGTGGATCTGGTTGTTGCGGAAGTTGGAGGACTGGATGAAACCGAGTTGCGTCTCAAAGCCGGTGCTGACATCGAGATAATTTTCCTGTAGGTTGAAGGCGTGGCCAGAGCGCTGCAGTTGGAACGCACTGGCCGGGCCGGCAGAGTAGGTAGGCGGTGCGCCGCTGTCCTCGTCGCCCATCGTAGAGCTTTCCACCATCTGTCCCCACGCGGTCCAATGCTTGTCGAAGCGGACGGTGCAGTCGACGCCGCCGATGCGGTTCCAGCCCTGGCCGAACTCCTCGTCGGTGTAGATGACGCCCAGGCTCGATCCCTTGCCCAGATCTTCAGACACGCGGCCCACGGCGACGGTGGCATGCTTCGCGTACAGCGGATCGCCGGGCGCGACGGCCTGTCCGGGCTGGCGATCGTCGGTAACAAAAAGCCCGACATTCGTATGGTCGATCTTTCCCGTTATGCGGATGCCGTATTCGGGATGCACGATGTTGCGCGTGTAGATGAGGTTGATGGGCGTGATGAAGTAGTTGGCGTTTTCGAGGAAGAAGGGCCGCAATTCTGGAAAATAAACCGGGAAGCGTTGATCGACGGTGAATTGCGGCTGCTCGGATTCAATATCGCTGAAGTCGGGGTTGATGGTGCCATCGAGAACGATGCTGTCTTTAAGGATCAGCTTGACCTCGCCGCCATCGGCGCCTTCAAAGTGACGCGAGCTGAAGAAGGGGTTGGTGGGATCAATGTCTATGAACGTGCGCTCGTTTTGCGCCAGTGTGTAAGGGTTCAACTGGAAGTTGTGCGAGCCGGTGACGCCCTCAATGCCGTGGAGAATGCCTTCCTGGCTCAGGACGCCCGTGACATCCGCGGCCACGCGCGGCCATAAGTCCTGTTCAGAGTTGCGCGGGAAGAAACGGCCGAAGACCACGCCCCAGTCCGATTCATTGCTGCGAAAACGAAGGCTGCGGAAGGGGATGGCAATGAGCGCCATCCAGCCATCTTTGGTGATGCGGCCGTCCGAGTCCCACACGGTGTCGTAACTGTAATCGGTGTTGTTTGGTTCATTCCATGCAGCGTCCGCCTGCACGCCTGCCGGGTTCACCCTGAGGAAAACGCCCAAGCGCCGGTCGCGAAAGGGATCGAGAAGCACGGCGACGCCATCGTCGTTCAAAATGTTTTCGCGGCGCGCCAGATGGCTGCGAATCAGCTCGGGATGGCGGTCATAACAGATGAAAACGAAATAAAGTGTTGATTTGGTGTGCGCCATCCAGACTTCGGTCTTCTCGGTGGCGGGCTGGCCGTCGAAGGGCGCGTTTTGGATGAAATCGGAGACATGGGCAAGCTTGGCGCGAAGATCGGCGCGCGGCTGCATGTTGGGGAAGTCGGCCAGATGCAGCGGGCGGTCGATGAGCGGGTCGTCCGTGTCCTTCTTTTGCGGGGTCACGGCCGGCGGTTTCGCTGCACTCTGGCGGGAAGTCCTGGGCGCGGCCGCCGGTAGATTCCCACATGCCAGGCACAGCAAGATTCCGCTCACCCAGATCTTCATATGATTCAAGTACGCGATTCGTCCCGCCGCAGTTCCTTCACAAGAAAGAGGTTTTCGAGCGATTGACAAGACAAATTGAAGGCTTCGTAGATTCGAAGCGGGATCGATGCCGCAGTTAGCTTTTCAATCGAAGTGCGCAAGGCAATTCTTCCGTACAGGCAAGGTTACCCTCGTTCATGACGACCGTTTGTGCGGCTTGGCACACAAGGATGTGAGATGAGAGGATAGTCAAACTCCCGCGCGGCCGGGATTCCCGGATGAGGGCAAAGCCGGGCAAGCAGAGCCCGATCGCATGGAACTCAGGATGAATTGGCGGCCGGAGGCGGGGCCGTTGAGCTGCGCACTATGAGGCTGGTGGAAACCAGATATTCGCGCTGCATCTTCGGATTTCCGGGGTCTTCGGCCTGCGTGCGCAGGGCCTCGAAGGCGACCCGCGCCAGTTCCGCGCGCGAAAGGCGGATCGTGGTGAGCGGGGGCAGCGTGTACTCGGCAAGATCGATGTCGCCGAGGCCGATCACCGACAGATCCTGGGGCACGCGCAGGCCCCCCATGTGCGCCGCGCGCAAGACGCCAATGGCCGTCAAATCGTTAGAGCAGACGATGGCTGTGGGGCGCGTTGGGAGCTTGTGCAACCGGGCAAACCCGGCCACGCCGCCCTTGAGAGTGTGGTCACATTCAACGACCCACTTTTTCTGAGCCGGGAGCGAAGCCGATTGCATGGCGGTGCGGAAATCGTCCTCGCGCGTGATGGCCGAGCGCAGGCTGCGGGGCCCGGCCAGAAATGCAATTGCGCGATGCCCGAGGCCGGCCAGATGGCGAATGGCCGCATGCATTCCGGTGGAGTAGTCGAGCAGAATCGCGCTCGCCTTAGGGTCGTCGAGTTTGAACTCGGCCAGCACGATGGGCACGCCGCGGTGCACGAGCTGGTCGAGCACGGACTCCTCTTCGCCGAAGGTCATTACGGCCACGCCGTCCACTTTGCGCTCCAACATGCGCCGCGCACACGCAGCCAGCACCTTGGGGTCGCTTTGGGTGGAGCTGACCAGAATCTCGTATCCGCGCGCCGCCGCAATTTCTTCGAAGCTTTGGACCAGCTCGGAGAAAAAAGGATTCGTGATGTTCTCAACGATGATTCCCAGCAGGCGGCTGCGGCCGGAGACCAGCGTGCGCGCGTGGGTGTTGGGAAAGTAATTCAAGCGCTTGATCGCCTGCAAAACGCGCTTGGTCAGCCGGTCGCTCACCAGCGGAGAACCATTGATGGTTCTGGAAACCGTGGCAATGGACACTTTGGCCAGGGCTGCGACGGCGCGAATGTCGGGCATCCGGGCAGTTGCCTTGCGTTTTGTCTTTCGAGGCACGAACCAATCCTAATGCAGACGGATCGAGTGCGAGAGATGAGTTTAATCGTTTTCCACCGAAATCGGGTTCTAATCGGATTCTGAGATCAATAGGCGCAGGTCGCGCAGGTTCTGGCCCGTGGGGCCGGTGACCACGGCGTCGCCAATGGCGGTAAAGAGGGGGCAGGCATTGAACTCAGCAAGCGATTGCTCGGGGTAAAAGCCGAATGCGCGGGCGCGCTCGACGGTGGTGGGGTCGGCGATGGCGCCAGCGTTTCGCGTATTGCCGTCGATGCCGTCAGAGCCGGCGCTGAGCACGGTGAGGCGCTGGCCGGGATGGTTGGCGAGTTCCAGGGCGCAGGTGAGCGCAAGCTGCTGGTTGCGGCCACCCGCTCCCGGCGCGCGGTTGAGCGTGACGGTGACCTCGCCCACTGAAACGAGGCAGAAGCGCTTCTGCCTGGCGCGCATGGCGTGGAAGCGCTCCAGCAGATAGCGGGCCGCATCAGCATAATCCCAGTCGTCGCAACTGTTGTCGACTACGACCTGGTAGCCTGCGTTCCGCGCCAGGGCGCGCGCATTCTCGACCAGGTCATGGCTGGAGAGCAGGATCTCGAAGACGGAATCGCGGAATGCCTCGTCCTCGCCGGTCATGCTGGCCGCCGCCGTCATGCTGCGGGGGCTACGCTGCTCGCTGGCCCACGGCATCTTGTGCGGGAGGAACGTAACCCTCCCGGCCTTGTTGCCGGGCGACTCAGGCAGGTCCTCGCGCTCGAAAAAAGCGCGGATGGAGGCCGGCAGTTTCTCCGCCAGATCGTACTTGGCGAGCAGCTCGCGCACATCGGCCACGGTGGAATGGTCGGGCGACGTGGGTCCGGAGGAGAGCGCGTCCAGCGTGCGCAGCGGCACGTCGGGAAGCAACAAGCTGACCTTTGCAGCCTCCGGCGCGGCCATGGCAAGACGGCCGCCTTTGACCGCGGAAAAATGCTTGCGCAGAGTGTTGATCTCGTTGATGGGCGCGCCCGAGGCAAGCAGCAACCGGTGAAAAACAATCGTCTCCTCGAGGGTAATCTGCGGGTCGAGAGGCAGATCGAACATGGCCGAACCGCCGCCGGAGATGAGGAAGAAGATGAGTGTATCCTTGTGCGCCTTGCGCAGCATGGCCAGCGCGGCGCGCGCGGCGGCGAAGGAGTCCTCGTTGGGCAAGGGATGGCCGCTTTCAAAATATCGGAAACGCCAGTTGCGCTCGAGAGGCAACTGGCTGGAGCAGCAGATTCCTCGCAGCCCCATGCGGCGCTTCATGCGCTCCAGCAAAGTCTCCAGCATGGGACCGGCTGCCTTGCCCAGCGCAATCACAAAAATGCGCTTGTAAGCAGAGAGATCGATGGCCGCGGGCCCACTGCCGTCAGGCATCAGCCTGTGGAGGGTATTGCCCTCAAAGCGCAGGCGCCGGTCGAAGGCCGACGCAATATTGCATGCTTTGACCGCGCCGGCAAAGATCTCAGTGGCCGCGGCGTGCAAAGATTCGAGCGCGATGTCGCTGGCTGGAGTCATGGCAGTTGCTCCTTCAGCCATTCGGCGATTGCCCGTTGCATCGGAGCCAGTTGACCCGTAAAGAAGTGGTCGGCGCCATGAAGAAGGATGAGCCGCTTCGGTTCGGCGGCGGACGCGGCCACCTCGACCAACTGTGCGGCGGGCGCAAAGTTGTCGCAGTCTCCGCTGAGGAAAAGCTTTGGGATATCCAGGCTCCGCGGGAAGGAATAGCGGTAAGCGGGACCATCGGCCTGCGTAGGCAGTCCCAGCGCGATGAGGGCGCGCACTCTTGGAGTTCCCGGCAAGCCCGTGCCGCTTAATTGCTTGAGGCCGCAACAAGCCCGCAGCGCCATGGCCGCGCCAAAACTGTATCCGGCGACAATCAGCGGACGTTGGAACTCCTTTTCGAGCCAGTCGAGAGCTCGAAGAACATCGCCGCATTCAGCCTCGCCATCGTGCACTCCATCGCTTAGGCCGGCGCCGCGAAAGTTGAAGCGCAGCACGGGCCAGCCCAGACCCCAAGCAGGGTCGTTGAAGACCTTCATGGCGTGGTACACAACCTTGTTGTGGAGATTGCCGCCGAACATGGGATGGGGATGGCAGACGAGCGCGGCGAACGGAGCATCGGGCGCTCCCGGATTCAGAACCGCCTCCAGGCGGCCGGCCGGACCGTCGAGCGTGACGCTGCGAATTGCGCCCTTGGCGCTTTCGCAACCGGCGTGCGTCTCAACTTGGTCCGGTGCGGGGGTGGAGTTCATGCCACTCTTCATTTTACGCCCATAGGGGCCATGTGCCGCAGGCCCGCGGAGGGTGCCGGCGATGGCGCACAGTTCGCCCATTGCATTGGCGGGAAGACAAGTCCAGCGAAATCCGAGGCAGAATCGCCCTCTACGGTATTCTGGCAACATCATGAACGATCGTTCCGAACTCATTCCGCTTGACCCCATCGGGCTGACACGGCAGTTATGCGAGATCGAATCCACTACCTACCATGAAGGGGCCGTGGGCGATTTTCTCGGCCGTTTTCTCGCCGGCCGCGGTTGGGAGGTGGAGAAAACCCCCGTCGCGCAGCCGCCTGAGAGCGCCTCGGCCGGGCCGCGCTGGAACGTTTACGCTGGCCCCGTCGGGCAGACCCCTGATCTGGTGTTCTCCACGCACCTCGACACCGTTCCGCCCTACATCCCCTTCAGCGAGGATGCGGAGTTCATGTATGGGCGCGGGGTTTCCGACGCCAAGGGCATCATCGCAGCGCAAATTGCTGCCGCTGAGGCCCTGCGCGCGGCGGGACTTCGCATCGGGCTATTGTTTGTGAGCGGAGAAGAGCGCGACTCTGCCGGCGCTAAAGCGGCCAACCTGAAGCCGAAGGGGAGCCGGTACCTGATCAATGGCGAGCCGACAGACAATCGCCTGGCGCTGGCGTCGAAAGGCGCCCTGCGCGCCGTCTTCCGCTCCACGGGCAAGATGGCGCACTCCGCCTATCCCGAGTTGGGCGAGAGCGCCGTGCACAAGCTGGTGGAGGTTTTAGGCAAGCTGTTGACGCTGGAGCTGCCGGTGACGGAGGATGTCGGCCCCAGCACGCTCAATATCGGCCAGATTCACGGCGGCCACGCGCCCAACGTGATCGCGGACAAAGCCGAGGCGCAGGTGCTGGTGCGGCTGGTGGGCGACTCGGCTCCGGTGCGCGCCGCGCTCGTCGCGGCTGCGGCCGGGCTGGCGGAGGTTGATTTCACGCTCGAACTACCGTTTGTTCGCCTGCGCGCCGTCAAAGGACTGCCCACCATGATCGCGAAGTTCTCGACCGACATCCCTATGCTGAGCAACTGGGGCGAGCCGCTGCTGCTCGGTCCAGGAAGCATCCATGTGGCCCACACGCCGCAGGAGAGACTGGCGAAAAGGGAATTGCTGGAAGCGGTCGAACTCTATATTAAGGTTGCGAAGCAACTGCTTGCCTGAGTGTGTTTGCGGGCATCAATCTCCGAACGCCGCCCTCAGTTTTGCCGCGGTGTGTTCCAGGGCATCGTTATACGCTGTCGGATCGAAGTTCGTTCCTCCCTGGATAAAATCGTGATCAACTCCCGGATAGGTAATGAGCTCAAAGGGCGCGTTCGCGGCCGTTGCATCGGCAGCCAATGAGCGCGCCGTGCCAATCAGGCAGCAACGCATATAATGATCCGACTCCCCGGCAAACATCAGCACCGGAACCGTGATGACTCCGGCGAATCCTGGAATTCTCTTCACGAAACCGGTGGCCGGGTACCAGACAATGTCGACGGCAACCAGATCGGGCCACCGGGAGCCGAATGCCAGAGCAAGTCCGCCGCCCAGTGAGACGCCCACCAGCGCCACCTTTCCCGGCAGCGCGCGCGGCATTTGCTGCGCGTTCTCGATTGCGGTCCTGAGTCCTTCGCCTGGCGATTTTGCTATCTCTCGGCCATCGTAGGCCACAACGTCATATCCTAGCGAAGCAATCGCCTGCGCCAGAACTTTCTCATGTTTGATTCCAGACATACCGGAAATGAAGACAACCACGCGCCCTTTGCCCTGGGGTGGAGCAATCTCCTCATGTGCCTGTGCGCAGCAGGCAAACACGGCCGTTGCCAGCAGCGCAGCGGCTACCGAGAAGCCGCTGAACATTGAATTTGTCATGAGTTCCTTTCCGGGATTCGATCGATTTGCAATGGCCCGAATGCTCGGCGATGCTTTTCGTGGATGGCGCGGCAGCGCAAGAGCGTTCACCCCGCGGCGCACAGTTCCCCCGTTGCGGGCACGAATTGCAACAGAGTCCTAATGCCCGGCAGCCGGGCCGGAGGGCGGCTGCTTTGTGAATTCGAAGGTGCAAGGGCGGCCAACGACACCGAGTCCCGTGTTTCTTGCGCCTGTGCCCGTCGTCTCAGCGAATTGAGCTTTGATGTCGTAGCTGTAGCTCTCGCCCTGATGGGCAAAGACGCCCTTGGCATAATCTCGCGAGGCGACGATGCCATTGGCTGTGAGCTTGGCGTTGCCGTTGTCGGCGATTGCGCCCTCAATCAGCAGGTAGCCGGGTTGGCCCGCTGTGCCGTGCTCACCATGAAAGTTGTTGTCCTGAACGACGGCCGGAAACTGCCAGGTGTAGCCCTCGGTGTTTCCTTTTGGCGGGCAGGTCATCTTGGTTTGCCAAATTCCGTCGAAGCGCTCCCCGCCAAACGAAATTGCGGGCAGGAAAATAAGAATGATCGCGACGAGGAGCCGGATCGAACGCATTGCATTTCCCCTCCTGAGCAGGAAATTCTAGCACTTGCTCGTAAACGCTGCGGTGAGCGAGGGCAGGGAACGCGCTACTGAAAGTTTCCGATGAGGACGAAGGGCGCCCAGTAATAA
>Ga0182027_10011150_pt1 | contig 12730 bp, 7 predicted proteins | sample 712E1DmetaG_FD_121300 | JGI IMG/M metagenome (GOLD analysis project Ga0182027, IMG submission 121300) | Permafrost microbial communities from Stordalen Mire, Sweden - 712E1D metaG (Illumina Assembly) | ecosystem: Environmental > Terrestrial > Soil > Wetlands > Permafrost | place: Sweden...
CAGGCCGAGTCCTGCGGCAAATGTACCAATTACCGGTTGGGGACCCTGCGTATGCTCGAGATCCTCGAGCGCATCGTCGAAGGCCGCGGCGAGTCTGCCGACATCGATCGCCTGCTCAATCTCGCCGAGCAGATCAGTGGGACGGCGGCGTGTGGATTGGGCAACACCGCGCCGAACCCGGTGTTGACGACTCTGCGCTATTTCAAGGACGAATACATCGAGCACATCGAGCACAAACACTGCCCGGCGCACAGTTGTCCGCTACTGGTGACGTACCGGGTCGATGCCGATCGTTGCAGCGGCTGCGCCTTGTGCGTGGAGCAGTGCCCGGTCGGGGCGATCACCGGCGACAAGAAAAAAGTCCACGTCATCAACACGCAAAAATGCAGCAAATGCGGCAAGTGCCTGACGGTGTGTAACCTCAAGGCCATCCTCAAGGATTAAAGGAAAAGACTATGAGTCAGCCGGAAGTATTGCGGCTCACGATCGACGGCAAAGCCTGCACCGCCCAGCCAGGCCAGACCATCCTGGACGCCGCCCGGGCGGCAGGCATCGACATCCCGACATTGTGTCACGACCCGCGGTTGCCGCCATACGGCTCATGTCTGCTGTGTGTGGTCGAGATCGAGGGGACCGCGCGCCTGGCCCTATCGTGCGCGACCGAAGTCAAAGTCGGCATGACCGTGCGGGCGCATTCGGACCGCATTTTTGCCTCTCGCAAGCATGCCCTGGAGCTGCTGTTTTCCAATCACTATGCCGACTGCTGCGGCCCCTGCACCGAAAAATGTCCGGCCGGAGTCGATGTGCAGGGCTACCTGGCTCTGGCCCGCGCGGGCCAATTCTCCGCCGCTCTGGCCGTGGTGCGCGAGCACAATCCGTTTCCGGCCGTGTGCGGGCGCGTCTGCGTGCACTATTGCGAGGCCGCTTGCCGCCGAAGCGAGGTGGATGCGCCGGTTGCGATCAATTTCATCAAACGCTACCTGGCGGATCTGGCTGGCGGAGCTTTGAGCGAGCCCAAGAAGGTCCCGGTGACCGGCCGGCGCGTGGCTGTGGTGGGTAGCGGGCCGGCGGGACTCACGGCGGCCTATGACTTGCGCCGTCTCGGGCACGAAGTAACGGTGTTCGAGGCGCAGGCCAGGCTCGGGGGTATGTTGCGCTACGGCATTCCCGACTATCGCCTGCCTCAGGATGTGCTCGATCGCGAGATCGAGTACCTGCTCGACCACGGCATCGCTGTCAAGACGGGCGTGCGTCTGGGCCGCGATTTTACGCTCGACCAGCTCCGAGCAGACGGCTTTGCTGCGATTTTGCTCGCCCTGGGCGCCTGGAAAGCCAAGCGCATGGGGGTCGAGGACGAATCGACACCGGGCGTGGTGGGCGGCATCGACTTTCTTCGTCAGGTCAAGCAGGATGGGCCGCAGATTCTCAAGGGTCCGGTGCTGGTGGTGGGCGGCGGCAACACGGCGATCGATGCGGCGCGCACCGCCCTGCGCTGCGGCGCTTCCCACGTCTCCATTCTGTATCGGCGCACCCGCGACGAGATGCCCGCCGATGCGACCGAGGTCGAGGACGCTCTGGCCGAAGGGATCGACATCCAATACCTGGTCGCACCTCTGGCGGTCATTGGCGAAAACGGCCGGGTCAAGGCCTTGCGCTGTCAGCGCATGCAGCTGGGTGAGCCCGATGCGAGCGGACGCCGCCGTCCCGTGCCGGTCGAGGGGTCCACGCGGGACTATTCCTGCAATCTGATCATCGCCGCGATCGGCCAGGACGTCGATGTGACTGGCACGACCGGCAACCAGGTGGGCGAGCTCGCCCTGAGCTCGTGGAAGAGCCTTGCTGTCGATGCGAGCACTTGCGCGACCAACGTGACAGGCGTGTTTGCCGTCGGCGACGTGGTCACCGGACCGGCGGCGGCGATCGACGCCATCGGTGCGGGCCACCGGGCCGCAACAGCCATCGATGGTTTTGTGCGCACCGGCAAATGCGCTTCGGTGCCGCGTCCGTTCGTCAGCCGCAAGGCGGCCTTGCAAAAGCACCCGGATGTGGACGAGGAGCTGGTGCAGATCCAGCGCATCGAAATGCCCAAGGCACCTGCCGAAGAGCGCGTCAAATGCTTTGACGAAGTCGACCGGGGCCTGGCGGCCGCGGATATAACCCTGGAGGCCAGTCGCTGCCTGGCGTGTGGCTGCACGGCGTTTCACACCTGTGAGCTGCGCCGACGCGCCCAGGAGCACGGCGTCAACCAGAGCGCCTTTACCGGCAAAGTCAAAAAATACAAGCCGGACAACCGCCACCCGTTCATCGCGCTCGATCCGAATAAATGCATTCTGTGCGGCCGGTGCGTGCGCCTGTGCCACGAGCTGCTGCAGACCGGGGCACGGGGATTCCTTTATCGCGGCTTTGAAACAGTGGTGCGACCGACGATGGACCGGCCCCTGAACGAGACCAACTGTATTGCCTGCGGCAATTGCATCGATGTCTGCCCGACGGGGGCGATCGCTTTTGCCCGGCCATTCGAGCGCCCCGGCACGCGCCCCACGACGCCACAGGCATCCGTGTGCAACTACTGTGGGGCGGGGTGCAATCTCGTTTTCAACCGCTTCGACGACGATCTCTGGAATGTCGCCGCGAGGCCCGATGAGGAGGGCGTGCCCGGCTATCTGTGCGCGCGCGGCCGCTTTGGCCACCGCTTTGCCCAGAGCCCGGAGCGCATCACCCAGGCGTTCATCAAACACGGCACCAGTCATCATCCGGCCCGACTCGATGAGGCGATCCGCTGGGCGGTGGCCGGTCTCAAAACGGTCGCGGCCAAACACGGCGCCGACGCGCTCGGCTTTTTCGTCTCGCCGCGTGCCACCAACGAAGAAATCTGCCTGGTAGATCAGCTCATCCGCAAAGAGTTCGACGCCGACCTGGCGGCCAGCTTTTCACTGCTCGGCGGGCGGCCGGCCAGCGCGGATCTGGTAGATGCGTGGGGCCTCGCCTCCTCGACGCTGCCCATGGCACAAGTGGAGAACGCGGACGTCATCATCGCCGTGCATCCCGACGTCGCCGACAGCAACCCGGTGCTGGGTTTCCACATCAAGCGCGCCGTCCGGCGGGGGGCCCGGCTCTATTCCCTGTGCTCGACGCCGACGAGTCTGAGCGAGTTCGGGGGCACCCGCGTGGCTGCCCGGCGCGGGACTTCGACCGTGCTGCTCAACGCTGTGACGGAAGCGGTTTTACAGCAGGCAGGCAGCGACACCGCTGCGATCAGCAAACGCGGCGACGGCCTCGCGGTTCTGCGCGCCGCCATCGCCGGGTCCCTCGAGCGAGTCGAGGGCGTGACCGGCGTCGAGCGCACGCAGGTCGAAGAGCTCGCGCGCCACCTGCGGACCAAAGACACCAATATCGTTTTTGTGGCCGACGACGACGAGGACCGGGAGAGGTCGCCGGGCCTGCTGGCCGCGGTCGCCAATTTGCTGGTCTTGACGGGCCGATGCGGCCGGGTGCGAAACGGTCTGGTTTTGTCCCGGGCGCACAGCAATGGCCAGGGGCTGGCGGACCTGCTCGCCGAAGCGCCACCCGGGGCCGTCGTGGATCTCGATCACGGCCGGTTCAAAGGCTTTTTCATCGTTGGCGAAGATCCTGCTTCCAGTCCCCGATTTTCCCGCGCGGTGGAAGCGGCTCAGTTCGTTGTGGCGATGGACATGCTTGCGACCGAGACCACGGCCCTGGCCGACGTGGTGTTGCCCGGCTCGAGCTACGCCGAAGCGCAGGGCAGCGTCACTTCCCTGGACCGGCGTGTACAGGCCTTTGGCGCTGCATTTCGGCCGCCGGCCGGAGCCTCGGGCGCGGAGATTTTAGCCGAAATCGCCGCGGTGGCGAGCGGTCGGCCGGCGCCGACGATTGCCCAGGTGCGTTCATTGATCGCTGCGAACCATCCGCGCTACGGCCGGCTGCCCGCGTTGAATCCGGGCGAAGCGTTTGCGTATAACGACGACGGACCCGGCGGCGAGTACCTGTTTACCGATGGCTTTGCGACCAAAGGTGGTCGCGCGCGTCTGCTCGTGCCGAGCACGATCCCGCAGCTTCAGCCTGGCTACGGCGGCCGGACGAGCGCGCTCGAGGTCTATTTCGAGCGCACTGTGCGCAAAGAGCTCTCCGCGGCTGCGGCTTCGCTGCACCCTGCAGGTGGCGCGGCGGCCAAGAAGCCGGTGCGTCCGAGTCAGACTCCGCCCGCGCACCCCAACTGACCCACCCGCGCCGTTGCGCGCCGACGGCGGAAATTCTGGCAGCTGAAGCGCAAGGCGACACACGGGAGTTCTGGACGCACGACGATCGGCAGGCCACGGCGGCGTTGTCACGCGGTCTCACGATCTGTGAGATTGACTCTGGACGCCTCGGTTCGACCTGAGGCACATTGCGGGATCCGCAGCCGCGACACCACCCCAGTCAGCTCAGCCAGACCACGATATCTACTGTTGCAGCGGTTGCGCCCCGTTTAGGTTTCCAGACCGTACTGTTTGATTTTTGCGGCCAGCGTCACTCGGGAGATCCCCAGGATGCGCGCCGCCGCGCTGCGGTTGCCCTCGGTGTGTGTCAGGACCCGTTCGATGTGGGCGCGCGCCATCTCCTCGAGCGACTGCTGCCAGGGGCCGGTTTCACGCCCGGCAGGGTCTGCGGTGGCCGGCCGGTCCGTGTGGGCGGCATCGAGGATGCCTTGCGGCAGTGAGCCGCGTTGGATCTCGTTCGAAGTCTCGAGCAGCACCGCCGAGTTGATGAGGTTTTCCAGCTCGCGCACGTTGCCGGGGAAGGGATAGTCGGCCAGCACTGCCAAGGCACCCTCGGAGATGCCTTTGACCGGCCGGCTGTGAATGCGCGCATACTTGTCGACAAAATATTGCGCCAACAGGGGCAGGTCGCCCTGCCGGTCGCGCAGCGGCGGGACATAGACCGAGCAGACATCGAGGCGGAAGAAGAGATCGGTGCGGAAGTTGCCGCGTTCCATCTCGTGGCGCAGGTCTTTGTTGGTCGCGGTGACCAGCCGCACATCGACGCGGCGGTTCTCCGTCGAGCCCACCTGGGAATATTCGCCTTCCTGCAAAACGCGCAGCAGCTTGACCTGGATGGGCAGGGACAGCTCACCGATCTCGTCCAGAAACAGCGTGCCTCCGTTGGCCTTCTCGAGAATGCCATCGCGGGCCGCCACCGCTCCGGTGAATGCGCCTTTGGTGTGGCCAAAGAACTCGGCGGCGAACAGCTCGGCGGCAAAAACCCCGGCATTGATCGCGATGAGCTGGGTGTTCTTGCGGCGCGACAGGTTGTGAATGGCGTGAGCGATGAGCTCTTTGCCGGTCCCCGATTCTCCCCAGATGAGCACCGAGTTGTCGGTGCCGGCGATGATTTCGACGCGGCGAAACAGCTCCAACATCTGCGGAGCGCGCGTGACGATGCGGGCGAACGGACTGTCGCCACCTTCCTGGTTGAGCCGGCCCCGGAGCTGCTCGACCTCCGACTTGAGCGAGCGGCGCTCGAGGGCGCGGTCGACCGTGATCAGGAGCTTGTCGGCGTCGACGGGCTTGGTGAGATAGTCGTAGGCACCCAACTGCATGGCGCGCACGGCCGTTTTTACGTCTTCCACACCCGACAAGACTACGACCTCGGGCCGATTCGGCAGCTCGGCGACGTGGGTCAGCACGTCGATGCCGGTCACCTCCGGCATGTCGATATCGAGGACGATCAATTCGGGCGAAAAATCGCGGATGGTATCAACGGCACGCCGGCTGTCCGCCAGGGATTTGACCTCGAACCTGCCGGCCTGGAGAAAAAAGATCTGCAGGTACCGTAGGACTGCCTCGTCGTCGTCGATCATCATGACTCGGTTCACTTTGCTGCCTCACTCGACCCCGCAGGAACGGGCCCGCATCTGATTGGAATCGACCGGAAAAAGCAAGCTATGCTGGCGGACCACGCCACAGTATGGGGGGGGCCGAGAAAATCACATGTCACGAGTTGTCGCCTCATTATCGTGGTGTGCGCTGCTTATGGCGTGTCGCCCGCATGTGGACCTGTGTGCGCCGCCAGCGAGCGCACCGCTCGCGGAACGGGAGGAGGCCTACCTGCCTTTAGCTAACACCTGACCATCCGCAGTTCTGCGTGAAACCCCGGACGTCCTGGGGTGCGCAGCGCGCGGTTGGCCCTGCCCCGTCTTCAGGAAAGGCCGCTACGCCCGCACTCAGAGTGGTACCGACCTGGTTGGCCGCGCTGGCGCCACCCTCGAATCTGCTTTCCGCAATCTGGCGGCACAACCGCTCGGCGCGGACCAGACCCCCGCTCTTGGGTGTCTCCGGCAACAGGACCATGAACGTGTCGTCATCCACGCGAGCGACGATGTCGGAGATCCTGCCCGGGTGTTTGGTGTTGGGTGCGTCGCTGCTGCCCAAGAGCAAACCTATCTGTCGATGGAGCAGCTCGCCGCTGTCGGGGGGCGAAACGATCCGCAGGGCCAGCAAGGATAGCGGCCGCTGGGGCCTCTTCGCGCGGGCGCTTTCGCGGTCTGCGTCCGCCACGAGGATGGGATTGGTTGGGATCGGTTTCAAAGGGGTCCCCCCGGTGCCTGGTCCTTACTGCAGACTGATGCGCGCGATGGGTTGGATGTTCATGTCGGGGGACAGCTCCTGATACGAGAGCACCGCCAGGTGCGGGAACTCGAGCTCGACGAGTTTGCGGAAGTAGCGCCGGATCTCCATGGTCGTCAGGATGACCGGGTTTTGCGCCGTGGGCGGTAGATTGCCGACCTCGTTGCGCACCGCGGTCAGGATTTCCTGCGTGATTTCGGGCTCGAGGGCCAGGTAGGAGCCGCTCTGCGTGTGTTGAATCGAGCTGCGCACGGTTTCTTCGATCTGCGGGTCGAGTAGGTAGACGACCAGCGTGTTGCCGCCGCGCGTGTACTTGTGAGAGATGTATCGCTTGAGGGCATTGCGCACGTACTCGGTCAGCATGACCGTGTCGTTTTCGACCTGGCCCCATTCGGCTAGGGCCTGCAGAATGCTGCGCAGATCGCGAATCGAGATTTCCTCTTCGACCAGACGCCGCAGAATGTCGGTGAGCTGAAAGGGCGAGACGGCCTTGGGGACGACCTCTTTGACGAGTGCCGGAAACGCCTGCTCGAGTTGCTCGAGCATATTCTGCACTTCCTGAATGCCGACGAACTCGGCAGCGTTTTTCCTCAGCACGCTCGACAGGTGCAGCACCATGTACCCGGCGGAATCCCAGGTGGTCAGGCCCGCCTGCTCGGCGATGTTGGCGAAATCGTCCGGGATCCACGCGCATTCGGAGCCGTTAGCCGGGTTGACCGCTTCCTCGCCCTTGATGTTGAGCAGGGTCAGGCGGTCGACGGTGTCGTTGACGAGCACCTTGCTCAACGACACGTTGCCCGACACCAGCGGGATCTCGTTGATCATGATGATGTAAGTGCCGTCGGGCAGATCGGTCTCGTTGCCGCGCACGCGAATGCCGGGGAATTTGACGCCGAGCTCGTAGAACAAGCCGTCGCGCATCATCGGCACCATCTCGCCGAGAAATTTGTTGCCGCCACCCGTGTCTTCCACGAGCGGAATCAGGTTTGCCGCGACTTCCAGGGCGATCGGCGTAACGACGGGCAGCATCTGCTGCGCCTGGCCCTCTTGTTTCTTGGCGGCTTCGATCTGTTTGTGCCGGGTCTCTTCGCCCAGGGCCTGGGTCTCGTTGGCGGGGGCGCCCTCGGGCGTCGTTGCCTTGGAGCGCATCAGCGCGTAGGCCATGGCCCCTGACATGGCCGCCATAATGAAGAATGGGATGGTAGGCAGGCCCGGCACCAGCCCGATGCCGGCGAGCATCCCTGCCGCAATCGCAAACGCCTTGGGTTGCGCAAGGACCTGGGTGCTGATGTCCTTGCCGAGGTTGCTGGTTTCGTCCTCGCCGCCCACGCGCGTGACGATGAGGCCGGCCGTCATGGAGCTGATCAGGGCGGGAATCTGCGAGACCAGACCATCGCCGATCGTTAGGATGCCGAAGCGCTGCACGGATTCGGCCGCAGTCATGTCCAGCATCGTGACGCCGATGATGATACCGGCCACGATGTTGATGCCGATGATGATGAGGCCGGCAATCGCATCGCCTTTGACGAATTTCATGGCGCCGTCCATCGAGCCAAACAGCTGGGACTCGCGCTGCAGCTCGGCGCGCCTGCGTCGGGCCTCGTCGAGGTCAAAAGCGCCCGCGCGCAGGTCCGCGTCGATGGACATCTGCTTGCCGGGCATGGCGTCCAGGGTGAAGCGCGCCGCGACTTCGGCGACACGCTCGGCGCCCTTCGCGATGACCAAAAACTGCACGATGGTGATGACGAGAAAGATGACCGCACCGACGACGAAGTTGCCGCGCACGACGAACTTGCCGAAGGCGTCGATGACTTCGCCAGCGTCGGCCTGCAGCAGAATCAAGCGCGTGGTCGAGATGTTCAGGGCGAGCCGATACAGCGTGGTGAGCAGGATGATGGTTGGGTACGAGGACAGCTTCAGGGCGCTGGAAATATAGATCGTGATCATCAGGAGCGAAACCTGGATGGCGATGTTGAGCACCAGCAGGACGTCCATGACGTGGGTCGGCAGAGGGATGATCATCATGCCGATGACGGCCATGACCAGGCCGGCCAGCAGGATGTCGGAGTAGCGCTTGGATAGCTCGCCAAATTCACCGCGCAAAACAATGTCGAGGAGTGCACGCATGAGCTGTTTTTGCTCCAGGCCCGTCGAGCCGAAAAAAAGGCTCGGGTATGGGGCCGATTGCCCCGGATTGTTGCTGTGCCGGGGGCCGCAAGTCAAGTCTAGCTTTGTCGGGCGCGATGTGATTTTTTCTCCTCGTTGCACCAATGAGCTCGACGACCGGCATCCACGACATCAACGAGAGATACCGATATCCTGTGTACCGGCGTTGTCGTTTTCTGCTGCGCGATGATCTGGCGGCTCGCGATGTCACCTACGACGTACTGGCCGAGATCATTGTCCGCAACCAGAGGTCGGGTGCCAACAAGCTCCCCCTGACCGCGGTGGTGGCGCTGGCGACGTCACGCTCGCTCAGGCTTCTGGGCAGCCACAAGGCTATCTGGCGCCAACGGTACGGTGACTTTGTGGCCCAGGCCCGCGCGAGCGCGCAAGAGCCCGGCAAGACGGTCGGGCGCGAGAACCTGGTCGGAGCCTTGACGGGGTTGGTCGATCATCCGGCGTTGAACGCAGCGCTGCATCGTTACGTCGACGCCATGAGCCTGGAGGAAGCCGCGAGCGCCTGCGGGTGCACTGTGCCCGAGCTCCAGGTCCGGCTGGATCGATTTGTCGAGGAGGCGCGCAAGCGCCTGAAGATGATTGATGTGGAGGCGATTCTGGCTGAGACCTCCGGGGGGGACACGGGCGGCCACCTGACGACTTTTGCGCTCGAGCGCTATCAAACCAACGATCTGGCAAACGAAGAGCGAAGTGCGCTGGTGAGACACCTCGAGCGCTGCAATTCGTGTCAAGCATCGTTGGCGCAACTGACCCAGTCCATCGACGAATTCCGGCGTGTGTTTCCCTATGCTGAATTCGTCACGGCCCTGGCGCAACGCGACCAAGATCGACGCGCCCAAAAAGGGCGGCGCCGAAGCCTGCTGATTGGCGTGATAGCGCTGTTGGTCGCGTGTGTCGTGGCTCTGGGGGTGATGCGCGGCACCGCGTTTTGGCGCGAACCGCACATGGCGAGGCCGCCGGCACGCCACAACGTCCCTGCGGGCCCGGTGCAGCCGCGAGCACACTGAACCGGGGTGCCCGAGACGAGAAGCCGAGCCGATGACCCCCTGCACGTATTGTTGGAGCTATCTGCTTGCGACTGTCGCGCCGACTGTGGCGCCCGCTGCGACGCCCTGCGCCGAGCCGCCGCAGGACATGGTTTGTGTCCCGGCAGGGCCGGCTATTGTCGGCAACGACGCGGGCACACCCATGGAGAGGCCGCGCCGGCGGGTGTTCATCTCAACTTTCTACATCGACAAACATGAATTGACGGTGCAGGCCTACGACGAATGCGTCGCGGCCGGCGCGTGCGAGCCGCCGCCGTATGCTGACAACCCCATGTCGCAGCCGTTTCGCGATCCGGCTCAGCCCGCCGTGCCCCTGGATTGGTTTCGCGCGCGCGCGGCCTGCGCATTTTTCGGCAAGCGCCTGCCCACCGAATGGGAATGGGAAAAAGCCGCGCGTGGTTCCGACGGGGAGCTCTACCCCTGGGGCAACGACCCCCCGACGTGCGCACGCGCCTGGACGCGCGAGTGTGCTCCGCAGACCGGCGAGCCCTGCACGCTGTGGCCCGAAGGCAAGCGCAACCGCTGGGACTGCCGCGAACACGCCACGCTGAAGGTGGGCTCGAGGCCCTCCGGCCACCACGGCATCTTCGACATGGCGGGCAATGGCTACGAGTGGACTGCGAGCTGGGCAGGCCCCGTGTGCAAGGTCTCATGCGAGGAACTGGCCGTGGATCCGCAGGGACCGTGCGACGGGGCTTTTCCGTGCGCAGGCCGCCGGGACAAGATCCTGAGGGGCGGCTCCTGGTACTGGCCGGCTGATGAAACTCTGAGCTCGTTTCGCCGCGCGCAGGACCCACACAGCGGCAGCCACCGCTTGAGCGTGCGCTGTGCCTCCACGGATCCACTGCTGACACGCTTTCCGCCCCGTCAGATCAGCCACCCTCTGCCGCAGCCGGAGGACCCTACGCCGCCGAGCTCCGGCGAGGTTGAATCGGCCCGGGGGGTCCGTCAGGACGACCTGCTGGCCAAACAGGTCTGCGAAGAAGGCGGCAAACAACAGACGGACTGCCGTGATCCACGCCATTATGTTATGAGCAACGAAGCGCGCGAGCACCTGTTTGCGCCTTTCGTCCGCAATCTGGGCGGCGGCTACACCGGGGTCGGCTTTGACCAGAATTATTCTCTGCTTGCGCAGGCGCGCTCCAGTTGGGTGTGGCTCTTCGACTACGATCCGGTCATCGTGCGGATGCACCGGGTTCTGCGGGTCATCATCCTGCACGCCGAGACGCCCGGCGAGCTGGTCGAGGCTCTTGCTCCCGCGGCCGAGGAGCAGTCTCTGGCCTGGATCGCGGCCGAGTACGGCGACGACAATGCGGCAGGTGTCTATGCCAAAGACTTCCACTTGTTTCGCAGCGTCCTTTGGGCATCGCTCGCCGCGCAGACCAAACCCAGGGCCGGTGCGGCCGGCGAGATGGGTTGGCTGCGTCGGCCCGGGGACTATGCGTACGTGCGCCGCCTGTACCAACAGGGCCGCATCGTTTTGCTCAACGGCGATTTGATGGGAACCCATACTCTCACGGGCATCGGGGAGGCAGCCCGCCATCTCGGCGTGCCGATTCGCGTGTTTTACGTTTCCAACGCCACAGAGACTTGGACGTACGGGGCGGGTTACCGCAACAGTGTGCGCAACCTGCCGTTCGACGAGTGGAGCGTGGTGTTACAGACCCTGGCAGGCACTAAAGCCAGCGACGACCAGAAAGGCTATTGGCACTACAATGTCGAGGGTGGGTTGCACGCGCAGCGGCTCTTGGGTCTGCCTGGCTTCGATCGGCTCTTCAAGCTGATCTACGAGCGCGTCGGGGCCGGGGATCCGGACCTGACGACGATTGGCGTCTTCTCTTCTTGAGCCCATTAACAGGGATGCAAAAATCAGATACAGAGAGGAAACGACACCGTGACGCGATTGCTGCAAAAAACTCCTGCGTTGGCATGCTTGCTGTCGCTCGCGGCCTGTACCAACAATCGTGAGGTCGCCAGTCACTGGACTGCGCAACCGGTGACCGTGGACGGCTGGGCGGACGAGTGGACCGAAATGCCCTTAAATAGCTTCGAGGAATCGAGTCTGTCCTGGGGGATCATGAACGACGCGAATAACCTCTATCTGCTGCTGGTTACCTGGAACGAGTCGCTAATCAACTCGATCCATACCGTGGGCGTAACGTTATGGTTCGATCGCAGCGACAAGTCCAAAAATGACATTGGCATCCGTTTCTCGGGTGCGGCGGGGCTGAGTCAGTTTGCAGGCGAGCGCGTCGTGGACGGCCATAAGCAGGATGCTCGGGATGTTCCCCACGGCGAGGCTTCGCCGCTGATCGTGACCGTGCTGCAATATGGCAAGCCATTTCCCGTGCCGGACAAGTCGGAGCATGCACCGGCCGCGGTGGCGAGCTGCGCCGATGGAACGTGCTCCTATGAGGTCAGAATCCCGCTGGGCACGCAGCCAGAGGGCTTTACGGTCGTCCCAGTGACTCCGGGAGCACCGGTTCGCCTGCGCGCGGGGTACACGATGGCATATTTGTCTCCCGCGGCGAGATCCGAAACCTCTCGTGGTAGTGCCGCGATGAGCGGCCGTGGGGCCGGCATGGGGGGCACGGGCGGTCCCACGGGGGGCATGGGCGGTGCGTCAGGCCGGTCGAAATCCGGTGGCGACAGAGAGCGCAATCAGGAAAAGAATGTGCCGAAGCTGGAACCCCGGGAGGTTGTCGTCTACGTGAACCTGGCCGTTCCGCCGGCCAACTGAGCCCTGACGTCCGCGCGACTAGGGCCTGTCTTCAAATTCGCGCGATAGAAAGGCCGACAACGACTACGGCTACGACTACGTCGACGAACTGGATCCATGGATCGGCGCAAAAATAGCTTACATGGCAGATCGGACTCTGA
>Ga0182027_10011151_pt1 | contig 12730 bp, 8 predicted proteins | sample 712E1DmetaG_FD_121300 | JGI IMG/M metagenome (GOLD analysis project Ga0182027, IMG submission 121300) | Permafrost microbial communities from Stordalen Mire, Sweden - 712E1D metaG (Illumina Assembly) | ecosystem: Environmental > Terrestrial > Soil > Wetlands > Permafrost | place: Sweden...
GAAGCGGTACTGGTCTGCCGTGTTCGGCCGCGCCCGGGTGTCAAGGCCGGCGGCCCACCTATCGAGGATCGCCGGGTACAGCTTGACCTCGCCCGTGACATGGTCGTGCTGGACGACCGAGCGAGCAGCTGGCGGGGGCCTACGGAGGCTCGACGGCAGTGATCGTCGTCGTCGCCGTCGAGCGCGTCCACGGTCCGGCCGCCCTCGTCCACCATCCAGCGCTCCGGCTGCTGCGGGACTTTGCTAACAGGGACATCGAGCCCCGACGGGCCCAATCTGTGGTGCCAAGATCCCGGGGCTGACATCCCACGGCTGCATAGTGGACGACGTACCGCTCGGTGCGCTTAGCGCCCATGGCTCCTTCGACGCCGTCTTGGGGCTGGCGTCGGCACGGCTCAAGCGCTCGGACGACGACTGCGTCTGTCGAGGTACCCCGAACCGGAACCGACCGAGACTGGGGCTTCCCAGCACCCGCCCGCTGACCTCGGGGAGGGACTTGGCGGCGACGACCACCAAGGTAAGGGCGACCCGAGCGCAACAAGCCTGCACCTTGCGCAGGCCCAGGCGGCCGAGCTCGGGGCGGCACCAGCGTCGGCTGAGCGGCCGGTGCCTTGGCTCGATCGTCTCGGGCCCTCGTTGGGTTGCCTGGATGGCTGTATCGAGGTCGCCTCTCGCCCGTGCCTTCCTTGCCATGCCCGCCCGGGTGGAACACGGCATACGCTGCCCCGAGCGTCTCAGACGCCAACCCCTCCGGTCCAAGCCGCCGCTACGACACGTCTGCGCTCCGGGTTTCCTTCCGGGGCGGCCCACGGGCTCTGTCTTTCCCGCCTTCCTCGGGGCCAACGGGCCTCGTACCACCCGAGCAGCACAGGACAACTAAGGAACACTGAAAGATGACCGACAATATCGTGACCATCACAGGCAAACGTTGACCCGGGATCCCGAGCTGCGCTTTACCCCCACTGGCCAAGCCACTGCCACCTTCCCTATCGTCGTCAACCGTACCTGGACCGACCGCCAAAGCCAGGAACGTAAAGAGTCCACGTCGTTCTTCGACGTCGTCGCCTGGGACCCTCTGGCCGAGAACGCCGACCCGACCCGACCACCCTTAGCACCGGAATTGGCGACCACGGGCGCCGGCCAAAGCCTCAGCTCGCGCACGTCACGTGCCCCTTGATTTCACCATCACGCGTGCTATAGTTCCAAAACGTGCGCGATCACTCGATTCACCAACTTGGGAGGGCCAGACGCCCTAGGACTACCATCCCCTCGTTGGTTGAGTCCGCACGGGGGAGACAACGACAACTGACGCGAAGGATAGAAAGCACCTGCCTAGTCAGACGCCTAGGCGGCGCCAAATCCGTATCCGTCCCGCGATAGATCAGCGGTAGAACCAGACCCGGGGGGGGACGAGCAATCAGGAACCAATCTTCACAGACCGCACCCGAGTACATCCCGGTGATCCGCGTTGTTCTCGGGTTATAGAAGCACAACCAGTTGCCCTTGCACCGCCAACCGTAAAGGAGCAATGCAGAATGAGACACAAGAGACTCTTGGCTGTCGCGGCCGCGGTGCCGTTGATGTTCACCGGCACCGTCAACCTCGCGGGCGCCACGCCCGTTCCTGCCAGCCAGGCCCAATCCAGCACGATAAACCCCAACACGATCCTGACAATCGGACGAGAAAACAACACCATCTTCACCCGCAACTTCAACCCGTTCGCACCTGTTCCGAACCTCGGGGTCGTAACCGCGATCTACGAGCCGCTCGTCATCTACACTCCCACGAACTCGAAGTACACGCCGTGGCTGGCGAAGAGCTGGAGCTATGGCCCCAACGCAATGAGCCTCACGTTCAATCTCCGTTCGGGTGTCCTGTGGTCGGACGGCCAGCCCTTTAGTGCGACCGATGTCGCGTACACTTTCCAAATATTGAAGAAGTGGTTCGCGGGAGGCGGCTTCCCGTACATCAAGAACGTCATCGCCGTCAACCCCACCACCGTCGAGTTCACCTTTAGCCAGCCCTCTTCGATCGCCCTGGGCCAGGTCGGGCAGCAGGTCATCGTGCCCAAGCACATTTGGGACACGGTGTCCAACCCGGTCGACTACACCAACCCCGACCCGGTAGGCACCGGGCCCTTCACTCAAATCGAGAACTTTGAGCCCCAGGGCTACGTCATCGGCCGGAACCCGAATTACTGGCAACCCGGCAAGCCCTACTTCGCCGGCATCAGGTACCCCGCCTACGCCGGTGATTCGGTCAACTATGCGCTCTACAAGGGCGAGCTCGACTGGTCCGACCTGTACATCCCCGACGTACAGAAGACCTATGTGGCCAAGGACCCCAAGCACTACTATTACTTCTTCGGCAAGACCGGTGGCACGATCAACCTGGTCTTCAACACGACCCTGAAGCCCCTCAACGATGCCGTCGTGCGCAAAGCAATCAGCATGGCCATCAACCGGCAGGCTAACGTCGACTCGGTCTATGGCAATTACACGGCCGTAGGCAATTGCACCGGCGTAACCCCGGTCTCGTCGTGGTACGACCCGGCCGTGGCCAATTCCTGCGGCTGGACCACTGAGAACGTGGCCAAGGCCAATGCGATGCTCGACGCCGCCGGCTACAAGCGGGGCTCCGATGGCATACGGGTTAGCCCCTCCGGGCAGAAGATGGAGTTCACGCTCGAAACCGGCGTGACCTCGAGCGACTACGTGCAGTCCGCTGAGAACGTTGCCGCCGACGTCAAGGCCATCGGCATCGACCTCGTCGTCACGCCCAAGTCCTGGAGCACCGTGATAAGCGACGTCAACCTGGGCCATTTCCAGGTTGCTCACATGTACGGGCTGGTCGCGCCCACGCCGTATAACTTCTTCGACTTCTACATGGCGTGCGCCAACGTCGTCCCAGTAGGTCAGACAGCCACTGAGAACTGGGGCCGTTTCTGCGACCCCAAGGCGGACAAACTGCTCGCCCGGATGGCCACGGCGACCACCACCCAGGCGCAACATGCCGTTGCCGACCAGCTGGAGGCCCTGTTCGCCGCCGATGCGCCCGCCGTGCCGTTGTTCACGCAGCCCGACTGGGGCGAGTTCAACACCACGCGGTTCACCGGCTTCCCCACCGCCAGCAACCCGTACGCCACGGGCCAGAGCCGCTACCCAGGTGCGTTCCTGATCGAGACCACCATCAAGCCCGTTCCGGGCGCCTTCCCGCAGGGCTAGGCTAAACCGAAGCAACAGCGCGTGCCGGACCGGTAGATCCGCCGGCACGCGCCTTGCGCGTTGGGCATACTTCACGGGGACGGTGCAATGCGGTACCTACTAACCAGGCTCGGCTTCTATCTCGTCGCCATTTGGGGTTCCCTCACCATCAATTTCTTTCTCCCCCGACTGGCCCCGGGTGACCCTGCAGCCACGCTTATGCAGCGGATGGGCCAGATGACCCCGGCCCAGGAGCAGTCCATTGCGGTCATCTACGGCCTCAACAAGCACGTCCCCCTCTTCCGGCAGTACGTGACCTATCTCAACCAACTGGCTCATGGGGACCTGGGCATCTCCATCCAGTTCTTCCCGTCGACGGTGGCCTCGGTCATAAGAGCGGCCATCTTGTGGACCCTCTTTCTCGGAGGTGTCTCATTGCTGATCGGCTTCGTGGTCGGCGTGTCGCTCGGGGTCCTCGTGGCGTGGCGCCGGACGCGGCCGGTCGACTCCATCGTGACGCCTTCTACGATCTTTCTGGCCTCGGTACCCTATTTCTGGTTGGCCATGGCCGTCGTCTATGTCTTCGCCTTGAAGCTCAACTGGTTCCCGATAAACCACTCGTACAACATCGACGTATCGCCGTCCTTCTCATTCAGCTTCCTGCTCGACATACTCGACCATGCCGCTTTACCCGTGGCGACCATCGTCGTCGTCTCTGTGGGCAATTGGCTGATCACCATGAGAAGCACGATGATCGGCGTGCTTTCAGAGGACTACATCACCATGGCCATCGCCAAAGGTCTTCACCCGCTCAGGGTCGCTCTCAGTTATGGCGCCCGCAACGCGTTGCTCCCGGTGACCACGTCGGCAGGGATCGCCGTCGGGTTTATCGTCGGGGGCGCGCTGCTGACAGAAGTAGTCTTCTCGTACGCCGGGCTGGGGTACCTGCTGTACACCTCGGTGACTAGCCTTGATTATCCCTTGATCCAGGGTCTCCTGGTGATCATCACGCTCGGCGTCCTGGGCGCCAACTTCATTGTGGACATGGTCTACGTGCTCCTCGACCCGACGGTGCGCCGCCCATGAAGACCCTCACCCGTGCCTTCGCCCTTATCTACCGTGCGCCCCGTCTGGTCGTCGCCCGGCTCGCCGTCAGCCGGAAGGCCACCGTCGGTGCAGCGCTTCTCTTCGTCCTGGTGATGATGGGCGTCCTGGCCCCGGTCATTGCCCCGGGGAACCCCATGGCCGTCGTCGCCGGCCAGAACCTGGCGCCGTCCTGGCAGCACCTCCTGGGCACCAGCGGCCAGGGCAACGACATCTTCGCTCAGGTGATCTGGGGTACTCGCAACTCGCTCGGCGTCGGGTTCGTCACCGGCGTACTGATAGCCGTGGTGGGCGTCGCTGTCGGGCTCTGTGCGGCCTTCTTCGGTGGCGTGATTGACAACCTCCTCACCCTTCTCGCCAATGTCTTCCTGGTCATCCCCGGGATCCCGCTGCTCATCGTCATGGCTGCTTTCCTGCCTCGCAACAACCTCTCCATCATCCTGGTGCTCGCCATTGCCGGCTGGGCGACCACCGCTCGCATCATCCGCTCCCAAGCATTGTCCATCGTCAGGCGCGATTACGTCGCGGCCGCCATTGTCATCGGCGAGCGCCGGGCGCGTGTTATCACCACCGAGGTGCTCCCCAACCTGTCTTCCCTCATCGCCAGCGTGTTCTTCGGCGCCATAGGCTACGGCATCGGCGCCCAGGCGGCCCTCCAGTTCCTCGGCCTTGGTTCGATAACGACCGACAGCTGGGGAAGCATCCTGTTTTGGGCACAAAACAACCAAGCCCTGTTCCAGGGCTGCTGGTGGCAGTTCGTGCCGCCGGGGATCTTCCTCGCCCTGACGTGCGCGGCGATCTCGATGCTCAACTTCGCCATCGACGAGATCACGAACCCTCGCCTGCGCACGGTCCGTCAGCGCAGGCCGGCGCGGCGGGAAAGGGCGGCACTCGCCCGGGCCAGGTCCCGTTCGGCGGGTGCGGGGGAGGGGCTGGACTTTGCCTGACGAAGCCTTGCTCGAGGTCAACGGGCTGTCCGTCGGGTTCGCCACGCCGCGAGGAGTGGTGTTGGCGGTCAACGATGTCTCGTTCACGATCTACCGCGGCGAGGTGTTCGGTCTCGCCGGCGAGTCCGGAAGCGGGAAATCGACTGTGGCGCACGCACTTCTTCGCGTTCTTCAGGGCTCGGCCAACTACAGCGGGTCGGTGAAGTTCCGCGGGCAGGAGGTACTGACGATGGACCCGGTCCGGCTGCGGAAGTACCGCTGGGCCGATGTGTCGCTGGTGATGCAGGGCGCCATGAACGCGCTCAACCCGGTCGCCACTATCCAGAGCCAGATAGTCGATGTCATCCGCGCCCACACCCATGTTTCCAGGCGGGAAGCAAGAGCGGCCGTCCCCGAGCTGCTGGAGCTCGTCGGCATTGACCCCGCCAGGCGCCGGGCCTACCCGCACGAACTGTCCGGGGGTATGCGCCAGAGGTGCGTGATCGCCGTCGCCCTGGCGCTGCAGCCGTCGCTGGTCGTAATGGACGAGCCGACGACGGCGCTGGACGTCGTGGTGCAACGGAGCATCATGGACGAGCTGGCCCGGCTCCGCGACCGCCTGGGCTTCTCAGTCATCCTTATTTCCCACGACTTGGACCTGGTCGCCGAGCGCTCGTCGCGCGTGGCCATCATGTACGGAGGCCGCCTGGTTGAGGTCGGCCCGGCGAGCAGCGTCGTCGCCAAACCGTTGCACCCCTACACTGAGGCGCTCCTTTCGTCGTCCATGTCGCTTGACGGCCCGGTCCACCGGCTGGTCGACCTGCCCGGCAAACCGCCTGATCTCATCGGGGCGCAGCCCGGGTGCGCCTTCTTCCCCCGTTGCGCCAAGGCGCAGCCTGGCCACGACCTGAAGGTCCCGTCGCTGCTGGAGGTCGAAGCCGGCCACCAGGTTGCCTGCCACCTCTATAGCTCTGCCGCGGTCCCGGCTATCGAGGCAGGGGCGTCGGAATGAGCACCTCGGGCAGGCTCGGCCCCGCCGAGCACCCCCCCTTGCTCGAGCTGCGGGCGCTCGGGAAGACCTTCGTGTCGGGACGCTTCGGCAACCGGAGGGTAGTAAAGGCGGTAAACGAGGTCTCCCTGCAAGTCCAGGCCGGGCAGTCCCTGGGCCTGGTCGGTGAGTCCGGCAGCGGCAAGAGCACGGTGGCGCGCCTCATCGCCCGGCTGGTAAAGCCGACGGTCGGCCAGATACTGCTCGACGGACGGGACGTCATTGCCGCCGAGCCGCGATCGCCTTCCCGGGAATACCGTCACCAGGTCCAGATGATCTTTCAGGACCCGTTCAGCTCCCTGAACCCCGTGCATACCGTCGGGTACCACCTCGAACGCGCTCTTCGTATCCACGGCACCGCCGGTGCCGAGCCGATAGAGGCGGCGACGGCCAGCTTGCTCGACAGCGTCGGTTTGTCGGGCGTACCGGGGATTGTCTCCCGGTACCCCCACGAGTTGTCCGGGGGCCAGCGTCAGCGGTTGGCCATCGCTCGCACGCTGGCGGCGCGCCCGGCGCTCGTGGTGGCCGATGAGCCAACGTCAATGGTGGACGTTTCGGTTCGGGTCGGCATCCTCAACCTGCTCAGCGACCTGCGCCAGGACCGCAACATCGGTCTCATCCTGATCACCCACGACCTGGCCAGTGCCCGGTACTCGACGGGGCAGACGCTTGTGATGTACGCCGGGTTCATCGTCGAGTCGGGGGCGAGCGAGCAGATAATCGCCAGGCCCATGCACCCGTACACGCAGCTCCTCGTCGCCTCGGTGCCCAGGCGCTCCCACGTAGATGGTGGCGGCACGGTGACCGAGAAAGACCGGGACGGCCATGCGGCCCAGGGCGCCGGCTGCCCGTTCGCGCCAAGGTGCCCGTCGCGCATGAGCGTATGCGACACGACGATGCCGGCCGCCCAGCCGTTGGAAGGTGGTCGCTGGGTGAGGTGCCATCTGTTCGGGCCGGGGGATGCCGGGGACCGCGGGCCAGAGCCAAAAAACGCCGGCTCGTACCAGGATCTGGCGAAATGATTTTTGTACAGGGGAGGCCGGAGTTGTTTACCCGTTACGTTGATCGTTTGCCCGTAGGTGACGTCATACCGTTTTACGATGATGGTGCTTACCACCTGTTCTGTTTGACTCCTCCTGCCGGTTCGCTCTTCTTTCCCGAGCGCCTGCGGACCACGTGGCGCCATCTCCGCTCGCCCGATCTCGTCCATTGGGAGGAGCTGCCCCACGCGCTGGCCCCGGGCTCGGACGGGGAGGTGGACCGGGACGGGATCTGGACAGGCTCGGTCCTGCGCACTGATGACGGCTACCACATCTTCTATACCGGCCACACCCTCGAAGGCGACACGGCCCAGTCGGTGTGCCACGCCACCAGCGAAGACGGCATAACCTGGTCGAAGGACCCCCTCAACCCGTTGTCCGTCCCCGACCTCGACCGCTTCGAGGGAAAGGACTGGCGAGATCCGTTCGTCTTCTGGAACGACAGCGAACGGTGCTACTGGATGCTCGTGTCGTCGCGGTCGCTGACGCTCCCAGCGGCGTCACGCGGGGTGGTCGCCGTCCAGACGTCGGTGGACCTCAAGTCCTGGACACCGGCCACGGTGCTCTACGAGACCTTCCTAACCCATTGCCCGGAATGCCCGGAGATCTTCCGGCTGGGCGACAAATGGGTCATGGGCTACTCGCGCTTCACCGATCGGCGCGGGACCGTGTACCGTTTCGCCGACGACCCACGAGGGCCGTGGCACTGCTTCGGCGCCGAGGGCATCGACGGAGCGAACTGGTACGCGGCGAAATCGCTGACGGCCGGGGACGGGCGCCGGCTGGCCTTTGGCTGGTTGCCGGAACGCAACCCGGTGCCGTCGGCGGGCACGGGCAACTGGCTGTGGGCGGGCGATCTGGCCGTCCCCCGTGAGCTCGGGCTCGTCGAAGGCGACCAGCTCGGCGTCCGGTTGCCCGACGACATTGATGCTTGCGTTCAAGGCCGGGTCGCCTACGCGGCCGCTGGGAAAGCCGGGCAATGGGCAGGCGAAGACGAGGACGGGTTCGCCGTCCAGGCCGACGGACGGTTCGGTTTCTGCGTGTTGAGACCGACGGAAACGGCCGAGCACTACATCGTGTCGGCCGTCGTGTCCGGAGCAAAGGACGCGGCCATCGTGGGCCTCGCCGTCCAGACGAGCGACCAACTCGACCGCGGGCTGGCAGTGTTATGGTACCCCAGCGAACACTCGGTAAGGGCGATCGACCTGGCCGCAGTCCGCTCCGAGATCGCTAACGAATACGAGAAAGCCACGACGGAGTACGCCCCCGTAGCCGAGCGCTACATGTTGCTGACCGCCTCGGGGACGGTTACATTGCGGGTGGTGGTCAGGGGGGATCTGGTGGAGGCCTTCGTGGCCGACATGACATGCCTCAGCTATCGCTTGCCGTCGAGCGAACCGGGTGCGGTAGCGCTCCTGGTCCAGGACGGGTCGGCCCGTTTCTCCGGGCTCAGCTGGCAGCACCTCTCCCATGGTCGGTGACCAGGGCGGAGAGAAGGGGGAAGCTGCGGGGCGGCAACGCCGTCCCATCATGAAGGACGTGGCTGATAAGGCCGGCGTTTCGCGCACTACCGTGTCCCTCGTCCTGAGCGGGCGGGAGGCGCGGATACCCGAAACGACAAGGCTACGGGTGGAGCAAGCGGCCAGGGCCCTCAATTTCCGGCCCTCGGTGGCCGCGCAGCAACTCCGCACCAGCCGGTCGAGGATGGTCGGGTTGGTCAGCGACGAGATCGCCAGTGGCCCCTTTGCCGGCGGCCTGATCGCCGGTGCGCAGGCATCGGCCCGGGAGAGGGACCATGCGCTGGTGGTCATGAACTCAGGCCGGGAGGGGGATCTGTCCGTCGACGTCGGCGCGCTAGAGGACCGCGGGGCCGACGCCCTGATCTTCGCCACGGTGATGACCCGGCCCGTCCGCATACCGTCGCGACTGGTCGAGCGCCTCGAGGGTCGCGGCCTGCTTTTGCTCAATTGTTTCGACGAACGACTAGAGCTGCCCGCGGTCCTGCCCGACGACCGGCGGGGCGGGGCGGCGGCGACGGAGCTGGCCTTGGCCCAAGGGCACCGGCGCATCGCTCTACTGGGTGGGGAGCGTGGGACCTGGCCGGCCATGGAACGGCTGGCCGGTTACAGTGACGCCCTGGCCAAACACCGGCTCCGGTTCGACAAGGCCCTGGTGCGCCACGGTAATTGGCACGCCGACAGTGGCTACGAACAAGCGAGGCACGTCCTCAACCTCCGCAAACCCCCGACCGTCCTGCTCTGCGGGAACGACCGGATGGCCTTGGGCGCGTACGACGCTATAAAGGAAATGGGGCTCCGGGTGCCCGAGGACGTGTCGGTGGTGGGCTACGACGACCAGCAGGAGATCGTGGGGTTCATGCGTCCTCCGCTGACCACGATGCGGATCCCCTATTACGAGATGGGTGAGTACGCGGTGGCGGCCATCCTGGACGGTGCTCGCGTCCGGCGGGAAATGCTCCACTGCGAGCCTGTACTCCGCGCCTCTCTGGCCAAGCCCCCAAGACCGGCGGGCGAGGTCAGCTGAGCTCGCTCTGTAGGAGCAGGACGTTGACCGAGTGAGGCCCTAGCACCAGCCGGCACGTGTCGCCCTCGACCGCTACCGGCGCCGTGGACGTGCTCACATCATCGGGGTGAGCGACGTCGTTGAAGGAGCTGGCCGAACTGCCCGTCAGCGTGGACAACCGTCCCGCTCCCAGCAGCCGCCGCCCGGGCACCCAGATCCAGCACACGAGGGCGTCCTCGGGGCGGAGATTGATAACAGCGACAGCGAGAGCGCCGCTCTCCCGGTCGACCGTGACCACCGCGTCGCCTCGGGGCACGCTGACCTCCAGCCCGTCTGCTCCGGCAGTGCCAAACCTGGGTGCCCCCACGTAGGCATCGAGCACCTCAGGGAACATCGACGACGAGTAAAGGTCACAGACGTGGTACGTCGGTCTGAGGACGACACCTCCCGGGTGGGCGAAAATCGGCCCCCGGGTGTTGACCAGCGGGGAAAGGTTGGTCATTTTGACGGTGGCGCAGTGGCGCAGGCAAGTGTTGAGGAAACCGGCGTGCAGGATGGCGTCCGCCATGGTGTAGGTGGAGTTGTCGTCGTTGCGTTGCCACTCGGACAGGTCGGGGCGTGGCCGGTCGGAAAAGCCGGGGAAATGCCAGCCCCGAGGGTTCCACTCGTCGAAAGCGATCCCGACCCGGTCCTGCAGGCCGAGCAGCTCCAGGAGGTGCTCGGCGCGACGCACCCGTGACTCCGCGAAACGCCAGGCCGCCAGGGCCTCGGCGTACAGCGCTCCCTCACGCAGCACGGCGTAGCCGTGGACGGCCAGCAGGTCGAGCTGCTCGGCGGCCGCCCGCAGCAGGTTGAGGCCCCAATCGACTACGAGGTCCAGGTCCCACTCGAAGTCGATGGCGGCCGCGGCACTGAGGACGATGCGGTCGTCCACGCGGCGCATCATCTTGGCCGCCTCGAGCACGTACCGGCCCCACCCCGAAGGGTCATGGGCGCCCATTTCCCAAAAACCATAGTTCTCGTTGCCGATGCTCCACAGCCTCACGTCATGAGGCTCAGGATGCCCGTTTTGCGCCCGGAGGCGAGCCCAGCGGCTATTGCCGACGACATTGCAGTACTCGAGCCAGTCGCTCATCTCTTCGGGAGCCCCGGTACCGGCGTTTGTGCAGATGTACGGCTCGGCCCCCACCAACCGGCAGAACGCTATGAACTCGTCGGTCCCGAAAGTGTTGGGTTCCTCGACCCTCCAGGCCTTGTCGTAGGAGGGGACGCGGTCGAGCCCGACCCCGTGCGCCCAGTGGTACGCGGAGGCGAAGCAGCCGCCCGGCCAACGGACCACCGCCGGCCGTAGCCTTTGGATGGCCTCGCCTACGTCACGGCGCAGACCGTTCTCGTCCGCCAGCGGCGAGCCGGGATCGTAGATACCCCCATAGATCTGGCGATGGAAGTGCTCCAGGAAGTACCCGAAGAACCGTTCGTCCCTAAGCCCTATCGAGCGGTCCCAGTCGATATTTACCCGCATTTGGTTGGTCATCGGTCCATAACCTACAGGCTCATGAGCCAGCGCCGCGGCTTGAGGAAGCGCCCGTCAGCGACGTCGGAAAAGAACCCGGCCCTCGACGGCTCCAGTCGTTGCCGGCATACAAAGGACTTGGCCAGGCGGCCGTCAATGTACACCTCCATGAAGGAATGCCTGACGAGCAGGCGGACATGGTGCGCCACCCCTTTGGCCACTGGCCAGTCCACCAGCTCCTCAATGTGGAAGTTCAAGGACGAATTGTCCGTAGCTGCGAAGATAGTGCCCAGCTCCAGTTGCTGGCTCTCGCTGTTCAGGCTCAACGCCACCATCGACGGACTCTCCACGTACTGGACCCATAGGCCGAGGCCCCGGCCGGCATCTATACGTAGCTGCGTCTCGAAGATCCGGCCCCATCCTGGTGGTCCGGCATCGGACCAGTGCGCTGCGTGGGCTCCGCCGGCGTTGGTGGATATCAACGTGGCGTTGTCGACGGCCCAGTTGACGACGGGTACCGCGCCTGTCGGCGGTAGCGGCTGGACCGCGTCCGCCGCCAGGTGTTCCTCAGAGGCCGCATCCTTTAGAGCGTCGCAACCCGGCCAATAGTCAAGCCCGAGGACGTGAGGGCGGCGCTCGACCAGACGCTTGGGAGGGCCCCACCAACCCTCCGGAGGATCGGCGGTCCAATGGTGGTAGAACAAAAGCTCGCCTCCACTGGTCGTTATCGGCCTACCGACGTAGACGCCGAACTCGCGGCCCGCTATCCGGTGCCCGTGCAACATGGGGTGGACGGGCGGGCGGACGTAAGGGCCATCCCGTTGGTCTGACACGACGTAGTATGTGCCTCCCTGAGGAAGGGGGTCACCGGGGACGAAACGCGCCCCGGCGGTGGTATTGGTCGAGAACAGGACATAGTGCCGCCCGCTGATCTCGACGTGTTCTGCGACCTCATAGTTGGGGAACAAACCGGGGACCGTACCGGGCGGCTGGGGCACCCAGTGGAGGCCGTCATCGGACGAGAGCATGCCGAGCACGGCGCACTGGCCGGGCAACGCCGGGTGGCAGGAATTGGCGGCGAGCACGCCGAAGTAGCTCTCGCCGGGGCGCGTCGGCGACACTACCCCGATCGAGTCCCACCGCGGGAGCGGGTCGGTACTGCTGGCCGCGTCGGCTTGATATATGCGGCCATCGGCGCGAAGGTCGTAATCGCGTGACAACGGCTCCCACCGCCACAGGTCGTCCGACGTGGCAAAACAAATGGTCTGGCAGCCCGGCGGCCGTTCCTCCGAGTAGTTCATGACGAACCGCTCGCCCACCCGGTGCACCATCCCCGTGCCGAGCCAGGCGGCGTCTGCGCTCTTCTCGAGTAC
>Ga0182027_10011152_pt1 | contig 12729 bp, 6 predicted proteins | sample 712E1DmetaG_FD_121300 | JGI IMG/M metagenome (GOLD analysis project Ga0182027, IMG submission 121300) | Permafrost microbial communities from Stordalen Mire, Sweden - 712E1D metaG (Illumina Assembly) | ecosystem: Environmental > Terrestrial > Soil > Wetlands > Permafrost | place: Sweden...
AATCTCGCCGATTCCTTCCCCTTCGGCTATAACTTCAATAATGGTCCCGTTCTGGGTGGTGGATCGTCATTTGGTAATCACCAGACGACGAGCAACAACGTCTCGACGGGCAATGAAGCTGAGTTGCAATTCCAGCCGACGAAGAACTGGAATATCACGGTCAACTACACGAAGGAAACCGCGACCCGCACTCAGATCGACCCGACCTCGATCGCCTTCATGAGGCTGATGACGCAGTTCTACAACGGTCCTGGTGGCCAGCTCCGTATGTGGTATAACGGCGGCACGAGCGACGAACTCGGCACGGACTGGAACAACAGTCTCGTTGCTCCTTATGCCGTGACGATGAATCAGCTCGGCCATGCCGCTCCTGAAGTCTCCCCGTGGCGCTTGAATCTGATCTCGACCTACACGTTCGATCACGGAATTGCCAAGGGCATGTTTGTTGGTGGCGCCTTCCGCGACGAGGCGGGCCGGATCATCGGTTATCGCTTCAACTCGCAGATGGTGAATTCGCTGCAGAGCGATCCTGTGTACGCAAGCCTTGGCGTGCTCACGCAAGGTGCGCTTGACGTCAATCAGCCGTTCTACGGAAAGAATGATTGGCATATCGACGCATGGGTCGGCTATTCCCGGAAGATCGCCCGGAACGTCGATTGGCGTATTCAGTTGAACATGCGTAGCGTTGGTGAGAAGGACCATCTGGTCACGGCACGCATCAACCCGAATGGCGACATCGCACTGGCTCGTATCGAAATGGGCATGGGCTGGCAGTTGACCAATTCGTTCGACTTCTAAGATCTCCTGTAATTGAAGCGGTTTTGCCGCTCCGATCTTAGGAAAGAATTCAAGCCCGGTGGCGCGTGCCACCGGGCTTTTTCGTTTGTAGATTGGAATCGCTCTTTAACCTAGAATCCGCAGTTGAAGCGGGCCTCCTACGCCGCTCACCTAATGGAATCGTGTCCACGAGTGAACACCGCGATTTTTGCATAGATACGCCCAAGCTTGGAACATCTTCGGCGGTGCCCTAATTCGTCATTGCGAGGAGCTGCGAATGCAGGCGACGACGCAATCCATCTAGTTGGATCGCCACGTCCGGCAGGGCCGTACTCGCGATGACAAGACAAATTAGGACACTGCGACATCTTCTCCGGGTCGGAAGAAAAATTGCCTTTCTGCTCCAAATGGCGGAACCATTTGTAAGGAGCCGGCGGACAAGTCCGACAGGCTCCTGCCGTGAACCTGCTAGAAATCATGCAGCAACAGCCGACCTCCACTTCCGCAATCCCGCCCACGCCACGCGAGAAGCGGGCGTTGTTTCTGGCGATCGTTGTGCTCCTGTTGGCCGGTGCCGTTGCGTACCACAATTCCTTTTCCGCTCCGTTCCTTTTCGACGATAACCCATCGATTTCCGACAACCTGACGATACGAAAGCTCTGGCCACCCTGGGAGGCACTGTCGCCGCCCGCCACGGGAGCAAGCGTGACCAACCGGCCTGTCGTCAACTATTCGTTCGCGATCAACTACGCGCTCGGGGGGATCGATGTTCGCGGCTACCATGTGGTCAATCTGGGCATCCACCTTTGCGCTGCTCTGATCCTTTTTGGAATCATCCGCCGCACTTTGAAACAAGCGGTTCTTCGGTCGCATTTTGGTGAACATGCTCACCTGATTGCATTTGCAATTGCGCTTGGGTGGATGCTGCACCCGCTGCAAACCGAATCGGTTATCTGCGTTGTGCAACGAACCGAGTCGCTCATGGGATTGTTCTATTTGCTGACGCTGTATGCTGCGATTCGCGGGATGGAGGCTCCGCCGTCGCGGAGGTGGCAGATTCTTGCGTTCGCCACGTGCTTGGTGGGGATGGCGACGAAAGAGGTCATGGTGAGCGCGCCATTCATCGTTCTGCTCTACGACCGGACCTTCGTGGCTGGCACTTTCCGCGAGGCGTTGAATCGCCGGAAATGGAGTTATCTTTCGTTTGCAGCGACGTGGATTCTGCTGGCATGGCTCGTTCTGGGCGCGGGCGGGGGCAATCGCGGCGGAAACAGCGGCTTTGGCGCAGGAATAACTTGGTGGCAATACTTGTTCACCCAGGCCGAGGGAATTGTCCGGTATCTAAAGCTTTCAATCTGGCCTCATCCGCTCGTGGTGGATTATGGCATTTATGTTGCACACGATCCGGCTGTCATCGTCCCGTGCATGCTATTTCTGGCAATCCTTGGCACTGCAACTCTTGTTGCCCTGCGGCGTTGGCCGATCTGGGGATTCATCGGGGTCTGGTTCTTTGCCATTCTTGCTCCGAGCTCGAGCATCTTGCCGCTCGCAACGCAAACCCTCGCCGAGCATCGGATGTACCTGCCGCTGGCCGCAGTAATCACTCTTGTGGTCGTGGAATTGTATAACCGGATCGGCCGGCGCGGTCTTTTCGCTGCGACCGTCATCGCCGTTGTGTTTGGCGTGTTGACGATCCGTCGGAACTCCGATTACCGGAGCGATTTGTCCATCTGGACGGATACCGCCGCAAAATGTCCAGGCAATGCTCGCGCGCTTGCGGGCCTCGGCGGCGCCCTGCTGCATGCCGGTCGGGCGACCGAAGCCATTCCGTGCTATGAGCGCGCGCTGCAACTCAACCCCAAGCTTTCTGATTATGGCCTGGGGGCCGCCCTGCTGCGGGCCGGGCATGCTGCCGAAGTCATTCCCATCTATGAGCGGGCGCTGCGGCTCAACCCCAACCTCGTCGACGTCTGTAGTGATCTGGGGAATGCTCTCGCCGATGTCGGCCGGGTGGCCGAAGCGATCCAATATTATGAACGGGCGCTGCGGCTCAGCCCCAACCACCCGGAGGCGCACAATAATCTTGGCGCCGTTCTCTATGGATCGGGGCGGATGCAGGAGGCCGTCGAACACTACCAGCGGGCTCTGCAGATCAAGCCTGATTATACTGAAGCCGAATACAACCTAGGGCTGGCGCTTTTTGATACTGGGAGGATCGATGATGCTGTCGCCGCGTTTCGCGCCGTGGTGCAGCGCAATCCAGAGCTCGTGGCCGCGTGGTGCAGCCTGGGGCGCGCGTTGGAGCGATCCGGCCGGACCGCGGAAGCGGTGACCAGCTTCGAGGAAGCGCTCCGCCGCGCGCCCGATTCAGCCGAGGCACGCGATGGCCTTGTCCGCCTCCGGGCGGCGCAACGATAGCTTTCATTCGAGCATGAAAGAACAACCGATTACCGTGTCGACAAGCCCCTCAGCGCAAGGCGAGACGCGGGCGACGTTTCTGGCTGTGGCGGTGCTCCTGCTCGCCGGCGTCATCGCCTATGGCAATTCCTTCTCGGCACCCTTTCTTTTCGACGATGATCCTGCGATCGCCGACAACCCGACGATCCGGAATCTTTGGCCGCCCTGGGCCGTCCTGTCGCCGCCCGCCACGGGAGCGGGCGTGAACGGCCGGCCGGTCATCAATGTTTCATTCGCGATCAACTACGCGCTCGGTGGACTCGATGTTCGCGGTTATCACGCGGCCAATCTGGCCATTCACCTTTGCGCTGCTCTGGCGCTCTTCGGAATCATCCGGCGCACTCTGCGACAACCGGTTCTTCGGCTCCGCTTCGGCGACCATGCCCTGCCGATAGCGTTTGTGGCCGCGCTAGTGTGGATGCTGCATCCGCTGCAAACCGAGTCGGTCATCTTCATTGAGCAGCGAACCGAGTCGCTCATGGGGTTGTTCTATTTGCTGACACTCTATGCCGCCATCCGCGGGATGGAGCGAACCCGGCCCCGGCGCTGGCAGATTCTGGCGTTCCTTACCTGCCTGGTGGGGATGGCGACAAAAGAGGTCATGGTGAGCGCGCCGCTCATCGTTTTGCTCTATGACCGGACGTTCGTGGCCGGCTCTTTCCATGAGGCCTGGAACCGCCGGAAATGGAGTTATCTTTCGCTCGGGGCGACATGGATTTTGCTGGCATGGCTTGTTCTGGGCGCGGGTGGGGGGAGTCGCGGCGGAACGTGCGGCTTTGGTACAGGAATTACTTGGTGGCGATACCTGTTCACCCAGGCCGAGGGCATTGTCCGGTATCTGACGCTTTCAATCTGGCCTCATCCGCTCGTGGTGGATTATGGCGTTTATGTCGCACGCAATCCGGCGGTGATCATCCCGTGCATGCTGTTCCTTGCCACTCTTGGCGCCGCGACGGTTGTTGCGCTGTGGCGCTGGCCGGTCTGGGGATTTCTCGGGGTCTGGTTCTTCGCCATTCTCGCTCCGAGCTCGAGCGTATGGCCGCTGGCGACGCAGACCCTCGCCGAACATCGTATGTACCTGCCGCTTGTTGCGGTGACCACTCTGGTCGTCGTCGGATTGCACAGCCTCATGGGCCGGCGCGGTCTTTTTTTCGCCGCTGCTCTTGCCCTCGTGTTTGGCGTGCTGACGATCTGTCGGAACGCCGATTATCGCAGCACCTTGTCTATTTGGACGGTCACGGCGGCCCAGTGGCCCGAAAACGCCCGCGCCCATTATGGCAAGGGAGACTCCCTGCTGCACGCTGGTCGCGCAGCCGAAGCCATTCCATGCTTTGAGCGGGCATTGCGGCTCAATCCCAATCTGGCTGATGTCTGCAGTGATCTGGGCAACGCCCTGTCTGATGTCGGCCGGGTGCCGGAGGCGATCCAGTATTATGAGCAGGCGCTGCGGCTCAAACCCGGGCACCCGGAGGCGCACAACAATCTCGGTGCGGTCCTTTATGCTTCGGGAAGGATGCAGGAGGCCATCCATCACTACGAACAGGCCTTGCAGGCCAAACCCGACTATTCTGAAGCCGAATACAACCTCGGGCTGGCGCTTTTCGATACTGGGAGGATCGATGAGGCGGTCGCCGCGTTACGCAGCGTGGTGCAGCGCAATCCGGGGCTTGTGGCCGCGTGGTGCAGCTTGGGGCGCGCGTTGGAGCGGTCCGGCCGGAGCACGGAAGCGGCGACCAGCTTCGAGGAAGCCCTCCATCGCGCGCCCGATTCAGCCGAGGCGCGTGAGGGCCTGGCCCGCCTCCGGGGTGCCAGCCCGGATGTTTCACACTCGACTCGATAGCCTGCCTGCAGACTGTATTTCACAACGAGAATGGCGCCAGGTCGCAACCTGAATTTGGAGGTGCGACGCCCTCGTTGCGTCCTTGTGAGGCGCATGCTACGATGGCGTCGCGTCTCCAGGAAACACGCAGCACCGGACCGCTCAGCGCGTGAGCGCGAGCAGCACGTCGCCAGAGGTCGTGTCGCCGTTGAGGCCGGCGGCGAGAGCCTTGGTCAGAACCGCGGCCTGGTCTGGCGAAGGACCGGCCATGAGGGCGAGGGCTTCCGCTGAGGGCGGATCGTCATCGGACGGTACGCGGGCAAACACGCCGATGGGCAGGGTGGCCGGTGAGGCGAAATAGGCGCCTTGGGCGTGATCGAAGAACACGTTGCCGGCCCGCGCCATCAAACGATTGGCCAGCGTCTCAGCCTCGGCACGATGAGCAGCTTTGGCAAATTCATGGCAGCCGAGTGCGAGGGCGGCATAATCGGTCGGCACGCCGGGCGCGGTTGAGCCGAGCAACCGGCGCACATCGCCATCGGCGGAAACGACGAACTGTTTCGACACGAGTTCAAAGGTGCGCGCAGCAGCGGCGAGGTAGCCCGGGTTGTTGAGCTGGGCGCCGGCACGCGCGAGCGCCGCCAGCATCAGGCCATGCCCGCGGGCAGAGGCGTGCTCGTCCCGCGCAGGAGTCGGACGCTTGTCGCGCGCTGCCCGGAGGATGCCCAAGGCGGCGGTGAGCCTGGCTTCAGCGGTTGCGTCGCCTGGAGGAGCGGCGCGGAAGAGGAAATTCTTCCCGTGAAATACGCTGGTCGGATCGTCATCGGCGGACACGTTGCCGGCGGACTGAATGCCGTAGGCGGCCTTGAATGGGGCTGAATCGGCGCCGAGCAGTGTGTCAATCTCGGCTTCAGTCCAGACATAATAGCCGGAGAACTCGTTGGCGGTGGCGTCCTCCGCCGCTGCGAAACTCCCGTCGGGCGCGCCGAAGCGTTGCATCGCATAGTCGAGCGCACTCCGTGCTGCTCCGGCCAATGCGGCGTCGCCCGTGGCTTGGGCGGCGTCCAGATAGGCGCAGGCGAGCCGGGCCTGGTCGATGAGTGTCTTCTGCAGATAGGGAACCCGCCAGGCGGCATCCATGGCATGGCGGAAAAAGCCACCGTCGACCGGATCGTGCACCGCGCCGTTGGCGATCGCGCGCAATGTTGTCAGCGCCGCCTCACGGTCGGCGGGCGACTGGTGCAGAAGAAAACGTAGCAGTTCCGGTTCGGGCGATTTGGCTGCCGTGCCGAAGCCTCCGTGAGTGGAATCATAGGTGGCGTGCCACGCGGCCGCGGCTTGCGCCAGTTTTTCAGTCAATGCAGCCGGCGGCACGTCGGGAAGCGCTTCGGGCTTGTGCGGAGCCAGCATCGAAACCGCCTCGCTGCCATGTCCGCGACAGGCCTTGGGATTGCCGGTCCAGGCGTTGCCGGCCTGGCGGGCCAACATGATGAAACTTGAACCGCCCCATTCTTCCGAGGGCGGAAGGTAGCCGGCGCCGTCGTAGGGCTGCAGCTCCGGGGTCAGCCAGAGGTGAATCGGCCAGCCGTCCTTCTGCTTCATGGTTTGGAGATAGAGCCGGGCGCAGGCGGCGACATCGGGCTGCTCCTCGCGATCCACAATCACGCAGAGGAAGTGCTGGTTGAGAAAAGCTGCCGTTTCGGCGTTGGTGAAGGATTGCTGGCAGGTGGCGCGGGTAAGCTCGCTTAGAAACGAGCCGATGAAAACGTAGACCGGCTTGTTTTCCGTCCGGGCGCGTCCCAACGTCTTTGCGCTCCAGGTCTCCCAATTGACCGGACTCTGGGCTTGTGCACGGATGAATGCCGAGGGTGAGGACGCAAGATCGGGTGCAGCTGCGGGGGCAGCGGAGGGCGTCAGGGCGGCGAACAGGATCAAACAAGAAAGCAGGCTTCTCATAGGAATAATAGACTGACCGCGGAGCGTCTGGCTAAGGCGGGAAAAGGACTGTCAACCAAATGTTGGACTGATGCGATGAAGCAACCAGCGAGGCGCAGACTCAGACCGTTGAGCGCAGGAGGGCAAACACGATCTGCCATCGGCAACGCACGATCGTGGGAAGCGCCGCGCTGTGGCGTCCGCTGCGCGCTCGAGGGTCTTGGAATGGCGCTGACAGCGCAGCGCCCTCCAGCGCGGATTGATTGATGGAGGGCGGACCGCCCGACTTCGCCAAGGCTTCGTCGCGGCCCGTCCCTGGTACATGGCCTCGCCGAAGCTCTTCGAGCGCAGGCGGCCCGTGTCGCCCAGATCTGCTGCCAGATAACTTGACCTGATTGCATCATTTTCCGCAATTTAAGGACTCTCGTTGTGAAAACGCCGCCTATGAACCGGTGGGAACCAGCCGGTGCGGTGGCTCTTCGTGGCTGGAGAGTGCCAGGGCTGTTGCCGGGAACCCTGTAATGTTCGTGGCGCGGCGGCCCGGATGCCCAACCCGCAGGCGGCGCTTTTGGACGGAGGCCGCCAGCTGGGCCAGAACGGGGATCGTTTTGTCCCAAGCCAGACAGGAATCCGTGATGCTCCGGCCGTAGACAAGCGGACGCGTGCGGTAGTCTTGGGAGCCGCCGACGAGATTGCTTTCCATCATCACGCCGCAGATGGCGCGCTGCCCCGATGCGATCTGGGCCGCCAGATCAGCGGCCACCGCGGGCTGTCGTTTGGGATCCCGGCCACTGTTGCCATGACTGCAATCGACCACCAGGCGCGGCGGCAGGCCGGCCGTCCGCAACAACTCGACCGCGGCCTGCACCGGCGCGGAGGCGTAGTTCGGCCCATGCGAGCCGCCGCGCAGCACGAGCTGGCAGCGGTCGTTCCCTGAAGTTCCGAGCATCGCTGGAATCCCGTCCCTGGTCAGTGAGGCAAACCAGTGGGCATGCCGGGCGGAGAGCAAGGCGTCGACTGCCACGTGCACGTCGCCGTCTGTGCGGTTCTTGAATCCCACGGGCATGGAAAGTCCTGAAGCCAGCGCGCGGTGCATCTGGCTCTCGACCGTCCGCGCGCCGATCACACCCCAGCTTACCAGCGCCGAGTAGTACTGCCCGAGCATGATGTCCAGGAATTCAGTGGCCACTGGCACGCGCAGTTGCGCGAGATCAGCCATCAGCTTCCGGGCCAGCCGCAATCCGTGGTTGATCTGGAAACTGCCGTCGATTCCCGGATCGTTGACCAAGCCCTTCCATCCGACGATCGTACGCGGCTTTTCCACATGCACACGCATGATTACGCACAGGTCGGCCGCGTGGCGCGCCGCCGTCTCGCGCAGGTGGTTCGCATAGTCCAGGGCGGCCGCCGGGTCATGGATTGAACATGGCCCCACCACGGTGAGCAGCCGGTCATCGCGGCCAAGGAATATATCCTCCACCGCATGGCGGCTGTGCACGATGAAGTCGGTGCCGGCCTTGTCCACCGGCGACTCTTCGGCCAGGGCCGCCGGTGAAAGCAGCGGCAGGGTGCCGCTGATACGGAGATCCTCTGTGGTTAACTGGGTCATCGGGAGTTGCGGGTGAACAAAAGAACCGGGCCCTGGCTTTGCGCGACAGCGAGACGGGGACTGCCTCCGGGAGTTGTCGCTGACAATCGGACGACTGCGCGGGTATTGCCGACGGCAATGAGACCGCTCTCGGCCGGAGACACTGGCGTGAAATGGCCGTGGCCGTCGCCGCGCAGCAGCAGACTGACGCCGCCATCGAACCGGCCGGTCATCGGCTCCGGCCCAAAGAAATTGCCGACGCAATAGAGATCAGTCAGGCCGTCACCGTCGAGGTCGGCGACGACAAAGCCGTTGATCGGCGCCAGCTGGGCGGCTCGAGGGAGTGGTGAGAATTTGAACGTGCCGTCCGGTTGCTGGAGGAAGATGCCGCTCGCCAGTTCGGTAGCCGTAAGGCGGGTGGCGGCACGCAGGCGCTCAGGTGGGAAAATCTTGTCGACTGACGCGTGGGAAAAATCGGCGAAGGTCGGGAATTTTTGACGCAGCCACGGGAAGCTGGAGGCCAGCGTGCTGCGGCCGCGCAGCGGATAGAGGCGGCCGTCGGTGTCATAGCCGGCCTCGAGGATCGCGCTGCGGCCGGATCCGTCGAGATCGCCTGCGTAGAGCACGGCTGGCTCTTCGGGAGAAGCGGTGTACTTGGTGTTCAGACCGACGTTGCCGGCGATCAAGTCAAGGCGGCCGTCGCCGTTGACATCGGCCACGGCCAGCGCGCTCCACCAGCCGGTCATGCCGGAGAGCCCGAGACGGTCCGTGTAATCCTCGAATCCAGCGCCGGTGTTGTGAAAAACCTTGATCGGGCCCCACTCGATTGCGAGCACGAGATCGGGGCGGCCATCGCCGTCGATGTCGGCCCAGACCGCGGCGGTGACCATTCCGACATTGCGCAATCCCGGCGCGAGTTTTTCGGTGACATCCTCAAAGTGGTCGCCGCAATTGCGATAGAGGAAGCTGCGCGGCGTTTCGGGCCATTGACCGGGCACAACGCGTCCGCCGACAAAGAGATCGATCTTGCCGTCGCCATCGAAGTCAGCGGCAACACAGGCCGCGCTGCTTTCCCCGTCGGAAGGAAGCATCCCGGAGGGAGCGGGCTTGAAACCGCCATGGCCGTCGCCCAGGAAGAGGCGGTTGTTCAGCCGGGCATCGCCCCGGTCGTAGGCGACGCCACCGGCGGCGATGAACAGGTCCATTTTGCCGTCGCCGTTGGCGTCAAAAAAGATCGCACCGACCTCATCTATATCCTTCGCGTCGGCCCATGGCTGGCTCAGTGCGGGGACAAAACTCCCGTCGGGCTGGCCAAGGTAGAGCGCGCCGGCCTGACCCAGCGCACCGGAGACGAACAAGTCATCGATTCCGTCGCCATTCACGTCGGCGACCGCCAGGGCGGGCGCGAGCTGTCCTAGCCGGCGTGGGAGCAGACGCTGGCGGTAGAATTCATCAACCGGCTGGGCCGTGGAGGTGTAATTGAGGCCGTGGGCGTGCGCCGTCTCGGCATAGAGGGCGGCTGTTCCCGGGGTTCTGAAAACCGCCGGGGCGCGGTGCGGGCGTTTTCCGTTCGGAAACGGAGGCTCAGTGATGGTGTAGAGGCAGTCTGCCGGGAGGTTCTCAAACACCTGCACATCGCCGAGCGGCCAGCGGATGGTGAGCTTTCTGATCGCGGCATCGCTGCCGAGGCCGAAGTGGACGACTGGGGGTTCGCTGGTGACGACGCCGTGCTCGGTGTAAAGCTGGCGGACTTGTTTCCCCGTCGCCGACTCAAGGAGGAGCTCGGCGCCAATGCCGTCGCGGTTTGGCGCCTGGCCGGCGAGCTTGATCTCAACACTGTGGCCGGTGGCGACGTCGTTGCGGTAGAGGGACGGCGGCCCGTCCTGATTCACAAAAACGATGTCGAGCGCCCCGCTGTTGGTGAGATCGACGACGGCGCAGCCAAAAGACATGCCCGGGCGGTCGAAGCCCCAGGCGGCGGAGACGTCTTCAAACTTCAGGTCGCCAAGGTTATGATAGGCGAGCGGGTGTTCGCGGCGCGGCGGTGCGTTTTTCCAGACTGCTGCCCGGGCCGCGAGGGTGGGCGCGAGGTTCTGTTTGTCGACGATGTCGGGATCCACGAAATTGCGAATCATTCCGGTGGTGAAAAACACGTCCTGACGACCGTCATTATCCAGGTCGGCGATGCGCGTGGCCCAGGTCCAGCCGCTGGCAGCCATGCCGGTCAGGTGGGCCGCCTCCTGGAAGTGGTCGGTGCCGGTGTTGAGGAAGACGGAGTTCCAAGGGTATTGTGGGATGACTTCGGCAGGACGTTCCACCTCCCAGAGACCGCGGCCGACCTCTTCCATGCCGGCCATATAGCCCTGGCGGGTATGGTCGCGCATATCGGCGACCACGATATCGATCAGGCCGTCGTTGTTCAGGTCGCCGGAATCGGCGCTCATCGAGAAATAGGGAACGTGCGGCAGGCGCTGACCCACGACATCGACGAACGTGCCGTCGCCCTTGTTGAGATAAAAGCGGTCCGGCGTCTCGAAGTCGTTGGCGACATAGAGGTCGGGCCAGCCATCATGGTTGGCGTCCACCCAGATGGCGGAGTGGCCCTGTGTCAGGCCGTAGATTCCAGCTTTTTCCGTGACGTCGGTAAACGTGCCGTTGCCATTGTTATGGAACAGGTAGTCGCGGCGGCCGAGGGGACTCCTTGCGAAATCGAGGATGTTGGTCACGAGATAGCAGTCCAGGAAGCCGTCGCCGTCGTAATCGGCAAAAGTGGCCATGACCGAGGCGTCCCTGACGTCGAGACCGTATTCGTGGGCGCGTTCGGTGAACGTGCCGTCGCCGTTGTTGATGAAAAGAAGGTTTGGGGCGTCGTAGCGGCAGATGTAAATATCCGGCCACCCGTCCTGGTTGATATCAACGACGGTTACCCCAATCTTGGGCGCAGTGGAATTGGCGCAATCGACGCCGGCGGCGGCGGCGATGTTGGTGAATTTATACGGCGCCGTCTGCCTGTAGAGTGCGCAGGGGCCGTTCTTGGACACGACGAAAATATCGAGCAAGCCGTCGCGATCAAAGTCGGCGACCGCGATGCCTGTTTCGACGGCCCCGAGGGTGAATTCGCGAAAACGGTTCCCCCACATGCGAGGGTCGCTGTAGACGTTGGCGACCGTGAGCCCGGTTTCGGCCGACGCGAGCTCATGGAAGCCCCGCCTGCCTGCGACCGGCGTTTGCCGCGGGGCAAACGGACGTTGGTCAATGTCGGCGGAAGAGGCGGCGGCCGAGGAAACGAGCACCACCGCCAGTAGACCGGAGGTGAGGCGTGTTTTCATGCAAAGGGTAGGCGGTCGGTCCAGGCCGGGCCGGGTCGGCGCAGGGAAATGACAGGTTCATCCTGGATTCGGCAGTTGCGGCTTCCGCTCCTTGTGGCCGCGAGCGCCAGCGAGTGGATTCCGCCGCAACTGCAGAATTTAGGTTCATTTCTGGAGGTCGGGACCTCCATCGGAAACACTTCTGGGGCCAGTTGCTGTTGGGACGGGGCCAATGGCGCACCGTCGCAGTCCCGGGGCGGTTCGCGCTACTATTTCAGGGTTGCAGCATCAGTCAGGATTTATCGTGCCGGGAACATCCCTGTCGTGCAGGCTGATGGTAGGGACGGACCGCCCGACTTCGCCAAGGCTTCGTCGTGGCCTGTCCCGGATGAAGGGCCTCGCCGAAGCTCGCAGAGCGTAGGCGGGCCGGGCCGTCCGCTCCAATCGGCGCGCCCAGCGGTCGCGCCCTACCCCCTGCGTCAGGCAAATACGCAAATTCAAAGTGGAGGGCGCTGCGCCAGCCTTCGCGCGAGGCTATGGCATGGCACGTCGTCAGCGCCCATAACCCCTTGGCGGTGCGCCCTCCGCCGGCTTCGGTCCCCAATCCATTGAACCACAAAGGCACAGAGACACAAAGGACGATCCATGGAGAAGATCCGTTCGGACAGGTCCTCCTTTGTGCCTTGGTGGCTTTGTGGTGAAAGTCTTATCTGCGACCCTAACCCGCATATTTCACAGTTTTCACCACCGCTACGATCACTTATCTGCACGCGTCACAACTGCTGGCGGTGGTCGCAGAATATGCGGGCTAGATTCAAAACCGCCCCTCCGAAGAGGGATCAAGC
>Ga0182027_10011154_pt1 | contig 12728 bp, 11 predicted proteins | sample 712E1DmetaG_FD_121300 | JGI IMG/M metagenome (GOLD analysis project Ga0182027, IMG submission 121300) | Permafrost microbial communities from Stordalen Mire, Sweden - 712E1D metaG (Illumina Assembly) | ecosystem: Environmental > Terrestrial > Soil > Wetlands > Permafrost | place: Sweden...
GCCCGGTCCCGGCCCGGTCACGGAGGAGAGGCTGGCGCGCGCCGCGCCTTGCGCTCACGTACGCTCAAAGTCGCGCACCGCGGAGGATCGCAGGATGGCGGCTGGGTATATACTGGATTGGATTCGGGAGTCCAAGATGGAGATTCTACATCATCGACTGGAATCGCACAAAGGAAAACCCATGCTACCAAACCGATTTAAATGGCTCATCCTTCTTTCCATGACTTGCGTGCTGTTGGCGCAAGAACCGATGAACAACGAAGGCGTCATCAGGCTGGTGAAGTCCGGCATGACGGAGGACTTGATTATCAATGTGATCCAGCAACAACCCGGAATGTATGCTCTTGGCGCCAACGATCTGGCGGCGCTCAAAGAGGCCAGCGTTTCGGAGAAGATCATTTCCGCGATGCTGGCCAAAGGGAAAGGTGAAGCAGCCGCGGGCGCTTCCGCGGGTTCCGCCAAGCCGGCTTTTGCCCTCAACCAACGCACATCGATCTCCGGGTCCGGACTCTACTACAAGAAGGGCAACGAATACTTCGAGCTATTGACCGAGGAAGTCGAGTGGAAGACTAGTGGCGCGATGAAGAACATCGCCAGCGCCGGCATCGTCAAGAAGGATATCAACGGCGCGCTGTCCGGTCCGAGCAGCCGCAACTTCCTCACCAGCCCCATGGAGATCATCCTGTCTCCACCCAGCGGCGTTACGGTGAACTCCTACATACTACTTCCGATGAAGCCCAAGAACGGCCTGCGGGAGTTCAACGTTGGGCCGGTGAATCAGAAGAGCGGCGTCGCGAAGGGGGCTCTTCCGTTCGGCGTGGAAAAAGTCGGCGAGAACCTGTTTCGTATGGTCCTGCAGACTCCCTTGGCGCCCGGTGAGTATGGCATCCTGGCGGCGACGCCGCCGGATTCCGCCGCTGGGAGCAGCAAGATGTATACGTTCCGCATCCTCTGATCGATCGCCGCAAAGCTGGCCGGGGACGACAGCGTCATGTTACCGCGCGCCAGGGCCAAAGCGCGCCGTTGCCGGACTCGCCGCCGCGCCAACGACATGCCGGGGATGGCCGTCCGGTGTGCGGAGTTCCCGGCCGGTTTCCGGATCCCGCGCACCAGCGTGTTGTCATCGGAAGCGCAGGCGGCCAGCCGCCAGCCGGGACTCGCCGCTCCACGGCTAGGTCTCCGACCGTGTGATGTGGTGCCATTACCGGGCCGCTCGCTCACGCTCGCGGTTCTGTCCGCGAGCGTGAGCGAGCGGCCCGTGGCAAAGGAACAGTTTCTCGCGGTCAAGGCGCTAGGTCTCCGGCCGCGTGGTTCGGTGCCTTTGCGCGCAATCACTCCCTCACGGTCGCGGCTCGGAACGGAGCCGCGAGCGTCAGCAAGCGGTCTCGCGGTGGCACCCGATCTCACGGTCACGGCACCAGCGCCGGCTGAATGGCCTTTCAGGGTGCGCGGTTAAAACGAACTTTTTGCGCCGGGCCGACGCCGCGTCCGACGGCGGCACGACGATCCGCGACGGCGGCGCGCTCCCGTTGCGGGAGGCAGAAAGGCGTCCGAACCTCTTGTCCCGCCTGGCGGGGTGCTCCCTCGGCCGCCGGGATGGTGGCTCAACGTGTCCTCGGGCTGGCGCTGGGCTAAGAGGGCCTCAACGGCCACGACCAACTGCGACAGGGCGCCTGGCGACACTTCCGCGGGCACGCTACGCCGCGGTGCGGCGGCGCCATTCGTTCCGCATGGCGCCGGCCAGCCGCGCGACGCCCGTCTCCCAATCGGGAAACAAATCGACGTACTGGATTTCGCGTTGAATGGCCCGCGGGACGCGGCAGGCCTCCAGGCGGACGGGCACCAGGAAGATGTCGTCGAGGGGCGTATGGCGGGCGCAATCCAAAGCATAGCGGATCTCGGCCTGGAAGCCTCCGCGCTTGCCGGCCGACGTGCGGGAGAAGCAGGCGACGAAGAAATCGGAAACCTCGATGGCGGATTCGATGGCGCGCGGCCAGTTCTGACCGGGGAGCAGTTTGCGGGTGTCCATCCAGGGGCGGAATCCGAGGGATTCGATCTCGTCGTACAGGCGCCCGGCGGCAGCCGCGTCCTCCTTGGCGTAGGAGATGAAGACCCGCGGCCGGGTACAGGGTTCGAATCGGAACCAGGATTCGGCGTCGGGGTAGAACACTCCCAGGCCGTCGATCTCGACGGCCTTTCCGGCGGCCAGTCCGTTGACCACCACGGCAGTGAACTGCTCGAGCGCGGAATGTTCAGGCACGCCGCTTCTCCTCGTGTTCCAACCAGACGGCGCCGCCGGGAGCGTGTTTGAGTTTTCCCAAGCCTGGGAGATTGGCCTCCTGGCCGCGTCTGAGGCGGAGGAGGATCTCGTGCACCACGAGGTCCAGGCGGTCCGCGGCCTCGGCCTGGGTCACACCGGCCCGGCGAGCCATGCGTTTTGCGATATCCGGATTCTTCACTCCGGTTTCACTCTAGCAGGCAGGCATCGAGAAGCACTCTTGCAAAAACCCCACCCCGTCTGCAATCCGTTGAAAACGAGTGGTTTCCGTTGCAGAAAATACCCGAAAATGGTTGTGAACGGAGCAGATGAACTGATTTTAATTGGAGATTAAGGGACGCTTCATGTGCCGTTGGTTATCATACTGCCAAGACGATAAATCGTCCCGATAACCCAAAGGAGAACCGCAAATGAAGAAACTGATGACTTTGATGCTTGGCCTTTCGTTCCTCGTTGGCAGCGTTGCCATCGCCGCCGACACCGCGAAGGACAGCACGAAGAAGGCCGCCAAGAAGCCCGTGAAGAAGGACACCGCGAAGAAAGACACCGCGAAGTAAGCTGGCTCTGGAAGATTCTCACCACTCTCTGGGACGCCGCGTAGCGTTTTGAAACCTACGCGGCATCCCGTGTTAGTCCCTCCTGTAGTCCCCTCACGCCAAGGCCAGATCGCGGAAATTCCGTGTGCCCGCGCGGCCTCCCTGGCGGTCTCGCTAAGTTCATCGTAAGTCTAGGATTTGCGACCGGTTAGATCCAATAGTCTGGTGTGTCTCCGGTGTAACCTTGGGCTTGGCGCAAACGCCCTTGGATTCGAGGCACCCGCATCTCCCGATGAACTTCATGAACCTCTCCCGAACCATGCTCTGCGCCATCCTGGGCGGACTCGCGGCGCTGGCCCAGCCGGCGGCGCCCCCCGCCGACCAGGTGAAGGGCGCGATTACGAGCGTCAATGTCCAGGCCAAACAGATCGCGGTGACAACCGAGAAGGGCGATCCGGTGACTATCGTCATCACTGCCCGCTCGGTGCTGCTGCGCATGCCGGCCGGGGTCACCGACCCCAAGCAGTTCGTCGCCATCGAATTGCCGGCCATTGCCGCCGGCGACAAGCTGATCGCTCTGGGAAAGTTCTCCGCCGACAAGAAGACCCTGGAGGGCGCCAAGGTCTATGTTCTGACCAAATCGGACATCGCCCAGATACGCAAGCAGGAAGACGAAGACTGGGTGAAGCGGGGCGCCAGCGGCGTGGTGGGCGCGGTGGATGCCGCCGCCAGGACGATCGCCGTCAAGGTGGGCGCGAAGGAACTCGCCGTCCAGCTTTCCGGCAAGACCGACATCCGGCGGTACTCCGCGGATTCGTTCAAGTCCACCGATGCCAAGCCGGGCCTGCTGGCCGACATCAAGGTTGGCGACCAGGTGCGCGTTCTGGGCGACAAGAACCCCGAGGGCGACAAGATTGCGGCCGAGCGGGTTTTCTTTGGAACTTTCCGGCGCATTTCGGCCACCATCGAATCGATCGACGCGCAGAACAATGAGATCAAGGTGAAGGATCTGGACAACAAGAAGGCAAAGCCGCTGACGATCCGGCTGGACCCCGACTCCCAGATCAAGAGACTGGCGCCCGAAGTAGCCGCCTTCCTGGCCCGGCGTCTGAATCCGGGAGCGGGCATGGGAGACGATGGCGGCCGCGGCCAGGGTCGTGGCGGGGCCGGCTTCGGACGCGGATCGGGCGGCGGACGGGGCGGCGATATCGGACAGGTTTTCGATCGCGCGCCGGCGGTTCCGCTGTCCAGTCTGAAGGCGGGGGAACCCATCGTGGTGCTGACCACCGTGGGCAGCACGCCGGACCGCGTCACCGCCGTGATGCTGGTGGCGGGCGTGGAAGCGCTGCTGACCTCTCCCAATGCGGCGCGCGACATCATGAGCGGGTGGAACCTCGGCGGCGGTGGTGGCGGCGGCGAAGGGAACTAGTGCCATGACCGCAAGATACTGTTCCGTTGCCACGGGCCACTCGCTTACGGTCGTGGTTTCGTTCGGAACCGCGAGCGTGAGCGAGCGGCCCGGCAAAGGCGCCAAATCACACGGTCGAAGACCTGGTTTGACGACCGCGGGATGGGGCGCTATCGCCAGACCGCTCGCGGCTCCGGACGAAGACCTGTGCGGAGAAATGGACATTGGGTTCGCCGGGAAGTGAAGGAAGAAAAAATAATAGAGGAAGTATGTTCAATTTGCGAAGGGTAGTGGTAACGGTTTTCGCCATCGCGCTGATTTCGACTGCTGCGCTGGCCCAGCCAACGACGGGTACGGTAAAGGGCACGCTGACCGACGATTCCGGCGGCGTGATTCCCGCCGCGAGCGTCTCCCTGGCTGGAAATGGAGTGACCAAAACGGTGCAGACGCAGGCCGACGGCACGTACACGTTCCCCGGACTGGCGCCCGGCGATTACACCGTGAGCCTGTCGTTTCCCGGTTTCCAGTCGTTCCTCAAGCAGGTGACGGTCGGCGCCGGCGGCGCGGTGCAGGTTCCCATTCAACTGGCGGTGAAGGCGGAAAAGCAGGAAGTCATGGTGCAAGGCGAATCCGGCCCGACGCTCAGCGTGGAGCCGGACAACAACGCCACGCAGTTGGTGATCAAGGGCGAAGACCTGCAGGCCCTACCCGACGATCCCGACGATCTGGCGGACGCGCTGCAAGCCCTGGCTGGACCGGGCGCGGGGCCGAACGGCGGGCAGATGTACATCGACGGTTTCAGCGGCGGCACCCTGCCGCCCAAGGAATCGATTCGCGAAATCCGCATCAACTCCAACCCGTTCTCGGCGGAATTCGACCGGCTGGGTTTCGGGCGCATCGAAATCCTCACCAAGCCCGGCAGCGACAAATTCCGCGGCGCGCTGAGCATCAACTACGGCAATGGCATCTTCAACTCGCGGAATCCTCTGGCGACGAACAAACCGGATTATTCGAACCGTATGATCAGCGGAAATATCGGCGGCCCCATCAACCACCGGTCTTCCTTCACCATGGAATTCAGCCGGCGGGATATTTCGGACAACTCGATCACTCACGCCACTTACGTGGACCCCAAGAATCCGTTGAACGTTTTGTACGACAACTCCTCGCTGGTGACGCCGAATTCCAACACGGGGTTCGAGCCGCGGGTGGATTACCAGTTGAGCACCAACCACACGCTGGTCGCGCGTTTTGAAGAACGCGTCAGCGAGCGCGACAACTCGGGACTCGGCGGGACGTCTCTGCCTCCGCCGCTCTCGCAAATTCCGTACAACACCGTCGGCAACGGCCAGAACCTGATGCTCACGGAAACCGCCATCCTCAGCCCGAAGGTGGTCAACGAGACGCGTTTCCAGTGGACCCGTAATTACTCCAACACGCAAGGCAACCTGGTTCCTTCCATCAACGTGTCCGGGGCTTTTTCGGCGGGCGGCAACGACCGCGGGAACAATCATGCGGTGAGCCGCCACTTTGAGCTGCAGAACTACACCTCGGTGGCGCACGGCGTGCACACCTTGCGTTTCGGAGCGCGCATTCGCCGGGATGGCGACCAGGACCAGAACCAGTCGGGTTTCGGCGGCGGGTTCACGTTCCAGGGCGGTCTGGCGCCGGAGTTGACCTCCAATTATCAGATTGAGACGGATTCGAGCGGCAACCCGCTGACCCAGACGCTTACTTCGCTCCAGCAGTACCAGCTTTTCCTGCAATTGCAGCAGGCGGGCTTCACGGGCGCGCAGATCCAGCAGTTGGGCGGCGGACCTTCCCGGTTCGGGATCACGGGCGGGATGTCCTACATCAGCGGCGTCCGCTGGGATGCCGGTCCGTTCGTGCAGGACGACTGGCGCCTGCGTCCCAACCTGACACTGAGTTTCGGTCTGCGCTACGAAGTGCAGAACCTCATCGGCGATCATCACGATGTCGCTCCGCGATTCGGTTTCGCGTGGGCGCCCGGCAAGTCCAAGAGCGGGCGGCAGAAGACCGTCGTCCGCGGCGGCTTCGGCATCTTCTACGATCGCATCGGCACCGGGCCGTACGAGAACGCCATTCTGAACAACGGCGTCAACCAGTTGTCCTACACGGTGTACAGCCCCACGTTCTACCCGAATATTCCGGCGCTTTCCACGTTGAGCGCGGGATCGAACCTGATCAGCGTCGTGGACCCCAAGCTGAAGTCGGACTACAGCCTGCAGAGCGCCATCGGCGTCGAGCGGCAACTGCCGCACACCACCACCATGGCGGTGACCTACACCAACAACCGCTCCGTGCATCTCTCGCAGAACGTGGACATCAACACCCCGCTGCCCGGCTCTTTCAATCCCCTGCAACCGTTGAGCGCCACCAACGGCGTTTTCCCTTACGGCTATAACGCCGGCCGGATCATGGAACTGGAGTCCGGAGGGTTCCTGCGGCAAAGCATCCTGATGGTCAGTTTCAATTCGCGGTTCAACCCGCGGGTTTCGCTGTTCGGCAACTACTCGCTCACGTACGCTAAGGATCTGCCGGGATCGCCCACCGATCCGTACGATTTCGCGCTGGATTACGGCCGCTCCAACATGGACCGGCGGCACAACTTCCAGTTGATGGGTTCGGTGATCGGGCCCAAGGGCATTCGCCTGGCGCCGTTCGTCACCCTGCGCTCCGGATCGCCGTACGATGTCACCAGCGGCACCGATATCTTCGGCGACAACGGCGGCGTGCGGGCGGATTTTGCCGGCGCCAACACGTCCTGCGCGAGTTCCAATGTGCGCTGCACCCAGTATGGAAACTTCCAGGCGGTAACGAATGCCGCCAACCTCGGCAACCTGATCCCGCGGAATTACCTGACCATGCCGGGTCTGATTTCCGTGAACCTGCGCATGTACCGTGTGTTCGGATTCGGTCCTAAGCGCGGGGCTGCCGCGGCTGCCGCCAATACGGGCGGGCCGGGCGGTCCCGGCGGTCCCGGCGGTATGGGTGGCCCTCCCGGCGGTGGCATGGGTGGTCCTCCGGGCGGCGGCGGTGGTGGCGGCCGTGGCGGCTTCGGCGGCCCGGGTGGCGGCGGCGGAATGCGCATGGGCGGCGGTGGCGGTGGTGGTGGCCGGGGCGGCTTCGGCGGCGGCGAAACCACCGACCGGCGGTTCAACGCGACCGTGAGCGTCAACGTCAGCAATGTCCTGAACCACTTCAACCCCGGCGGGTACAACGGCAATATGACTTCGCCGACCTTCCTGCAGCCCACCAGCATCAACTCGGGGTTTGGCGGTGGCGGCGGCGGTTTCGGTGGCTTCGGCGGCGGCATGTCCGCCAATAACCGGCGCGTCGACATGTCAGTCCGCTTCACCTTCTAGCAACCGGCAAGGCGGCATCGGAGTGGCGCGCCGGCTTCACCGCTGGGCGCGCCCTCTTGTTTGGCGGGGAGAAAATGCGTCTGACCCCGACCCTTTTTTTGGGAGTACAATCTCTAGTGGGATTCCGGTGATTCCGCCACATAACCCCGATGAATATCTCCGTCAAAGGTGAATACGCCCTCCAGGCGATTTTCGACCTGGCGTGCCAGCGCTCCGGCGATCCGGTCAGAATTGCCGACATCGCCCGGCGCCAGAAGATTCCGCAGAAGTTTCTGGAATTGATTCTCGCCGGGTTGAAGCAGTCCGGATTCGTGGAATCGCGGCGGGGCGCGGAGGGCGGGTATCTGCTGGCGCGCGCCGCCGATTCCCTCACCATCGGCGAAGTGCTGCGCGCCGTGGAAGCGCCGCCTCCCAGCAGGGGCCGGCCCAAACGAAGAGTCGAAACGCCCTTCAGCGACATGTGGCAACAGGTGGACCGCGCCGTCTCGGATATCGTCGATAAGACCACCTTCGGGGACCTGGCGCGCGACTGGACCGACAAACAGAACCGGTTTGTGTTGAACTGGGACATTTGAAATGAGAGTCTACGACGACAATTCGCTGAGCATCGGCCGCACACCGCTGGTCCGGCTGAATCGAGTGACGGGCGCTTCCAAGGCCACGATCCTTGCCAAAGTGGAGGGACGCAACCCGGCGTACTCGGTGAAGTGCCGCATCGGGGCCGCCATGATCTGGGACGCCGAAGAACGCGGAATTCTTAAGCCCGGCAAGGAACTGATCGAGCCGACCAGCGGCAATACGGGCATCGCCCTGGCGTTTGTAGCGGCCGCCCGCGGGTACCGCATTACGCTGACCATGCCCGAGACCATGTCGCTGGAACGCCGCAAAGTGCTGCAGGCTCTGGGCGCCAACCTGATTCTGACCGGGGGTTCGCTGGGGATGGCGGGCTCGATCTCGAAGGCCGAGGAGATTCTGGCTTCCGATCCCAAGCGGTTCGTTCTCTTGCAGCAGTTCAAGAATCCCGCGAACCCGGAGATTCACAGACGCACGACCGGCCCCGAGATCTGGGACGACACCGGCGGCGCCATCGATGTCCTGGTAGCCGGAATCGGCACCGGCGGAACCATCACGGGCATCTCGCGCTACATCAAAAAGGACAAGGGCCGGGCCATTTTGTCGGTGGGCGTGGAGCCGAGCGGCAGCGCCGTGATCGCGCAGCACCTGGCAGGACAGCCGCTGAAGCCCGGACCGCACAAGATTCAGGGACTCGGCGCGGGATTCATTCCGGAAACGCTGGACCTTTCGGTGGTAGACCGCGTGGAGCCGGCGACTAATGAGGAATCCATCGAGATGGCGCGGCGCCTGGCGCGGGAAGAGGGAATTCTGGCCGGAATCTCCTCCGGCGCGGCGGTGGCGGCGGCGGTGCGGTTGGGAAATCGACCCGAGTTTGCCGGCAAGACTATCGTGACCATTCTGCCGGACTCGGCGGAGCGCTACTTGACCAGCGTGCTCTTCGATGGGATGTTCGAGGAATAGAGCGGCCGCAGTCAAGCCCGGTGGAGGAAAAGGCAAAAAGAGAGAAGCGGGCGCATATTGGGTGATAGGGGTGAGTGCGCCCGCTGTCGTAACGGGGATTTACCTTCTAGACGAAGGATCAATGCACTCATGTTACAGGTTGATGCCCGTTTTCAGGTATTCAAAAGAGCCATTTCCGCATAGCCCTTTAGAGCTATATGGCTGGTATCCCCAAGAAGTATTTGGGAACTTTTATGAAGGTTCGGTCAACATGGATCGTTGGAATCCTGCTGGCGGGCGCCGCCATCCCCCCGCATGCGCAGAATCGTCCGGCTAATCCGAATCCGCCGGCTGAGGCAACTTCCCCGGAGGCGGTAGTCCTGGGGAATGACGGAAAGCCCATGCTCCTGCCGTTCCAGTGCAGCGAGGAGGACATTCGTTGGGCCGGGATGTCTTGCCCGGAAGACGCGCCGTGTTCCGTATTCCTCGAGATCGCCTCCGTCGAGGCTCTGGGGAACCGGGTTCTGCTGGCCGGGAACATTCATGGCGACTCCGTGACCCTCTACTCCTTGCTGCTGGCCAGTGACGACAATGGACTCTCCTGGCAGGAAACGCACGAGCGCATCCGCGGCGCCGGCCTCGATCGCATCGAGCACCTGGGCTCCGGCACGGCCTGGATCGGCGGACAGGTGTTGTTCCCGTTTACCCGGGATCCCTTTCTGCTGATCTCGATGGACGGGGGCAAGACCTGGAAGCAGCGTGAGGTGCTGAGCGAGGAGAGCGAGAGCCGGTTCGGATCGATTCAGGAGTTCTCCTTCGCCACCAGGGACCGCGGGACGCTGATTCTCGACCGGGGCGCGGGAGGCAGTGGCGGCGACCGCTTCGCGCTCTACGAGTCTTCGAACGGCGGCGAAAGCTGGGCCGTCAAGCAGGAAAGCCGCAAGCCGATCGTGATGAGGCGGCCTCCCGCGCCGGCGCCGGACTGGCGGGTGCGCCCCGATGGCGGGATGAAGTCCTTCGTGGTGGAGCATCGCGTGGGGACGCGTTGGAGCGCGGTAGCTGCGTTTCTGGTCGGATTGGACCCCTGCCGGCCAAGCGATCCCGCGGCCGATCCTGCCGGGCCGGAGACCGGCGGGAAGCGGTAGGAATCGACACCCGGGCGTGGCCGCCAGATCCGCTGCGTTCCGCCTTGCCGCCCCACGGCGAGGACGTGCCCTGAAGCGGCGAAACTGCTTCCAAACAGCTCTGAACCTTTACGGCCATTCACGTGCTCTAACGATATGGAGAGGAATGGAGGGTTTTATGATCGTAGCGGCTGGATTGGCGGTTTTGGTAGTGCTTTGCCTGCTACTGTCGATGGTTGAGACGCCACCCGCGGTGGGACGTTGAGACACACCGCGCAAACCAAATCGACACAAACGATGGTGCGGGTGTCAACATAGTGGGCATTCTCTCAAGCGGCAAAATCACGTAACTGCGAGACCCACCGGGCGGTTCGAGGGGTTGCCGGCGGGGTCCCGGTTCGGATTCATAAAGGCGTGCCGAGCCATCGGCGCCGCCGGTATCGATTTGCCGCGCATACCCGCCTGTTCTATACTAAGTACTTGAGCTAAAATGCCGAAACGTACCTTTCAACCCAATCGCGACCACCGCGCCAAAACCCACGGGTTCCGCAGCCGCATGGAAACCAAGAACGGCCGGGCGGTCCTGTCACGCCGCCGCGCGCGCGGCCGCCACAAACTCACTGTCAGCGACGAGAGGTAGTTGTCCATCGCCGGTTTTCCAAAACGTGTCCGCCTGCTGCGATCGCAAGATTTCCGAAGAGTCTATGACCGCGGGGCTCGCTATGCCAGCCCGCTGTTCGCGGCGTTCTGCGTGCGGGAGCCCGACACTGGCGGTCCGCGCATCGGATTCACCGTGCCACGCGCCTTGGGCAAGGCAGTGGTCCGCAACCGCATCAAGCGGCGCTTCCGGGAAGCCGTCCGATCATGCCTGGATGGACTGACATCACCGTGGTCAATTGTCATCAATCCGCGCCGCAAGGCCTTCGATGCGCCCATGCCGGAGTTGCGGCGGGAAGTGGGGAGGCTGTTCGCCCGATGCGATGGATCTCCGGACGGACGATTCTCGTAAAGACAATTGACGTGTACAAATGGACCATTTCTCCCTTTCTGCCCTCGGCCTGCCGCTTCTATCCAACCTGTTCGCAGTACATGCGCGAAGCGGTGGAGCGGCACGGGGTAGTCAGGGGAATCTGGATGGGAGTGCGCCGGTTGGCTCGCTGCCATCCGTTTCATGCCGGCGGCTTCGATCCCGTCCGGTAGTCACGCGATATTCGAGACGGAATTCTTATTGAATGGCTGAATCACCACAAGGCGGCGAAAAACAGGGGCAGGCGCCAAAAGAATTGTCGATGGAGATGCGGCTGTTGCTCGCATTCGTCCTGATGGGGGTGGTGATGCTGGTGACCCCCTATTTCCTGCCCCAGAGCGCCAAGCCGGCGCCCGGCAAGAAGACCGCGCAGACCGGCCAGCAGGCTCCTCCCCAACCGGCTACCGGCCAGACCCCGGAGGCAACCGCGGACAAGCCCGCCGCCACGGCCGAGGCGGCGGCGCCGCCGAAACCGGGGCAGGTTGCCTCGGACCCGCAACCGGCTTACATAATCAATACCGACCTCTTCCGCGTGTCGTTCAGCAACCAGGGTGGGACTCTGCGGAGCTGGGTGCTGAAGAAGTTCAAAGGCAACGACAACAGGGAACTGGAACTGGTGAACACGGCGGCCGGAATGGAGTACCCGTTTTCGCTCTACTTCCCGGGCCAGACGGCGGTTTCCAAGCTGAATTGGGCCTGGTACAAGCAGACCGGCGACCCCGACGGCCTGGGCGTGACGTTCGAGTACTCGGACGGGTCCCAATTCGTCCACAAGCAGTTCCGCTTCGAGAAGACCGGCTACCTGGCACAGGTTTCGACCGAGGTGATCACCGATGGCAAGCCTACGCCGCACCTGGTGGAATGGCGCGGCGGATTCGGCGATCTCACCATCCCGGTTCCCTCCTCCAACACCATCACTGTGTACTACGACCTCGCCGCCAACAAGCTGCAGGACCAGCGGGCGGGAGCCGCGAAAAACGGACCGGTGACGGCCAGCGGGAATTTTTCCTTCGCCGGTCTGGCGGACAAATACTTCGCGGCCGTCTTCCTGCCGGAGAGCGCCACCGTGCAGCAGACCACCTTCGGCGATTGGGTCCGGACGCCGCTCGAAGAGAAGCCGCAGAACTTCGCCGGAGTTGCGGTTTCCGGCGGCGACGTCAACCGCTTCCGCTTGTTCGTCGGCCCCAAGGACCTCCAGTTGCTGAAAGAAGTGGACCCGAAACTGGAGCAGGTGGTGGATTTCGGCGGGTGGATCCCGGGGATCCAGTACCTGGCCAAGCCGCTGTTCCTCCTCGTGGACTGGGCCAACAACAGCTTCGTGCACAATTTCGGTTGGGCCATCGTGCTGGTCACGGTGGTCATCAACTTCATAATGTTTCCGCTGAAGCTCACGAGCATGAAGTCGGCGCGCAAGATGCAGGCGCTCAAGCCGCAGATCGACGCCATCAACGCCA
>Ga0182027_10011155_pt1 | contig 12728 bp, 10 predicted proteins | sample 712E1DmetaG_FD_121300 | JGI IMG/M metagenome (GOLD analysis project Ga0182027, IMG submission 121300) | Permafrost microbial communities from Stordalen Mire, Sweden - 712E1D metaG (Illumina Assembly) | ecosystem: Environmental > Terrestrial > Soil > Wetlands > Permafrost | place: Sweden...
CGCCGCGAAGCCGGCGAACCGCCCGCAGTTGAGCATCCAGAGAAGCCTCGAATATCGAAAGGATGGAATCCTTGAGATCGCCGGGCATGCCAACCACCTCCGTCAGGACGAAGGAGAAAGATAACGGAACGTGAGTCGGTCTGTCAATGAAAATCTTAACTGCCAGACCTAAATGTAGAAACTCCAGGCCCTCTCCCCCTTGGGGGAGAGGGTGGCCCGCGCCGGCGTTTTCACCAGCCGGCGCGGGACGGGTGAGGAGTTCCGACCTGTCTCACCACACGAGGTTTTCACACAGGCTCTTTAGGCCCTTACCCTGAAAGGAGTTTCTTTGATGAACACCCCAAGAAGGCTTTTCTTATCCTCCGTGGCGGGTTTGGCGGCTGCCGGGTCTGCAAGCAGACTGTCTGCCAGCCAGTCCACTCCTTTGCCCTCCTCGGACGTTTCCCGCACAAGCGATCGCTACATTCTACCTCGAAAGGTCCTGCTCTGGGAAAGCACCCGAAAGGAGATTCGGGAGGCCTTGGAGGATGGACGGCTGAAGGCGGCGATAGTGCCCACCGGGAGCACGGAACAGCATAACGAGGCCCTTGCGATGATCCAGGACACGGCCAGTGCGGTGCTCATCGCGCAGCAGGCCGCCTTGCAGCTCTACCCGCAGGTGATTGTGTCGACCCCCCGTGCCGGTGGGCATCTCACCTTACTGGATGGATCGCAAAGGGACTCTCACGCTGCGTCCGGAGACCTTCTTGGCCATGGTCTTCGACATCTGCGACAGCCTCCGGCAGCACGGTATCAAGACCATCTTTATCGTCAACGGGCACGGCGGGAACGACCAGCCACTCAAGACTCACATGGATGAATTTCGCTCCAAACTCGGCATCACTATTGATGCCTGCTCTTACTGGGACGCTTACCACTCGTCGGAAGAGATTAAAGCAGAAGTGAATAAAATCATGCAGGGCGGCTTGGCGAGTGTGCCCGGCCACGCCGGAGAATTTGAGACTTCCGTCGCCCTCGCAGCCTGGCCTGAGAGAGTTCATCGCGTGGGAGTTGACTATGAGAAAGCTCACCTGACGCTAAAAAGCCCGGAGGAATTGGCTCCTGATCGCAAGGGCTACTACGACTCCTTGCTCGCTACGCCGGAAAAAGGAGAACTCTTGATCCCTATCGCCGTGGACTGGGTGGCTGCCAGGGTTAAGAGCATGATGGGACAAACCTAAGGAGTGGATGATCTGAGGGTGCACGCCAGCGAACTGATCGAGCGTTTCGGGATCAGGGAGGTCAAGATAGTACCCAAAGAGCCGGGTCAATTAACGGGCAGGTAAGCGAAACGCCCCTCATCAATGATTTTGAAAGAGCCTGAGCAGGCTCTGGCTCCGCAGATCACCGGCACGAAACCGGAGTATTGAGCGGCAGAGATTAATACTTGGCTCCCACACAGCGGGCAGGCAAGTATAGCGTGAAAGGTCGGTTCGCAACTCAGGTCCGCGGCCTCCAATTTCTCAATCAGAAATATATCTCCAGGGGCCATTGACGAAATCGAGGATTCATCCACACGGCAGAGGGCTGTGGGAGGCGAGTTTGCGTTCTCAAGGGTCTGCGAACGTGGTCTTATTACGTTCTCTCCCTCGTTTCGGTTGGATCTTGATCTCCATCGGTCCCGCATGCTAATCAACCTTGTGGCCGCCACTGAGAAAGGTTTCATGACTCCCCTAACGAAACCGCGCCGGCTTTTCCAAATCGGGACGCATTTCCCAATTGGGGAACCACCGCATCGGCCGGCGATTTCCACGCAAGAGGCCCGAAAAGGCGCCTGGCGAGAGTTCCTTCTGTGTCCCCCGTTGGTCTTGTGTGTGCTTCCCCTTGCGCCTCAGCTTGACATCCTCTCTGCGGAGTTTGCGGCTCTGAGCCACACCGCGTGCTAGGCGCGTAGTATCAAGTCTTCATTCCCCTGCAACTTCCGATCACAAACTACTATCGGCAGGGTTCCACGAAGGCTTTAGGAAAGGCGTTGGTATGTGCAGACGTCCTGGGGTCCTCGCCTGGTTCCGGGGCGGGCCATTCGAAAAGACAAGATTGAATTTGTCTAATCCAAACCCTTCCATTTTGGAACTGAAGGCGAGCCTGGCTTGAGTTCATAGGCCGCCTGGGAAGAAACTGGAGGCCTCAAGCTGCCGCCCCAGGCATGCCGTCATGGGGCGCCAGGCTAGGTCTGGAGCCGGTCTTCGGTTTCCTCTCGGTGCTCCTCCCAGCCGGTTATTCCCTTGAAACTTCAATGGTTGATGAAGGTCCCCGACCCTCACCGGCCGCCACCCCAGGGAATATGTAGGCCCACTTATCTGACCCCATCTTGCTTTGGCAGGGGCGCGAACAGGATTCGCCAAGGGGATTTATTCCTGACTGTCAAGGGCTGGCATCAGATGTGCAACTTCTAATGCCAGCACCACGAACTCACGAACCAAGAAAGCGTGAGGGTTGCGCAGGGCAGAGATCTCTGCGCCGGTGGTGGGGTGTCGGCCTCGACCAGAAGCTGCCTTCGGAATCAGGCGGCGCGGGCCAACACCCCCAACCCCGGCTAATGCAAGGTTCGCGTGGCGCAAGACTTAGCGAGAGAGGTGCATTATGGCAACGCAAGTGGGGGTAGTGGAAACCGCCAACCGGGTGCAGCGCCCGTTGAGAGTTCAAGGTTCACCAGCGCGAGTTCTGCGCGCCTCAGACATTCGCAAACATCCACCCCGTAAGCTAAACGGAGGAGGAAAACAGGAGGCGGAGAGGCAGAACTTGTTACTGGCCCTGGCCCCGCTGGTCAAGCGAGTGGCGTACGAAATGCGGCAGCACTTGCCGCCTCATGTGGAGATGGATGATCTTGTGGGGGCGGGAACCTTAGGACTGGTTGACGCGCTGCGGAAATTCGATCCTTCAAGGAAGGTGAAGCTCGAGAGCTACGCCCGGCACCGGATTCGTGGAGGTATCCTGGACTCTCTGCGAACTCTCGACCCTGCCAGCCGCGACATGCGGAGGCGGGCGAGAAGGGTGGAGAGGGCCTATCGCGAGTTGGAAGCGCGCCTGGGTCGCCCCGTGCAAGATGAAGAAATTGCGCGAGCATTGGGCCTCGACCTCGAGGTATGGCACTGCTGGGCGCGAGAAATCCACGCCCTGGGCTTTGACGGCTGGCCGCGTTGTGAGACAGCGGCCATGGCAGGTAAGCTGCCGATCCGAGATGAGGGTTGGACAGCGGTCCCACAAGAAGACCCCTTCGACCTCTGTTATCGCCGTGAGCAGCGCGATCTCGTGAACCGTGCCCTGGCTTGCCTGCCCGAACGTGAAAGGCTGATTGTGACCCTCTACTACCAGCAGGATCTCACTATGAAAGAGATTGCCGTCCGGCTCGAAGTAGATGAATCGCGTGTTTCACAACTTCACGCGGAAGCCCTGCAACGGCTCAAGACGCGCGTGCGGGCCCTCCTTTATCCATCGAAAGAAGTGGCGTTGGCCGTGGCAAGTTCGGTCGGCCTTGCCGCCTGCTAGGTTAACCGTGAGCCGAGTTAAGGGGAGTGTGCCAATGAGAATGTAGGGCCGCCCCTTGGGGCGGCCCTACGTCCCATATTAGAATGCTACCAAGTGGGCCGTGAGTTAACCGTGAGCTTGCGGCAACTGCCAGGTAGTGGTAGCCTCGTTCTCTGATGACTCGACACGAAAACACGGTCTTCGAAAACCAGCACCTGGTTCTTGACGAGGGGGTCTTCGTCAACTGCACCTTCAAGAATTGCAGCCTGGAGTATTCCGGCGGCGACGTTTACGTACAGAACTGCCAGGGCGAGGGTTGCCAACTCGTCTGGCGTGCAGCGGCGCAGCGGACGGTCATGCTGCTGCAGGGCCTGGGCTTAATGGTTGCGCCACCTCCGCCGGCTGCGGGAGATCAGGCTCGGCGGGTGCAGTGAGTGCATCCCGGCTTCTGGCTCCATACGGGCTTCTTGCTCTTTGGGGGACCGCGGGCATCAACCGTTGATCTGTGATGGTGGGTCCCACGGGGATATTTGTGTAACATCACGCAAAGGCGTGCGAAGAAGCGGAGACAATTCTCATCGTTTGGAGTGGGATCATGATTCACTCAAATCGATCATGACGGGTTGAGTGCGGAATCCGCGTGTCTTGATCGCGCTGTAAGTGAGTCCTACCAGAAGCCAGATTCCGCCCACAACCTTTGCCGGCGTCTTCAGACCCAGCCATATCCACAAGCAAAACAAGAATCCGAGCAAGGGCATGACCGCGTCCGAGAACAAACGCCTCTTACGACCCGACTGCGGCACGATGGTGAATTGCCAGAAGGTCGCCAGATTTACCCCCATGAAAGCAAGAAAGGCGCCGAAATTCAGAATCTCCCCGGCTTCTTCGAAACTAATCAGCAGTGTCCCGACATACGCTACGATCCCGATAAGCCAGATGTTGCGAGTGGGAGTGTTGAACTTCGGGTCAAGGTAACCAAAGAATCTGCGTGGGAGGGCGTTATCGCGACCCATGCCAAAGAGTAGGCGGGCCGCTCCCACTTGGCCGGTCATCCCCGCTCCCACACACGAGAGGATCAATACCACTCCCAACGCCTGAAAGAGTATCGGCCCACCGACGCGCCGGGTGACATCCATAAATGCAGTTTCCAGGTTGGGAAAGGTCGAGTAATCCGGCCAAATCCGCTGGCCGAGGAAGACTTCGATTCCCCCCACAATCCCTGTAAACAGGCAAACCGACACGGTAGCCAGCATTACATTACGCTTAGGGTTCTCCACATCCTCGGCCAGGGTCGTCACGCCGTCAAAACCGATGTAGGTTAACGCGGCGTAAGATGTGGCGGTCCAAATCGTGCGTGCGTCAAAAGTCTTGGGGTCGTAGAATGGCTGGAAGGAGAAAATCCCCCCCCACCCTTGCAGGTGAAAAAGGTACCGGACAGCCAGCACTATGAACGCTACGATAACGATGGAGGCAATGGTCAGGAGCACCACGTTAGCGCGCGCCGTAGCACGGATGCCCCGCAAATTCAGAAGGGTCATGATCCCGACAAAGACCGCAGCCAAAACGGCATAGGGGACATGGGGGATAAACCGCTTCACGGTAAGGGCCACAAAAATGCCAGTTAAGAGCGGCTGGATCAGATAGTCCAAGAACATCGCCCAGCCGGTTAGAAAGCCCAAGTGAGGGTTCAGCCCGTGTCCGACATAGGTGTAGGCTGATCCTGCCGTGGGGTAAAGTGCAGCCATCCGTCCATAGCTAATGGCCGTAAATATCATGGCGACCATAGCAAGCAGAATGGTGGTGACGAAGTGGCCCCGGGAAAGCTTCTGCGCAATGCCAAAAATAGGAACCGGCGCAATGGGCATGATGAGCACGATGCCATAAAAGATCAGATCCCAAAGCGTCAGCACCCGCCGAAGGCGCGGTGTGGGTGCGGCTGAGTTATTTGCGGCTAAAGTCACGGCCTTCCCCGGATTTGCCTCTCCTCATGCGAACCCTCGCGGTTCATCTGGCGTATTTCCCGTACGTTGTTACATCATCTTTTAGGTAAGGAAGGCGTGCTAACCATGAGATAGAAACTCCAAGGACTGTCTGGCCGAAATCTCGTCGTCTACTGACGGTGAGTATTCAAGACCAAAGACACCTTGGTAGCCGAACTGTTCGATCTGTTTCAATACAAACGGGTAGTTGGTCTCACCATGGAAGACTTCGTGCCGGCCCGGAACGCCCGCGGCGTGGAAGTGGCTAATCACGTCAATATTCCTCTCGATGTGCTTGACCAAGTCTCCCTCCATCACTCGCATGTGGTAAGTGTCGAAAAGCAGACGGATATGTTTGGAGCCAATACGGCGACAGATCTCGGCGCCTTTGTCGCTGCTCGTAAGCCAGTGATTGGGGTGATCATATATGTCGTTGAGGGGCTCCAGAAGCACGGTTACTTCTGCTTTCTCAGCCATTTCCACGACAGGTTTCAATCGCTCCACAACTGACTCTTCCATCGTCTTGTCGTCCAGACCCTCAACCCGGTTACCCGTTAATACGATCGTGGCAGGAATCCGGGCTTCCTTGGTATAGGCAATGGTCTTTTGCGCACGGTGCAAAAACACGTCCATGTTCTGGCGGGGGTCGGTGAGATTGCCTCCCATGGATCCGTCAGGAGCATTGATCACCGTATCTGTAATTTTGACTCCGGCCTGCTCCGCAAGCTTCGCCAACTGCACGGCGCTGCCCTTGAAAGAGCCGTCTACCCACCACATCTCGACGTACTTAAAGCCGATTTGGGAGGCCCTCTTCATCCGTTCTTCGAACGGCAGGTTGGTCAGGGCCATTTCCAAACAGAGACCCAGTTTCATGTTGGCTTCTCCTTAAATGATTCTCTCGTGGATCTTTCATAAACCTTTTGCCAGTGCCTGATCCTCCGCTGGCTTCTTGATTGCGTACCGACTGTGTTCAGTCTAACTGAGCAGCCGGTAGAAGACTTTGTTGATCCCCCGGGCTATGGCGTGGCAATCCTCTTCGCTATAGTTGTGGTTGATCTCAATATGGATCGATCGACCGAGCAGATCCAATGTCCTTGGGCACATGTCACGGGAGTACTTTGGCAACTCGCTTTCCGGAACGGCGCTCCATGGGAGGCCGTCGGCAGCAACGTTCTTCTTCTCAATCACGTGTTCCCAAAACGTGTAAATGTGCCAGTCTCTCACCTTGGAATCGTATACGCTACCTGCGGGCACCCCCTCCGCATGTAACTCCTCGATGGCCCGTTGTGTGAGTTCGGGAGTGGGCAGGAACATGATCAGGCAGATGGCGGTGTCACCCTGGGGATCCGTGAGGCGGCGGAAGTTGAGGCCACGGAACTTATCCAGCCCGGCAAGAATGAGGCCTTTGGCGCGGCGATATCCGGCCAGCATCGCGTCGGTCTTGCGGATCTGGGCGATTGCGACAGCTCCCTGCAATTCACTCATTCGATAGTTTTCGCCCGCAAACAATTCGCCTTCGCGTCGCTCGCGGGCAAAACGGTCTGGTCGCCAGCAAGCCGCGGTGTCATGCCAGCTCTGTGCGCGCGTGTACAGCCATTCGTCGTCGGTAGTGACGAACCCACCTTCTCCAGAAGACATGATCTTGTAATGGTCGAAGCTGAAGCATCCCATGGTGCCAATGCTGCCCAGCCGCTTCCCGCGGAACGACCCGCCGCCGGACTGAGCAACGTCCTCAACCAAGGGGAGGCCCTTACGTTTCGCCAAATCCGAGAGGGCATCCATTTGGGCCGGAGCCCCTCTCATATGAACCACCACAATCGCCTTGGTGCGGCGTGTCAGCGCACGCTCCGCGGCTTCGGCATCGAGAGTCAGAGAGTCATCAACTTCTACGATCACCGGAATGCCGTTCGAGGCCGCCACACCCGCCGCGCTAGCGAAGAACGTGTACGCCGGGACGATCACTTCGTCACCCATCCCGATCCCTAAGGCACGGTAACTCGCTATGAGGGCTGAGGTGCAAGAGTTGACCGCCAAGCAATACTTTGTGCCTATCAACGCCCCCATGGCGTCTTCCGCAGCCGCCACTCGACTTGGTTTGGGGTTGTAATAACGAAACAGGTGTGGACCCTCGAGGTTTGGATCGCTCTCGAGAATATCTCTTATGCGTTCCTTATTCTGAGGGCTGAGGTCCCACATGTCGATAAGTTCCCAAAGCTCCTCGCGTCCAAGTTTAGAAGGGAAGGGGCCCAACTTGGGTACCGCCTTCCGGCCACCCTCGCTGGCAAGCATTTCGTGTGTCGTAGGTTTCATCTGTCCTCCTTGGTATTGACTGGCTTGCCAAACCCGGTTTGCCGGATTCTACCCCCAGACCAGTTTCAAAGATGATGGAACACCTCGCGCAGCAAAACTTCGGGCCGAAACAAGGGCGTATGTCTTTCATCCAAACGTTTGAGCATATGCCCCTTAATCTCAGTTTGGCGTAATATCACAGTTGCAAACCATCAAGTCAAGAACTTTATTGATTGGCGGTTCTTAGCCGTTTTCGGTTTCTATTCCCGGTGCAAGGCAGACTGGCATGCCAGTCCTCTCTGACATCTGCGCTTCAAGGTGCCAGTTGAAACGGTCACCCACTCTTGATACTGTAGGGGGGCGGGGCAGAGTTGCCCGCAAGAAATCTACATGCAACAACTTGGAGGGGAAATCAAGATGAAGAACACTGCCATACTTCTTATATTTCTGGCTTTCCTATCAGCAAACGTGTGGGCTGCGCAGGACCAAACGACCACACCGGCGCCCGCTTCGAAGGCCAAGTCCTCAACTCAAAAAAGCGCCGCTACCGCCCCAAAGGCTGGGACGGCACACCCGAAGCCTGCGGTGCAAATGACCACTACGCCTTCGGGATTGCAGTATCGAGACTTGGTAGTTGGCAAAGGACCGCAACCCAAAGATGGCGACACCGTGGTGGTGAATTACACGGGAAAATTCACCAACGGAAAGGTCTTCGACACCTCCGTGGGGAAGAAGCCGTTTGAATTCGTGCTGGGTCGCGGTAATGTGATCAAGGGTTGGGACGAGGGTGTGGCCTCTATGCACGAGGGTGGGAAGCGTAGACTGGTTATCCCTCCCGCTTTGGCGTACGGGGCCGACGGTTACCCGGGAGTGATTCCTCCAAATTCCACGCTCACTTTTGTCGTCGATCTGCTGCACATCAAGTAATCGTCATGTCGGTGCACGGCCTCCCGTCGCGGCATCGGCCCGCGCACGCCGAAGGGTTCAAACTCGAAGTTCTGAAGATGGAAGCGCGGGGGCCAGTGAGTTCCCGAGGTGCTGAGAATAAGAGTTGCAGGTTTGAGGTCCCAAAAAGGAAAGGGCCGGGAGCGCTGGGCACGAATCCGGTAGTTATGTTACTCTATCAAGTGCGTCCCACGACAAGGGCCTTCCTTGTGGGACCCCTCTTATGGCCCTGATTGCTCCCTCGCTGCTGGCGGCAGATTTCGCTCGACTCGGAGAGGCGCTCCACACTATAAAGGCTGTGGGCGCACCGATGCTCCACCTGGAGGTGATGGACGGCCATTTTGTGGAGGAGATTACTGTCGGGCAGCCGGTCGTCCGCAGTCTGCGGAAAGCCACGAACTTGGTTCTGGATTTGCACCTGCTTATCGAACGTCCGGAGCGCTATGTTGCTGAATTCGTTGAGCTGGGTGCGGATCGTGTCTCGGTTCACCTGGAGGCTACCACCCGTTTACATCGAGTTTTAGAGCAGATCCGAAAGCTAGGGGCCAAGGCAGGAGTGGCCTTAAACCCAGCGACGCCCATCGAGACGATCGTGGACTTAGTGGGGGAGTTCGATTATCTTTCAGTCTTGTCTTCTGATCCGGGATTGAGCGAGCGAACTTTCATCCCCAGATCAGTGGAGAAAGTGCGAGCGGCGGCATTTTTGCGTGACGAGCGGCGCGCGGATTTTGCCATTCAAGTCGAAGGCGGAATCCGCTCCGAGCACCTGGCGGAACTTACTCAAGCAGGCGCAGACATCCTGGTGGCCGGTTCAGCCATCTTTAATAGCGATGACCCAAAGGCACGCTTGAGTGAAATGCTGCGCCTCGTGTCCGCATCGCGGCCCATGTCCAAAGTATGATAGGTGTGAATCAGGAGTGAAGACACTGTCGAAGCAAATCAGTAGGACCGGACGGAAGCGGTTGCCGTTCTTTTTGTGGGTGGCTGTCCTGACTGGCGTGTTCCTGCCCGGATGTCTTTTTCATCGCGAAGGACATACGGATTTAGCCACCGCAATCAACCCTGGCGATCAGCCGGACAAGATTCTTTTCGAAAAGGCGAGCAACGAAATCGCGCACGGTCGTTACGACGTGGGGCGTCTCACTCTTCAAACCCTCATCAATACGTATCCGGATAGCGAGTATCTGGCGAAAGCTAAACTTGCCATCGCGGATTCGTACTATGAGGAGGGAGGAGTCTCAGGCTACACACAATCGGAGGTCGAATACAGGGACTTCATCACCTTCTTCCCTACGGCGGCCGAGGCGCCAGAGGCGCAGTACCGCATCGGCATGGCGCATTTCCGCCTGATGGCCAAGGCTGACCGGGACCAGAGCGAGGCTGTCCTTGCGGAAGCCGAGCTCAAAGAATTTCTGGTGAAATATCCCGACAACCCCTTGGTCGTCCGCGTCAAGGCGCGCCTTCGAGAAACGCAAGAAGTCCTGGGTCAGGGGGAGTTCGAGACCGCGAGTTTTTACCAGATGAGGGGCGCATATCGCGCCGCACGAGGGCGCTACAAGGAAATTGTCGACAAGTACCCCAACTTCAGCCGCGGGGACGAGGCCCTGTTTGGTATGGGCCAGACCTTGGAGCACCTGAGAATACCCAAGGAAGCGGTCCCCTACTACTCGCGTTTGGTTCGTGATTTTCCACTCAGCCCGAGGCTGGCAGAGGCCAAAGATCGGCTCGTGGCCATGGGCCAACCGGTTCCAAAACCCACCAAAGCGACGTTGGCGCGAGCGCAGGCGGACGCAGCCAGGATACGCAGTAAGAGCCTATATGAAAAATTTACTACGGGGATGACCAGTTCGCCCGATACAAGCGCCACTCTGCGCGGCCCTGTTGAAATAGGGGCGCAGGCCAGTGGTGTCGAAATGGCGAAACAACCACCCACTGCTCCCTCACCCCCCAATGCTGCGATTATTGCTGGGCCCGTGGGCGATTCCAGCTTGAATTCCGGAAAGGCGGTTGATGCCAACCCAACCCCTGACAATTCCACCAAAGGCGCCAGCGCGGCCACTCCGGCCCCCCATGCCAACCCTTCAGGCAGTGAGGGCAGTCCCAAGCCGCAGGAGAACAAGCTGGCCTCTTCCAGCAATGAACCCAGCTCGAAGGCAGGGGAGAGCAAAGCAAACTCTACTCCTCAAGACCCAAGTGGAACAGCCACGCCTGCGAAGAAGAAGGGTCGATTCCACCTGCTGAAGAAGATTATCAAGCCCATCTGATTTGCCCCTGCTTGGCTTTCCAGGGAGGGGTTCTGGTCGCAAAGGGTCACGCCAGCCGACTCTGTCGGGGGCGTTCTTTCAGCCCACGTCTGCGAGCTCAAGTCGCCACACAGCATTGAAGGGAGGCCGCATGGCTCGGTTGATCCTGGTTGCAGACGATAGCCCTACTATTCAAAGGAGAGCCCAAGGGATTTTGCAGGGTGAGGGCTTCGTGGTCGAAACCGTCCCCAACGGCGTCGCAGCGATCAGGAAACTTCCTCAATTGCGGCCTGTCCTCGTGCTGGCCGATGTGTCCATGCCAGGCAAAGATGGCTACGAGGTTTGTGATTTTGTAAAGACCTCAAAGGATCTTCACCACGTGCCCGTGCTGCTGGTGGCCAGCGACCAGGAGCCGTATGATGAGCAAAGGGGCGCGCAGGTCGGGGCGGACGGAATTATCAAGAAACCCTTTTCCCCCCACGACTTGATCGCTATGGTGGCGAAATTCACCGGCCTCGGTGAAGCCCCGGCATCCCTACCCGAGCCTGCTGAAACGCTTGTTGTTTCGTCTCCCGTGGCCCCGCCTGAAGTCTCCCCAATGGCTTCCGAGCCAGATGGCGCCACAGGCAGACACGATGAGGATTTGGCCGCGTCTTCGGCTGGCATGGCCTTCGAGGAACCGCCGGAGATACCGGCGCCGCCTGAGCCTTCGGCCGATATTTCCCTCCAGCGTTTGCTTCAGCCCCCGCCGCCAATCTGGGCACAGTCTTTACCCGAGCTACTGCTTGCGGCTCCATCTTTGGATCTGCTGGAAGGTTTATCAGAGTCGTTGCTTCTACCGACCGAACCGTTCCCAGAGTTGGCACTTGATGGGACGCCTGAGCCCATCCTGGAGCCCTGGTTGGAGGGGGCGACGGAACCAACTCCAACCGCTCCCGAATCAACCTCCGAGATCGCTGTGGAGCCTGCGCCTGAGCCAGCCCTGGTGGCTGCTGAACCAACCCCAGAGCCCATTCCTGAGGTCGCACCTGAGTTGGTTCCGGTGGGGTCCGAATCAATCTCCGAGACCGTTGTGCAGCCTGCGCCTGAGCCAGCCCTCGTGGCTGCTGAGCCAACCCCAAAGCCCATCCCTGAGACTGCACCTGAGCCGGTTCCGATCAATCCCGAGTCAATCTCCGAGACCGTTGTGGAGCCTACATCCGAGCTACCATCGGCCGTGTCAGAACCACCGGTTGCAGCATCAGGCGTGCCCTGCGCGCCGGCGCCTGTAACCGAAACAGTTCATCCGCCTGCGGAGGTTGCGCCCGAGGCGCCCCGGGCTGTCCCTGCTGAAGATCTCGTTCTTCCAATCGTCGAAGGACAACAGCCGAAACCCATGGCAGCAACCTGCATGGATAGTTTTGCCCTCGCCGAAGCCGCGGAGGGCCAGGTTTATGTCGCCCCGCCTGAAGCTGAAGCGGCGCCGTCGCCCGAAGCCGGGGCTGTACAGCCGGGCATGGCTTCGGAGCCCCCTCCTCCCGTGATCAACCCGGAATGGGTTCACGTAATTGTTCGCAAGGTCGTTATGAAGATGGCTCCTCCCGTGCTCCGCCCGGAGCTTGTTGGGGAACTCATCCGCGCACTCACCGAAGAGATCACCGCTGAACTTAATGAAGTTCGCAAAATATAGTGACACCTCAGGGGTAGCGCCGGCATCTTGCCGGCATCGCAGAATGCCGCCTGGACGGCGGCGCTACGACGAAGGTTTGTCACCGTATTTTGCGAA
>Ga0182027_10011157_pt1 | contig 12727 bp, 10 predicted proteins | sample 712E1DmetaG_FD_121300 | JGI IMG/M metagenome (GOLD analysis project Ga0182027, IMG submission 121300) | Permafrost microbial communities from Stordalen Mire, Sweden - 712E1D metaG (Illumina Assembly) | ecosystem: Environmental > Terrestrial > Soil > Wetlands > Permafrost | place: Sweden...
ATCATGCTGGCGCTGTATTTCGTTGGCCTGGCTTTGATCTCGATCGCGCCGCTCCACGGCAGGTGAGATTCACGCGCGGCACGCGGAACGACAGTCCGCGGTTTGCTCAGAGCGCCGCCAGCACTGCATTGAGCGCCGCCGCGCCGGGCAGGCTGCCTTGCGCCAGTTGCGCATTTCCGCCGCCGCGCCCGCCGTGCGCGGCCAACGCTTCCTTCAGCCGGTTGCCGGCGTGAATTCCGCTCGCCGCCGAAGCCGCGTACAGCACCGCTGGCGGGTTATCGCACGCGCCGATGAAAACCCCGCGTCCCGCCGCCGTGAAGCCCTGCGCCAAGGCGCGCAGCTCATCGTTCAATCCTGCGGCCGCCCGCTCGACGTGCCGCCGCAACCCCGCGGCGTCCTCGCCCGCTGCGGCGAATAGCTCTGCGCCGCGGCGCAGCGCCAGTTCCACCGCCAGCTTGCGCCGCGCCTTCTCCGATTCCTTGGCCTGCTCCTGCAGCGCTTCGACCAACTGCGGCACTTCATCCAGCCCCGCGCCCAGCCGCCGCGCCGCGGCCGACAGCGCCTCGTAATCGGCCCTGCTCCGGCGCATCGCCCTCCGTCCGCACAGGAACTCGACCCTCGTATTGCCGCGAATCTTGTCGAGTTTGCGGATCAGCGTCGGCCCGATTTCGCCGGTCGTCCGCACATGCGTGCCTCCGCAGGCCGAGCGGTCCAAACCGTCGATGGTCACGATGCGCAGCGTGCCGGCCCGCTCCGTCGCCTTGCGCAACCCACCGGCCGTCGCGGCGTCTTCGTATTGCACTCCCACCGCGCGGCACTCCAGCGCCACCGCGTTGGCCCGATCCTCGGCCGCGCACGCCTGCTCGCGCGTCAGCGACCCGGTTTCGAGGTCGATCGTGCTGCATTCGGCGCCGAGATGAAAGCTCACCGTCTTCATCCCGTACAGCTCTTCGAACACCGCCGATAGCAGGTGTTGCCCGCTGTGCTGCTGCATGTGGTCGAAGCGCCGCTCCCAGTCGATCGCGCCCGCGGCGCGCTCCGCTTCGAGCCTCGATTCGACCACGTGCGCGATGCGCTCGTCTTCGTCGATGACCTCCACGACCCGGATCCCGTTCAACGTGCCGTAATCGGCCGGTTGCCCGCCTGAGGCCGGGTAGAAGGCCGTCCGGTCGAGATAGATCCGCCGTCCGCCATCTTCGGCGCCGACGACGCGGGCTTCAAATGCGCGTTGATAGGAGTCGTTGTAGTAAAGACGCTCGGTCATGGGAATCCGGCCCGCCGCCGGCTCTCGTTCAGGCGCTCAGCGCGCTATGGCGATGCGGGCTACACCCACTCCAGCGCGCCCTTTTTCCAGGCCCAGATGTAGCCGGCAACCAGAATCGCCAGGAACACGCTGACTTCCGCGAACCCGAACCAGCCCAACTGCCGGTAGCGCACCGCCCACGGGAACAGGAACACGGTTTCCACATCGAAGATCACGAACAGAATCGAGATGATGTAGAACCGCACCGTGTAGCGGCCGCGTGAGTTCGACGCCGCCTGAATGCCGCATTCGTAAGCCTCGCGCTTGACCTGGCCCGGGCTCGATGGCCGGATCAGCGCCGCCGCCCACAACAGCACGACTGGAAACAGCAGCGCCACGATCAAAAATACGAACAGCGGCAGGTATCCTTCCGGCATGGCTTCAATATATCAACCTTCTTGCGAGTCGGGTCCGCGTTCGGCCGCTGGTAGAATCTAGGTTTGCCTGAGTCGTCCATTGTCTTCACTTCGCGCGGCACCGGATTCCATCTGCCGGGAACCCTGTTTCTGCGCGTTCTGGTCCAGCGCCGCAACCTCATCGGCCAACTCGTCCGCCGCGACTTCGAGCAGCGCTTCGTCGGCTCCATCGCCGGCTGGGTCTGGACTCTGATCCACCCCCTGGTCATGCTCCTGATCTGGGTCTTCGTCTTCCAGACCGTTCTGCATGTCCCCACGCCGGCCTGGGCGGCCCATAAAAACTTCGCCGTCTATCTGCTCTGCGGCTACCTGCCGTGGCTGCTCTTTTCGGAAGCCGTGGTGCGCTCGGCCGGTTGCCTCGTGGACCACGCCACGCTGCTCACCAAGACCGTCTTCCCCTCCGAAGTTCTGCCCGTCACCGTCTTTCTCTCCTCGCTTATCTCGAACGCCTTGACCATTCTCATCGCCGTGGCCTCGGTCCTGATCACCGAGCATCGCCTGCCCTGGACCCTCGTGTTCCTGCCGCTGCTCGTTTTCATCGCCGCCCTGCTCTCGATCGGCGTCAGTTGGATCGCCGCCAGCTTGCAGGTCTATCTCCGCGACACCGCCCAATTCGTGCAGGTGCTGCTCAATGTCTGGTTCTGGTGCACGCCGATTCTTCTGGATGATGCCAGCTTTCCCCCCTGGGCCCGCGCCGCCGTGCACTGGAACCCGCTGACGGCCGTCGTCCGCGCCTATCGCCAATGCCTGCTGATCGGCCAGTTGCCGAACTGGAGCGACCTGGCCCTTTCGGCCGCGCTCTCGGCCGTCGTGTTTGTTATCGGCGGCCTCTTCTTTCGCCGCTTGAAGCGCGGCTTCGCCGACGTCTTGTAGTCTGGATGATTAGTCCCGATGATTGGAGATCGATCGCGCATGAATTGCACCCGACGGGGTTTTTTCGCTTCTGCCGCCACGCCGCTGCTGGCCCCGGCCCTGCTGGCTCAGAAAAGTCCTGCCTCCGCGCGGCCCAACCTCGTGCTGATCGTGGCCGAGGATCTCGCCGCGTGGATGCTCGGCTGTTACGGCAACCTTGAGATTAAAACGCCTCACCTCGACCGCCTGGCCGCCTCTGGAACCCGTTTCGGCAATCACTTCCTGTGCACGCCCGCCACTTCCGCCAGCCGCGCCACGCTGCTCACCGGCCGCATTCCGCGCCAGCACGGCATCGCCGACTATCTCACCTCCACGCCGCGCCAGAATCCCGAGCGCGGCCAATCCGCGCCCCCGGCCTCCTTCGCTACGGAAGTGCTGCTCTCCGACCTGCTCTCCACCGCCGGCTACCGCTGTGCTTTCGTCGGACGCTGGGACCTCGGCCGCGACGAGCGCCCCGGCCACGGCTTCTCCGAAACGGCTACGCTCCCGGCGAGCGACCCCGTTTCGATCGACCCGTCGCTTTTCCTGAACGGCGAGCCCACCCGCGAGACCGGCCCGACGCCCGCCGTCCTCACCCGGCGCGCCTCCGCCTTCCTGGAACGGCAGTCGTCCGCCAACCCGTTCTTCCTCGTCGTCTCTTACCCCGGAGCCGGTCCGTCCTACGACGGCCTGACGGCCCAGTACCTGGATCTTTACAAAACCGCGGGCTTCCAGACCCTCGGCATCCAGCCCGCCTCCCCTTCCGCCCTCGACGGAAAAGACCGGCTGGCCGACCCGCTCGCTTCCATCCGCCAGGCGGCTGCTTCGCTCTCCGCTCTCGACGAACAGATCGGCGCCTTCCAGCGCGCGCTCATTCAACGCGGGCTGTTCGAGAATACCCTCGTCGCTTTTACCAGCGTCACCGGGCAATTCCTCGGCCGCCACGGTCTGTGGGGCTCGGGCTATGCCTCCAATCCGCCCAACTTCTTCGAGGAGTCGATTCGCACTCCGCTCATCCTGAGCTGGCCCGGACATTTCCCGACCCAGTCGCTCCGTCCCGAACTGGTGGGCCTCGTCGATTTCGTTCCGACGGTCTGTGAAGCCCTCGCCGTCGCGCCCCCTTCCGGGCGCAACCTCTCCGGCCGCAGCTATCTGACCATTGCCACCGGGAAACCCCTGCCCAAACGCCACCCCTGGACCGATCTCGTCCTCGGCGAATTGCGCGCCGCCGACATGGCGCGCGACAACCGCTTCAAGCTCGTTCTCCGTCGCGAGGACCAGGAACCGGGCGAATTGTACGACCTGCGCAACGATCCCGGCGAGCGCACCAACCAGTACGCCAACCAGGCTTACGTCGATGCCCGTGACCGCCTCGCCGCGGCGCTCCGCACCTGGCACGAAAAGTACCCGGGCTGATCCTCTCCGTTCGCCCGGTTCGCCGCAGGCCTCGCCCGGAGGCCGCCACAGCTCATGCCCCGCTTTCTGAATCCGGCGTGTTCCATTTGAGTACTAGGCCCACTTCGGCCCATTCTAAGGCGCCAATCCTACCCGCGGCCAGCGCTCCAGCCAGCCTTCGTTTCGCCTGCGCATTCGTTAGCCAACCCGGGCGCCGGGAGCTTCGGCGACGCTGTTTGCGCCCGCCCGCCAGCACCGAAGGAACCGCTACAAGTAGCGTCCTGTCAAGAATAAATACTTAATAATAAATAACTTATACAGCACGCCCGCTACTCTGTAGCGGCCTTGTCCCGGCCGCTCCTCCTGCCTTTCCGATTCGAGAAAACCAGACGCCCGACCCCACCCCGCCGCACCCCTCCCATGCCCCCCGGCGGATGTGCCCCCTGCTTTTGGGCGCCTCCGGGCGTCCCTGGCCAGTTCCCTTAAACGGATCCTGGAGCAGGCAGAGTCCTAGTTCAGGTGATCTTCCCCGGTACTTTGTTCCATTACTGAATCCACTCCAAAATGAACCTGAAGTTACATTGCTGCAACTACCTGTACCCACTAACCTGTGGGTGGACGGGTTGCTGGACGGGGCAGACAAGACCGGGTTACTCAATACCCGGCAAGTGATTACTTCGCACCCAGACCCATTGACTCATTGACTGCGGCGGAAATCGTTGGAAACGACGACTGTGGAGATCTTTGCCCGCTCCCGGGAGACTGCTTCTGTGCGTTCCTATATGCAAAACTCAACGACCGGTTTTTCTCAGTCCGCTGCGCCTGCCGCGGCTGACGCCTCCTCTGCCATGAGGAAGGCTGTCTGGCGCGTTTTTGGCTTGCTGCTATTGGCTCTGGCTTTCATGAGCCTGGCCCGCGCTGGTAATGTCGTCACCATCACCCTGGATCCCAATTTCCCCGGCGATTACCACACCTACAGCTACACCGTGGCCGGCGTGACCTACCAGGAATATACGGGACCGTATCCGGCCATCCTCACGGGAGGGATCTACGGAACAGGCACGGCGGTGTATCTGGCCTGCTTCGACATCAACGTCGAAACGCCCGTTGGCACAACCTACCCTGGTTCCCTTACCCCTCCTGCCGTCCTGACAGGCAACCTTCCCCCAAACGTCGATCCGAACACCCAACTCGAAGCGGCCTGGCTGATGAACCAGTTGAGTCTGCTCGGCGGCTACTATGCGCCCGTTTCCACCAGCGGCCCCATCTCCATGGCCATCTGGCAAATAGAGGATCCAACTTCGATCGATCCCGCTCCTTTCGTCGAGGATCCCAAGGCGCAGCCGTGGGTCACGGCCGCCATTAATGCCGTGAACAATGGCTGGAATGCGGCCGATGCGTCGCAGCACCCCTACTGGAGCCCGGATCCGGGCCTTAGCGTGCAACGGTTCGGGATTGTGGAACTCGTAGACAACTCGCCTGAACCCGGCAGTTTCGCTCTGGTGGGCGGCTCGCTCATCGGCGTCGGCCTCCTGCTCCGCAAGCGTTTGGCCAGCAACTGAGCCTCCTTCCATTCCGTTCCACACCCCCGCCGGTGGTTGCCCGGGCTCCGCCGGCGGGTTTTGATCTTGCGCCGGGCATGTTCAACGACTTGAAGCTGAAAGTCCCTGTGACAACCTGATGGACGTGAAGTCATAGCGCAGTGCCAGGGCGTCGTCGCGTGGCGGGGTCTGCAAACAGCGTGGGGCAAACGTACGAGCCGCTGGACCAGCATCGGATACGGGGCCTACGATACCGGACCGAAAGCGCGGCCATTGGCAAAGGCCTGATGGAAGAAGTCTGCGAGGGGGAAAACTGCAAGCCGGCATTGTCACGAGGCGCCGCAGCCGGTGAAGCGGGTGGAGATCCCGAAGCCGGATGGAGGGGTTGCGCAAGCTCGATGTCCCGACGGCTCTGGTCCGTTTCCGGGATTGAGCGCCGCTGGATAGCTCGACACGCCGAACCGCCGGATGCGGACCCACAAATCCGGCGGCGTGGAAGGGGAGGAGCCGCGAGGCTCTCCCCTATCCCGATTTCAGCTCCCGGGCCGGGCGAGCGCGGGACGGCGCTAGACCTTCGGCTTCTTGGGTGGAACGATGGCGTCCTTCAGGGTCTTGGCGACACGGAACTTGACGACCTTTTTGGCCGCGATCTTGATCTTTTCGCCGGTGGCGGGGTTGCGCCCGATGCGCGCCTTGCGCTCCTGGCGCACGAGACGGCCGATGCCGGGCAGCACGAACAGGGCGCTCTTCTTGGTCTCGCGAGTCGCCACTTCGGCGAGCTTGTCCACAAATGCCTTGGCCTGCTTCTTGGTAATCTCGACGGCCTCGGCGAGTTCGGTAATGAGTTGGGTTTGGGTCAGCTTCTTGACTTCGGCCATAACGTCTCCTTAGGTGTTTCTCTCACTGGCTCACTCGGCGCCTGTCCGGACCGGCAGCGAACCGCCCAAACAAAGCGCGAACAGATCGATTCAAACAAAATCTCCCATTCTTGTTGGGAGTGCTTCCGGTCTCAATAATACGGGATGCGCCCGCGCGATAGCAAGAGGAGAATGCCTTCAAAGGCCCGATTTTCCTGCTTTTCCCGTGGTCCGGACCGCTGAAAGGGCGATTTTACGGGGTTTCGGCGGCAACCGGAGCCGGCAAAGCGTTCCAGACGCGGGTTCGGGCGTCCTCGATCGGTTAGCGAAAACACGGCTGACTGACGGTTCCCGGGTTTGAAAACCGGCTATTCGTCGCGCAGGACTTCGAGCGGCTTTTGCGACAGAATCCTCAGGCTGGCCAGCCAGCCGGCGCCGACGGCGAGCAGAGCGGCGAGCGCGGTAGTGATGACGAGCGGCGGCCACTCGACGTGGAACTCGGCGTCGAGCAGGCGCACCAGCAGCAGCCGCGAGAAGAGCGTCGCGAGCACGCTGCCGAGCGCTCCCGAGACCAGGCCGAGAATCAGAAACTCCACCGAAAAGATGCCGGCCAGTTGCCTGCGCCGGGCGCCGAGGGTCTTGAGCACGGCGGTCTCACGGATGCGGCGGAAACGCGTGCCGGCGACAGTGGAGGCGAGAATAATGGCGCCGGCCAGGATGGCGAAGCCGGCGATGAAACGGATGACCAGCGCCACCTGGTCGACCACCTCCTGGACCAGGTTGAGCAAATCGGCCGTATTGATGACGGTCACGGTCGGGAACTGTTGATAAGCCAACTTCTGCAGCGCGCCGACCTGTTTGCCCGGAAGGCGCACCAGGCCGACGTATTGCACGGGCAGGCCGGCGAGGGCCGGCCGGTTGAAGAGAACATCGACCTGCTGGCCGGAGCGCACCGCGCGCTGGCGGAACACGGCCGCGACCGGCGTCTCGAATTCCCGGCCGATGGCGGACCAGCGGAGGCGCTGGCCCGGCTTCAGGCTGAGCACCGCGGCCATCTCTTCGACGACGGCCACCTGGGGCGCGGCATCTCCAGGTTTCCACCACGCGCCGCGGCGCGCCAGCAGATCCTCGGGCGGCGCATCGGCCCAACTGACCTCGCGTGTGGATTGGTAGCGGCGCTGGAAGCGCTCGAGCTTCAGATCCTTCACGGGCCGGCCGTCGATGCTCTCCAGGCGCACGGCCACGAGGGGTTCGATGACCGGCTTTTTCTGGAGTCCCGGCAGGCCGTCGAGCAGCTTCTGCACGCCGTCGCGATCGCGTTCGGTGATGTTGATCAAAATGACGTTGGGCGAGCCTGGCGGCGCGGCGCTCGAGATCTCGTGGATCAGCGATTTCTGCAGCAGATAGACGCTCAGCGTGAAGGTCACGCCGAGGCCCAGGGCGACCAGCACGGAGGGCGCGTGGTTGCCGGGGCGATAGAGATTCGCCATGCCTTGACGCCACTCGACGCTCCAGCGAATCGGCGCCTTTTGCACCAGCCAGCGCAACGCGCGCAGCAGCAGCCACGCCGCGGCGGCCAGCGCCAGTAGACTGAGGGCGATGCCGCCGACGAAGTACGCGCCCATCTGCAACGACTCGGCCAGCCAGCCCGCGATGAGGCCCACCCCGCCGAGAATCACCACTCCCGCGAGCAACGCCGGCCCGGCGCGATTCAGACGAACCGCGAGCGCCGGCCGCAGCTCGGCCATCTCGCGGCGAAAGATCAGCGCCGGTTTGATATTGCGAATTGACAGCAGCGGCGGGATGGTGAACAGCAGCGACACCAGCAGGCCCACGCCCATGCCTTGGAGGGCGAAGGCCGGGCTCCAGGCGAGGGCGTGGTCGAAGAGGAAGTACTTGGCCAGCAGCAGCGGCATCAGGCGCTGCACGCCGAAGCCCACGGCCATGCCCGCGAGGCCGCCGGCGAGGCCGAGCAGCGCCGCCTGCAGCGTGTAGATGACGACGATCTGCGCGCTGCGCGCACCCAGGCATTTCATGATCGCGATCGAGTCCAACCGCTGCTGCATGTGGGCGTGGATGGCGGTGGCGACGCCCAGTGCACCGACCACCAGCGCGATCAGACTGACCAGGCTGAGGAACGTCGCCGAACGCTCCAGCGCGCGCCGGATGGCGGGGTGCGACTCGCGGTAATCGGCGATCATGGCCTCGGGAAAAACGCGCTTGAGATCCGCGCGCAGAGCGTCGAGCGGGATGGCCTGATGCGAGCCCGCGGGTGGCAGGCGGAACAGGAAGCGCTGCGACGCGCGGCTGCCGAACGTCAGCAGGCCGGTGCGCTCGAGACCGGCGCGGCTGATGAGCACGCGCGGTCCGATATTCAGGCTGCCGGTCATGCGGTCGGGCTCGCGGACCACCGTGCCGGCAACGCGGAACTCAGCCGCGCCGAGCTTGACCAGCGAGCCGGTTTGCACGTTCAGCCGCACCAGCAGGTCGTCGGAGACGGCCAGGCTGTGCTCGTCGAGCGCCTGCTTCAACGGCTGAGGTGGATCGAGCACGACCTGGCCGTAGAAGGGATACACGGCCGGGTCGACGGCCTTGACGGAAACCAGCACCGGCACGCCGCCCGCGGCGCCCATCATGGAGACCGTCTCGGTGATGCGTGTCAGTTGCGCGCCGCGTTGCACGTAGCCATCGAGGCACTCAGCTTGAGCGGGCGTCAGCGCCGTGAATTGGCGCAGGCTCACGTCGGCGGCCATCAATGTGCGCGCCTGGCGCCGCAGCTCTTCCTGAAACGCGTCGGCGAAACCGCGCACGCCGGTGAGCGCGCCGACGCCCGCGGCCACGCCCAGAATTGCGAACAGGAACTTCGGGGCCGAGGCCCGCGCCTCGCGGCGGGCGACACGCCAGGCCAGCGTGCAGGCGACGAAGAACCTCATGCTTTCGTCTCGTCGGCCCGCATCTCGTCAGCAACGATCAGCCCGTCCTTCATGGTCAGTATGCGCGAGGCGTGGCCGGCCAGCTCGGGGTCGTGCGTCACCAGCACCAGCGTCGCGCCCTCCTGCCGGTTGAGGCTGAGCAGCAGCTCGAGCACCTGCTGCCCGCTCGTGGAATCCAGGTTGCCCGTGGGCTCATCGGCCAGCAGCAGCGGCGGCCGCCGCATGAAGGCCCGCGCCAGCGCCACGCGTTGCTGCTCGCCGCCCGACAACTGCACCGGGTAATGCTCGCGCCGCGCGCTCAGGCCGACGGTTTCGAGCAGGTGGCGCGCGCGTTCAAAAGCCACGGAGCCGAGTTCTCCGGCCAATTCGGCCGGCAGCAGCACGTTTTCTTCCGCGGTCAGCGTCGGAATCAACTGGTAGCTCTGGAAGACGAAGCCGATCTTGCGGCCGCGCAGCTCCGCCAGCCGGTTTTCGTCCAGCCCCGAGATCTCCTCGCCGTCGACTTTGATGCTGCCGGCGCTGGGACTGTCGAGGCCCGCCAGCAGGCCGAGCAGCGTGCTTTTGCCGCACCCCGACGCGCCCATCACGGCCACGTATTCGCCGCGCCGCACCGTGAGGTCGATGCCGCGCAAAATGTCGACGCGGCGCGCGCCGGTGTCGATCCACTTCGTGACGCCGCGCACTTTGAGGATCGGGGGCGGCTCGGGGGCGATGGGGTTCATGTTCGGAAGGCTTTCCCCTTTATGATGGCAGGGGATGCACTCGCGACGTTTATTCGTGGCCGCGATCGCGGCGGCGCTGGGCGTGGCCGCGGCCGACACGCGGCCGGTGGTCGTGGCCTTCGGCGACAGCCTGACGGCGGGCCACGGGCTCGAGCCCGGCCAGAGTTATCCCGACGCTTTGCAGAAGCTGCTCGACCAGCGCGGCCGGCGCTACCGGGTCGTGAACCAAGGCATTAGCGGCGACACGACCGGCGGGGGCCTGGACCGCGTGAAGCAGGCGCTCGAGTTGAAACCTGCCGTGGTGATTCTGGAACTCGGCGCCAACGACGGCCTGCGCGGCCTGCCGCTGACGGCCACGCGCGCGAACCTGGCTCAGATGATTGACCAGTTCCGCAAGGGCGGCGCGAAGGTGCTGCTGGCGGGCATGACGCTGCCGCGCAACTACGGGCCGGACTACGTGCAGGGGTTTGAAAAAGTGTTCCGCGACCTGGCGCGCGAAAAACATGTTGCCACGATTCCGTTTTTGCTGGAAGGCGTGGCGACCGACCCGCGGCTGATGCAGCCCGACGCACTGCATCCCACCGCCGAGGGCGCGCGCCGGGTGGCCGAGACGGTGCTGCGGTATCTGCAACCGCTACTTCACTAGGGCACACAAGAAAAGGCGCCCCTCGCGGAGCGCCTTCCCCTGCTTTTCGTAAATGCGACGCGGGCTTAGGTTGTCTTGACGGGCCGGGCGGCCTTCTGTCCCGGCCTGCCCATTTTCTCGATCTCGTTGAAGGCCACCATGCGGGCCTCGTCCAGCGCGATGTTGGACAGAATCACGGCGATCGAATCGTTGAGCCCGACCTCGAGATCGGCCTTGGGGCGCTTGAGGGTATGGCAAGCGTCGAAGAAGCTCTCGAGCTCCGTGTCCACGGGGTTCTTGTCTTCCAGCGGCACCATGACGCCCTTCATGTACAGCCACTGTCGGGCGAACTTCATCTCCTTTTCGAGGAAACTCTCGTTGCCTTTCATGAGGTCCTTGTCCAGCAGGATCGGCAGTGGCCGCCCGCCGGCGGCGGAGACCATGGTCGCGCCGGCCTTCACCTCTTCCTTCTTCTTGTTCTTGGCGTCTTCCACCTTGGACGGCGGAACGGGCTCGCGGAACCACATGCCGATGGGCTTGTTGATGTCGTCGCCGAGAGTGATCTCAATGCTGCCCTGGGTGCCGCAGATGACCTCGCCCATCTCGGTGCGCTGCCCGCCGACGCCGGCCCAGTGCGAGCTGGTCGAAATGCCGGTCCAGACCAGCCGCCGCCCCTTGGGGTATTTGTAGATCAGCTGGACGTTGTCCAGGATGTCGCGGCCGTCCATCATGAAATCGTGCGTGCCGAGGCCCAGCACGGCCTCGGGCGTCATGCCGAGCATCCAGTCGGCGACGTCGATCTGGTGCGAAGCCAGCTCCGCCACCAAACCGCCCGACCACTTGCGGAACAGGCGCCAGTTGCCGAGCTCAGGCACGTCCTTCTTCATCTTCCAGCCGGGATCGCGATGCCACTGCGCCTGGACGTAGTCGACCTCGCCCAGCAGGCCCTTCTCGATCATCTGCCGCGCCGCCTGGTACATCGCGCTGTAGCGGCGTTGCAGGCCCGTCTGCAGCAACTGTTTGGGCTTCGAGGCGGCCAGCGCGCGCAGCGCGTGCACCTCCTCGGGCTTGAAGACCAGGCTCTTTTCGCAGAACACGTGCTTGCCGGCCTCCAGGGCGTCCTTGGTGAACGGGAAGTGGAGAAACAGCGGCACGGTGACGAACACCGCCTCGACGTTTTTGTCCGCCAGCAGCTCGCGATAGTCCTTGTAGCGCTTCGGATTGCCGCCGTAGGTCTGCTGGGCCTTGTTCAGCGCCGCGTCTTCGATGTCGCAGATGGCGACGCACTGCCCGGTGTCGATCCCCTTCAGGTGCTTCAGCAGGTAGCTGCCGCGGCTGCCGGTGCCGATCATGCCGAAGGGCACGGAGTTGGTCGCGGCGCGCGCCTTCAGGATGGCCGGCGCTCCTGCCACCAGGCTGGCGGCGGCCGTCGCCAGTGCGGCGGCGCCCACAGCGGTCATGACCGCCTCGCGCCGGGTCATGTCCTGCGCGGCGCTGCGCGGCAGGCTACTTTCGGGCTGGCCCTGCACGGGCTTCACGTTTTCTGGGTTCTCGGCCATTTCCATACAACCTCTCAGTTGAATCGTTCTCGGAATTGCGTCTATTCTATCCGATTCTCCCGGCTGGACCAGGGTTCCCGAAAGCTTCCAGCGGCGCCGCAACCGGGGTCTCGGGCGCCACGTTCGGCGCCGCCGTCTCCGCCGCGCGCGCCCAGCGGGCGGACCAGTCGGCGCCGGCCAGGACGATCAGGCCCGCGAAGAAGCTCCAGGTGAGGATCGTGATGGAGTTCCGGAAGACGCCGTATTCGCGCTGGAACTTCGCGAAGAACCACGGCCAGGCGAACCAGTTAATCCACTTCAGCATTTCCAGCAGGAGCCCGATCACCACGGCACGCGGCAGCACCTGCAGCGCCGGAACCTTGGTGTTGGGCAGCTTCCAATAAACCAGGAACAGGATCAGGATGGTGAACGGGATCGACGCCAGCTTGAACAGCCCATAGGCGAGGTAGCCTTTGGTCAGCACGACGGGCACAACTGCGTCGGCG
>Ga0182027_10011158_pt1 | contig 12727 bp, 8 predicted proteins | sample 712E1DmetaG_FD_121300 | JGI IMG/M metagenome (GOLD analysis project Ga0182027, IMG submission 121300) | Permafrost microbial communities from Stordalen Mire, Sweden - 712E1D metaG (Illumina Assembly) | ecosystem: Environmental > Terrestrial > Soil > Wetlands > Permafrost | place: Sweden...
CAGTTTTAATATAAATTCCAGAACCGCTTGAATTTGTATTTGTAAAGTTAGCTAAGTATGAGGTTTTGTTACCAGAAACATTAAAACCCGTATCAGCGACAAGAATAACTGAATTATTTTGTGAAGTAATTGATAAACTTCCATTTGAAGCAGATATATTCCCATTTGATGTAGAAATATTGCCAGTAGATGAAATATATCCATTGGAAGTAGAAATATTTCCATTAGAAGTTGAAATATTTCCAGCCAATGATAGATTACCAGAACTTGAAGTTATTCCTTTATTTACAGTCAATGTACCACTAGTACCACTTATTGATAAGGCTCCACTAATAGAAACACTTCCTGAATAACTTAAAGGAGTGCCAGACCATTGACTTTGAATAATTGAAGACCAGCTAGCACTTGTTCCATTATTAGTTAGAAACCCGCCACTAGTTGTACCGTCAATAGTTGGTAGGTTACCAGAACCTCCTCCAGCAGGTGTCCATAATAATTGTGTACCATCGGTTGAAAGATAATTACCTGTTTGATCACCGGAAGCAGTAATAAGATTAGTCAAAGCTGTTGTTGCATCTGTGGCTCCAGTACCTCCATAACCAATATCCAAGCCAGAAGTAGACCATGATGCATTTGTCCCATTTGTTGTAAGAAAACTCAAGTTATTCCCAACCTGTGTTGGCAACAATGCATTTAAAGCTGCATTGGCAGTTGTTTGGCCTGTTCCGCCATTTGCAATAAGCAAATAATTTGTTACCCCGGTTGTTAGATCCACTTGCGTAAATGTTTTATCCCCCCTGAAATATTGTGAAGTTGTGCCAGCGGTAATTGAAGGCTCTTTCCCGCTTAATGCAGTGCTTAAATCAGTCTGACTCGATAGTGTGCCTGTAATTGAGCCCCATGTTGCTGCCCCGCTGGAAATAGCAGTCCAACTAGGTGATCCGGAAGTTCCGGCATTATAATAAAAACCAGGTGTCCCATCGGTCTGGTAAATCAACAACCCAGTAGCCGGGGAAGAAGGCCGTGTTGCAATTGTTACGCTCGGGATAAGCAATCCTTTATTGGCAGTATTTGATAAATCGAGTATCGCAGAACCATCTGGGCCGGCACCAGTAGTATTTATTGCCACCTGTGCATTTAAGCTGCCAGCCATCATTAAAGCAGCGGCTATAAAAAAGTAATGTAAGGGTTTCATTCGAATATAATTAGGTTAAACATTTAATAATCTTATAGGTTTTTAAATAAATTTTTTCTATTTACAAATTTAATAAATAATAACGGTTAATAAATTCAAATAGTTCACTTTTATACGAATAGAAATTAAAATAGTTTAAAAAAAACCTCACCCCGGCCCTCTCCAACCGATGAGGGAGCTTGCCTGGTGTGATTCATAGCAGAGAGAAATAACCTCAGCAGTTGGAGAAAGAGTTTGCCCGGTATAATTCAAAGCTAAGAAGGGTAACCTCATTGGTTGGAGAGGGAGCTTGACTGGTAAAGTTCAAAGCTATGAGGATTAAACTCTGCAGTTCGAGTGGGTTGAGATTGTCTTTAAAGTGGGTTTTTGCAATTACTGCCCCTAAATCCCCTAAATGGCATAGCCGTCAAGCTTAGGTATAATACAATGCTAATATCCTGCTACTTATATGTTCTTATTGTTACTTTTTGTCGTCACAAAAAGTAACCAAAAAAGACAGACGTCATGAACTCGATCCGTCAATAAGCAGGAAGCATTTTAGCTAAATTTAGCTTAACTGGTGCTTATTGACTTCTCTCAGACAGCACGCCGCCTTATATGAAATTTTCAGTTTTACGCTTTGCGTCCTTTCTACAGACTGATTACAAAATTATAAGTTCTCATATAATTCAAAAAGCGCAAAGCGTAAGAAAATAATTCCTTTTCGCCTGCGTGCTGTCTGAGCAAAGTAAAGAAGCGAAAACCAAAACAATTATAAATTTGTACTGTCCCACTCGCTTCTTTACGGTGCGAGTTATTCGCTGACGCTCATGAGATCGCTTCGCTAAGTTCATGCGGGCAAAGCGTTTTTGCATACTTTTGACGCTTCAAAAGTATGAAGAAAAGAAGAAATAAATGCTGATTTACAGCAATATATAAGAATTAGCTTGACGGCTATGCCCTAAATGGGACTTTTGTCAACTCTATGGTTTAATGCCCCTTTAGGGGTTTGGGGCAGAATCAGACTTTTTCGACAACATAGTTTTTACAATATCGCTCAAATATTTTGCAGCCCTATCTCCAAAATGACAGGGATTTAATCCGGCTTCTCCTTCAATGGTGGCAAAGGGCAGGGGGTTGAGGTTTTTTTATGCCTCATTTCTTCTTCAACCACTTTTACGAAAATATTTTTGATAACTTTGCGGGCTGTTTTAAACGAATAAATTTTGCAAGATGTTTTTAAGAATGCCACCTGCAGTAAAGAACCTTATTATTATCAATGTGCTGATGTTCCTGGCATCGTGGGTGCTTACAAAATATAATATTAACTTAGACGATCACCTGGCGCTTTATTATTACCAGTCCCCCAATTTCCATGTATATCAGTATATAACTTACATGTTCATGCATGGTAGTTTCTGGCACATCTTTTTCAATATGTATGCTTTATTCATGTTTGGTGCAATGCTGGAGCAGGTATGGGGAAGCCAGCGTTTCTTAATTTTTTATTTCGTTACCGGTATCGGTGCGGCGCTTTTTTACACGCTGGTAAACCACTTTCAATTTATGCCAATGGTAAGGGAAGCACATGCTTTTGCCAATACACCGTCGCCGGAATTGTTAAGGACTTTCGTAAGGGAATATTTGAAACAACCCAGCGCCGAACTATTAGGTTTTATGAACCAATGGGCCGAAGCACCTTCAAGCCCGCAATTGATAAACGATGGCGTTTCAGTTGTGAATTCAATTGTTGCAATGAAAATGGGAATTCCCTGCGTTGGCGCATCGGGTGCAATATTTGGGGTATTGCTTGGTTTTGGGATGCTTTTTCCAAATACCGAACTTTTGCTGATCATCCCTCCTATTCCTATCAAAGCAAAATATTTTGTGCTGATTTATGGCGGGATAGAATTGTTTATGTCGATTACACAGCCCGGCGACCAGGTCGCACATGTCGCGCATCTGGGAGGCATGTTGTTTGGTTTTATAATGATTAAAATGTGGGCCAAGGACAGGAAGAATTTTTATTGAAGAAGAAGCCCCACTCTGGCCCTCCCCAAAGGGGAGGGAGGCTGGCGCAACCTTAGAAGTTCTTTTTAATATTTAATGATTACATACTTGGAGATTTAATGATAGTATATTGTTTAAGTCAAAATTAAACATTAAGAACTTTCAATTTTGGGCTATAAGAAATGGCAATATTTTTTCACTTTTAAATTGAAGACTTCTTTCTCCCTCCCCTTTGGGGAGGGCCGGGGTGGGGCTTTTTTAAATAAACTTGAATATGAGTTTTGCAGACGAATTAAAAAATAACTTCAAACAGGGCAACAACCTGATAAAGCTGATCTATATCAATGTTGCAATTTTTGTTATTGTTAATTTCATCAGTTTAATTTATTTCCTCTTTACAAAAGTTTCCCTTGACCCGTTGTTTAATTATTTCATAAATTTTCCTTCAAATTTTGTTGCTTTTGCTTACCGTCCCTGGACAATTGTCACGTACATGTTCATGCATGCCGATATCTGGCATATACTTTTCAATTTATTATGGTTGTATTGGTTTGGACAAATTTTCCTTCAGTACCTCGACCAGAAAAAACTATTAAGTGTTTACATACTCGGAGGCATCAGCGGGGCATTGCTATACGCGCTTGCTTATAACGCGCTCCCGGCATTTAACCTCGAACGCTACGGCTCATCGCTGGTTGGTGCATCAGCAGCCATCATGGCTGTTGTATTTGCAATTTCGGCAATTATGCCAAATTACGCCATCAATTTATTTTTGTTTGGCCCGGTAAAGCTAAAATATATAGCTATTTTTACTATCATCATCGATGTGTTGAGCATCCAGAGCGGAAATGCAGGAGGGCACATTGCACATTTAGGCGGCGCTTTATTCGGCTATTATTTCGCAGTTCGTTATAATAAAGGAAAAGATATTACCAAAGGCTTCTCCCGTTTCCTCGATGGCTTCTTCTCCCTTTTTAAACCACGAAAAAAGATGAAGGTTGAATATAAAAAGCCGGCAGATGACTTTGAATACAACAAAATGAAGGTCAACAATCAAAAGGAGATTGACCGCATACTCGATAAAATTGCCAAAGGCGGTTACAATAGTTTAACAAAGGATGAGAAAGACTTTCTTTTCCGGTCGAGCAAATAATGGAATTTTTCAGAAAAATATTGCACCATATTTTCGTACTTATCAACCTGCTGTTTGCTTTTCTTTTGCTTATCTCAAATTTATCAGTATTCATAAGCCCTGAGAAGTTTTGGTCAATAGCATTCTTTGGCCTGGCATTTCCTTACCTTTTATTAATAAACATCTTCTTTATAATTTTTTGGACAGTGAGATGGCGCCGGATGGTATTGGTTTCAATAATAGTTATTTTGGCAGGTTGGTATAATCTTGCAGCTTATATTCAAATTCCTATAAACCCTTTTCAATTTTTTAAAAGCAAAAACCAGAAAGAATGTATTCTGAAAATAATGCAGTACAATGTGAGGGACTTCAGCAAAACTAATGATTTACCAATAATTAAATCGCAACCCGATATTTTAAAAATTATTAAATCCGAAAATCCAGACATTGTTTGTTTTCAGGAATTTAGAATAGAACCAGATGGTTACACTTTTGGCAAAATTCTTAAAACGCTTAAACCATCAAGGTATTTTTATTCTTATTACAATTATAGCAACGAATCGGGATCGGGCATTGCAATTTTCAGCAAGTATCCGATAATCGCAAAAGGCAAAATGTCGTTTGGCAATACATGCAATATAACTATGTTCAGCGACATTGTTGTAAAAAAAGACACCATCCGCTTATTCAATTGCCATTTGCAATCCATTCGTTTTCTTAAAGGTGATTATGATTTTATTGATTCCATTCAATTTTCAACAAGCGAAAAAAATAAAGCCGGGATAAAAACTATTTCTTACAAACTTCGCGAAGCATTTAAATTGAGGGCATACCAGGTTGACCATATTTCTAAATTAATTGATAAATCACCATATCCTATAATACTTTGTGGTGATTTTAACGACACACCTGTATCTTATACATACAAGCGTATGAAGGGAAACCTTTGTGATGCATTTCGTGAATCGGGCAGAGGGATAGGCAATACGTATAATGGGAAAGTACCTCATTTCCGCATCGATTATATTTTTCATAGTAGAAAATTTGGTTCATTTGGCTATAAGATGCGTCACGAGGACTATTCAGACCATTTCCCAGTTTTTTGTAAAATTTGTATTAAGAAATGAGAATAAGAGATTATGGAAATAAAGTAAGGAATTATTAACTTACGGCAAAATTTACGTAAAAACTGCGATGAAGAAATATTTATTAATCCTGCTGATTTTATTTGTATTGCCTAAATTAATGGCACAACAGGCAATTAATGTGGATCAGGTAATGAAATCGGGCAATGACAAAATCAGGCAACTCGATTATGCCAGTTCAATAAAAGACTTTAACAAAGCCCTGCGTATGAGCCCGGGGCTGGCTGAAGCTTATTACGGCCGTGCTGTTGCAAAATTTAACATTGGCCAGTACGATGAAGCATTGCGTGATGCCAACAAAGCATTGGACGCCAAAAAAAAATATGCGGAAGCTTACCTTGTAAGAGGTCAAATATTGGCTGCCACGAAAAAGTTTGACGATGCACTGGCAGATTTCGATCATGCCCTGGTTAATAAAAACGATTTGTATGAAGCAGTTTCGCAAAAAGCACTCACTACATTTCAGATGGGAAAAGAAAAAGAAGCTTTTGAAATTGTTAACAAAGCTTTAGAATCGAATGACAAGTCCTCAGAATTGTATTTCTGCCGCGGGACTTTGTACAACAACAAACAGAAATTTGAAAAAGCGTTGACCGATTTTAATAAATGTTATGAAACCGATCCAGGCTACAATACTTATAATGTACTTTTGGCAAGGGGTACTGCGCATTTGTCGCAGCAAGATTACAAAGAGGCCGAAGAAGATTTCTCAAAAGCCATAGAACTATTGCCAAACAATGCTGCAGCGTATAGCAGCCGTTCAAGGTTAAGGTACGAACAAGGCAGTTACCAGGAAGCGGTGGACGATTTAATAAAAGCAATTGAGATAAACCCCGACAATGCTTCCATAAACTATAATCTTGGAATGGCCTATTACAAGCTAAACGATATAAAAAATGCCTGCGAAAAATTCCATAAGGCGTGTTCTATGGGCAATACAAATGCATGTAAAATGGTTGTTTTGAGCTGTGTCGAGAATAAGTAAATCATGAAGCTTTCCATAGTAATTGTAAATTACAACGTCAAATATTTTATCGAGCAATGTCTTCATTCTGTTTTTAAAGCATTGAAAGATATCGATGCAGAAGTTTTTGTGGTCGACAACAATTCGGTCGATGGTTCCTGCACAATGATCAAAGAAAAATTTCCACAGGTAAAACTTATTGAGAACAAAAGCAATCTTGGGTTTTCGAAAGCCAATAACCAGGCGATCAGGGAATCGAAAGGCAAATATATTTTGTTGCTTAACCCTGATACCGTTGTCCAGGAAGATACATTTTCAAAATGTATTTCATTCATGGACGAACACCCGAATGCAGGTGCGCTGGGCGTTAAGATGATTGACGGGAAAGGTAATTTTCTCCCGGAGTCGAAACGTGCCCTGCCAACACCTGGTGTGGCATTCTTCAAGGTATTCGGGCTTTCTTTCTTTTTCCCGAAATCAAAAATCTTTGGCCGTTATCACCTGGGCTACCTTGACAAAAATCAGGTTCACGAAGTTGAAATCCTTGCGGGCGCATTTATGTTTATTCGCAGGATTGTTATAGAAAAGATTGGCCTGCTCGATGAATCCTTCTTCATGTATGGCGAAGATATTGATGTATCGTACAGGATTATTAAGGCCGGTTATAAGAATTATTATTTCCCTGAAACGACGATTATTCATTATAAAGGAGAAAGCACTAAGAAAAGCAGTGTCAATTATGTAATTGTTTTCTACAATGCAATGCTGATTTTTGCCGAAAAACATTTTTCGAAGAGCAACTTAAAGCTAATTACTTTCATTATCCGGTTGGCAATTTACCTGCGCGCTGTTATTGCGATTGCCCGACGGTTTGTTAAGCAGGTGGCATTTCCTTTATTCGATGGTGTTCTCATTTATTTTGGTTTTTTATTTTTAAAATCCTGGTCTGAAACAATGAAATTTGGCCCTGGCAATTCATATCCACAACTTTTTCTTTTAGCAGTAGTTCCAGCCTATATAGTAATTTGGATTATTAGTCTGATTTTTACCGGCGCTTATGACAAACCTGTCAAAATTTCTAATATTTTAAAAGGCATTGGTATCGGGACTCTCATTATTCTTGCTATATATGCATTGCTGCCACTCGAATTGAGGTTCTCGAGATTATTAATTATTTTGGGTTCACTGTGGAGTGTATTCTCGATTTCAGTTTTGCGTTTTCTATTACATTTCTTGAAAGTAAAAGGTTTTCAACTTGGAGAATTGCAAAAAAAGAAAGTACTGATTATAGGAAATGAAAATGAGTCTGTAAGGGTATCACAGCTTTTACAACAAACACAGGCAAATCCTGAAATAATTGGTTTTATTTCCAACGAACCATCTCAATTGCCTGAATACCTGGGACAAATAAGACAATTAGAGGATTTAATTATCATTTATAAAGTCGAAGAAATTATTTTTTGTGCCCGTGATATTGCTTCACAGGATATTATCGGGCACATGCTTAATTTATCGCATATTGATGTAGAATATAAAATTGCACCACCCGAAAGCCTTTCTATTATTGGCAGTAATTCGATCAACACGGCGGGTGATTTATATCTTATCAATTTGAATACGATTGGAAGGCCTTCAGGTAAAAGGGAAAAGAGGCTTTTTGATTTGCTGTCATCTTTAATTTTATTGGTTTTGTGCCCGATATTGTTTTTGTTTCTAAAAAACAGGTTAAAAGCTTTCTCAAATATTTTGAAAGTTATGTTTGGCATAAATACATGGGTTGGATATTATTTTAACGAAAGTATTAACCCGGGAGAATTGCCAAAAATAAAAAAAGGTATCCTTTCGCCTATTGACGGACTGGGAAAGAAAAATATTGACGAAAGCCTGAAAGAAAAACTCAACTTCCTTTACGCAAAGGATTACAAATTTACCAACGATTTGAATATTCTTATTAAAGGACTTTTGAATATCGGAAGGTAGATATTGTTTGATAGTTTGTTTTCATTCATAAAGATAGATTTAATTATTCAATCGGGTAATATGTATTTTTCATATTTCTGGTTCCTGCGCATTGAACTGAACCCGGCTTCATTAATTGCTTTTTTAATACCTTCTTCATCGAATGAGTTATTTGAGCCGGCCGACGAAACAACATTTTCTTCAATCATAATTGAGCCAAAATCATTGGCGCCGGCATGAAGGGCCAGTTGTCCGGTGCTTTTCCCAACAGTCAGCCATGAAGCCTGAATATTTGTAATATTGGGGAGCATTATCCTGCTCACCGATAATAACCTTAAATAATCATCTGCTGTAACCTTATTTGTAATGCCAAAGCGGATTTTTAAAGATGTCCCTTCATCCTGAAATGGCCAGGGAATAAAAGCAATAAACCCATGATGTCCTTTGGGGCACTCACTCTGTACTTCACGGATGCTTATTATGTGATCAATGCGCTCTTCAATGGTTTCGGCATGGCCAAACATCATGGTTGCTGAAGTTGGAAGGTTTAGTTTATGGGCCTCGCGCATCACGTCGAGCCATTCATTGCTTTTGCATTTTCCTGGTGAAACAATTTGTCTTACCCGGTCGCAGAGAATTTCGGCCCCGGCCCCGGGAAGACTGTCAAGACCCGCTTCTATCAGTGATCTCAAGACTTCTCTATAATTTTTTTTTTCAAGTTTCGAGATATGTACAATTTCCGCCGGCCCAAGCGCGTGCAATTTTAAACCGGGATAAATTAATTTAAGTTGCCTGAACAAATTGCAATAGAAATCAAGCCCTAAAGACGGATGAAGCCCGCCCTGCAGCAGAAGTTGATCGCCACCAAGTTTGTAGAGCGTGTCAATTTTTTCTTTATACTCTTCTAATTTTGTAATATAAGCCCCAGCGTGTCCGGGAACCCGATGAAAATTGCAAAACTTGCACCTTGAAATACAAACATTGGTAATATTTACATTTCGGTCGATCAACCATGTTACACTTTTTCCCGGCACATGAATTTTTCGCAATTCATTTGCAACAAACATAAGTTCTTCCAAGGGGGCATTGTTATAAAGAAACAAACCTTCTTCCTTTGAAAGAAATTCGAGTTGCAGTGCTTTGATATATAAATCAGGTAATTTCATTTTTTAATCTAAAGGCAACGAAATAAATATAAGATTGGAATACTGATGCCATTAAGAAACGCAAATTTTACTAATTTTTTTAATACCCTTATTTTTCTGCGTTTAAAAATCTGCGTCATCCGTGTTCCTTATTTTTAATTTGATTAGACGACATTGGATTTATTGTTATATTGTACCAAAAATTTGATTTTTTTTCACCGTAAAAGTAAAACAATCTAAGTATCCTGAAAAAGATAAAACTTTTTAGTAAGGATTTTGTTTTGAACAAAGGATTCTTTTACAATTAAAGTCAGGCTTTCGGACAAATTATTAACTTTACGGGGCTTAAATATTTTGAAAGGTATTGCTTATGGATATTAATGTTTTCAAAACAAACAATTTAGATGCGCAGGCAAGTGTAGCTGTGATAGTAGGTAAAGATTCGATTTTTGATGTCTCATATTTATCAGTACAGGAATACAATTATGTAAAACAATGTATAGATAAAGGTGATAATTGCATCGTTATAAACCAATATCAAAGGTTGGTTTATTTTGCAGTTCTCGATTCGAAAAAAACAGGATCAATATTGCTGGAGGATGCCAGGAAAGCAGGTTACAAATTACAGGCAGAGCTTTCTGCACATTCATTCGATAAAGTAATTGCATTTCATGCGGAAAATAATTCAGATGTTTTGATGGCATTCGCTGAAGGTGCAATATTGGGTGCATATAAATTTACCAAATACCAGAAAGCTAATGATGATAAAAGGACACAGTTAAAAGAAATAGGATTAATCTGCCAACCTCTGACCGAAGAAACCATTGCCAGGTTTGTAAATGTTAATAAGGCATTATACAATGTGCGCGATTTGGTGAATGAGCCGGTTTCATTCCTTAATGCCGAACAATTGTCAAGAGAGTTTGAAGCAATGGCAAAAGAATCAGGTTTTGGAATTGAAGTCATGAACAAAAGCAAAATAGAGGCACTTAAAATGGGAGGCTTACTGGCAGTAAATAAAGGCTCGGTCGATCCGCCAACATTTACTGTAATGGAATGGAAGCCCGATAATCCCATCAATAAAAGCCCATATGTTTTGATTGGAAAAGGCGTAGTTTATGATACTGGCGGACTAAGCCTGAAACCAACTTCAGACAGCATGGATTATATGAAGTGTGATATGTCTGGCGCTGCAATTGTAGCTGGCGTTTTGTATGCCATAGCAAAAAATAAATTGTCTGTCCATGTAATAGCTTTAGCGCCCGCGACCGACAACAGGCCATCGGGAAATGCTTATGCACCGGGCGATGTAATAACAATGATGGACGGCACTAATGTTGAAATGCTTAATAGCGATGCCGAGGGGCGCATGATTCTTGCAGATGCATTGGTATATGCTGGAAAATTTAACCCGGAATTGGTTATCGATGTTGCAACACTAACTGGTTCTGCTTCAGCGGCAATTGGGCAATATGCCCTGGCAGCTATGGGCAATGCATCACAAGAAGTTAAAAATAAATTGATAAAAAGTAGTGAATTGGTATTCGAACGTATTGTGGAATTTCCGCTTTGGGAAGACTATGCCGAAGCGCTCAAATCGGATATTGCAGATATTAAAAATGTTGGGGGCAAACAAGCCGGTGCTATTACTGCCGGTAAGTTTCTTGAAAAATTTGTTTCATATCCGTGGATGCACCTTGATATTGCAGGTGTTGCATTTTCAAAGAAAAATGATAATTATCGCGGAAAAGGAGGAACAGGTTTTGGAATGAGGTTGCTCTACGATTTCTTTTTTGGGCTTTGCCAGCAATAGGTTCCCTTTAAGAAATTAAAAAAGGCCTTTCTATAATTATAAACCAATAGTAAAAAATTATGAAAAGGTTTATAGTAATAGTTTGCACAAATATTTTGATTTTTATGCCGGTTTTTGGTCAGGTAAGGTGGGCTTTTGAATTGCAGGGAAGCTTAGCAGGGAATGTACCATTGCCTTTGCATATTTCGCAAAATGGTTATCCGGATATTAATTTGAGCGCAAAATTTGTTTCAAAATCATTAACAGCGCCAATAAGCTGGGATTGGCGGTTTAGCCGATGGCAGGGAGACCGGGCTTGGGAAATCGAGGCAATCCATCATAAATTATATCTTGTTAATACAACGGATGAAGTAGAAAGGTTCAATATATCGCATGGATTTAATATTGTTACCATTAACAGGGGATATAAGTTACACTGGGTTACTTTACATTCGGGGCTTGGTATTATACTCGCCCATGCTGAAAACATAATTCGTTCTTTAAATTACGATGATTCAGAAGGATATTTTAAAATCGGATATTATGAAATAACCGGGCCTGTTATAAATTTAAGTATTTCACGGCCGATAAAAATTTCTAAAAGATGGTTCTTAAATGCTGAAACCAAAAGCACATTGGCTTATGCCCGGGTTAATGTTGTCAACGGACATGCAGATTTTTACAATATTGCGTTTCATCTTATTATCGGTTTTGGGGAAAATTTTATTTTAAAAGATTAAAAAATACATATATGAAAAGGATTAAAGTTGGCATTACACATGGCGACATAAATGGGATTAGTTACGAAATTATTTTAAACACATTGTCCGATCCACGGATACTCGAATTATGTACACCAGTTGTTTACGGTTCAGCCAAAGTAGCAGCATATTACAGGAAAACATTAAACATGAACAATGTTAACCTGAATTCTGTAAGGAACATTGAAGAAATCCATCATAAAAAAGCTAATCTGATAAATTGCGTTGATGATAATGTAAAAGTAGAGTTGGGAAAATCGACACAATTGGCCGGTGAAGCAGCTTTTGAATCACTTGAGTTTGCTGTTAACGACCTTAAAGCAGGAAAAATAGATGCATTGGTAACAGCTCCTATCAATAAATCCAACATTCAATCGGACAAATTTTCGTTTAAAGGCCACACCGATTATTTACAGAACAGGTTTGGCGCTTCAGAAGTTTTAATGTTTATGATAAGCGACTCTTTACGCGTGGGACTTGTATGCGAGCATGTTGCCCTGAAACATGTGCCTTCTTTGGTAACTCATGACAGGATACTGAGCAAACTTAAAGTCATGAACACTTCATTGATTGAAGATTTCAATATTACCCGCCCAAAGATTGCTGTATTAGGCCTTAATCCACATGCCGGGGACAACGGGTTGC
>Ga0182027_10011159_pt1 | contig 12725 bp, 11 predicted proteins | sample 712E1DmetaG_FD_121300 | JGI IMG/M metagenome (GOLD analysis project Ga0182027, IMG submission 121300) | Permafrost microbial communities from Stordalen Mire, Sweden - 712E1D metaG (Illumina Assembly) | ecosystem: Environmental > Terrestrial > Soil > Wetlands > Permafrost | place: Sweden...
CCGGATCTGTGGATCGAGGAAAGTCAGCAGTTTTTGATCATCAATGTTCACCGGTGGTCTGGTCTTGGACGATAAACGTGCGATAACGGAAGTTGGGTCCGGCGCAAGTTGGAACAGCCTCCGCGGGACGGGTCCGCCGAGTTTGTTCGCCATTGGTTCGGCTTGGCCGGGACTGTTTCATACTTCGCCGAACGGACGTTTCGTCGATCTGTCCCGACCGGCAGACTGCCTGCGGTGGGCACCAAAAAGTAAACATCCCAGGGGCAAGCCCCGAGGCATTTGATCAAACCATCTCGATGCCAATTTCGCCGCATTTCCTTCATCTTCGGAGTGGCTGCGAGCGTGAGCGAGTGGCAGCGCATCCACTCGCTCACGCTCGCGGCCACCACCAGATCAAGCCGGAGCAAGCTCCGGGGCAGCGGACCCATTGCGAATGAGTTCACGCCCCACTGCCATACGCGTTTTGCGATGGGGGCTGCATCCGGGCACAGGGAATCAAGTGCGCGCATAAAATTGGAATTATTCTAATTCTCACTTGAAACCCGGTCCCAATCCTATTTACTCTTCTTTGCTTCGATGGTTTCAGATACTCAAACTTCCTCTCTTGCTCAGAAGCTCACCGATAGCGGTCTGCGCGCCACTTCCCAACGCGAGATTGTCTATCAGGTCCTTCTGGATCAACGCGATCACCCGTCGGTCGATGAAGTGTTTTCGCGCGTGAAGATCCTCATGCCGACCATCTCCTTGGCCACGGTCTATAACTGCCTCGACGCCCTCGTCAGTTGCGGGCTGGTGAAGCAGGTCAACTTCGAACGCGGTGCCTCCCGCTACTGCCCCAACCTCCAAGATCATGCCCATTTTCACGATGATGTCACCGGTCGCATCGTCGATATCGACCTGCCCGCCGATGTTCTAGCCCGACTCCGCAGCCTCCTTCCGCCCGGTTACGACGCCGGTACCATCGAGCTCAACTTCCGCGGCCGCGCCGCCCCCTGAGGCCCTCATTTCACTCTCACCCTCACTTTCACTTTCCCTTTCACTTTCCCTCTCACTTTCACTTTCACCACCTCTCATGTCCGCCATCGAAATTAAAAACCTCCACGTCTCCATCGGGGACAAGGAAATCGTCAAAGGCCTCTCCCTCACCATCCGGCAGGGCGAAGTCCACGCCATCATGGGGCCCAACGGCACCGGCAAATCCACGCTCGCCAAGGCGATCGCCGGCCACCCCGCCTACACCGTGACCTCCGGCGATGTGCTCATCGACGGTCAATCGATCCTCGCCATGGAGGCCGATGAACGCGCCCGCGCCGGCATTTTCCTCGCGTTCCAGTATCCGAGCGAAATTCCCGGCGTCACGATCGCCAACTTCCTCCGCGCCGCCCTCCAGGCCCGGCTTGCCGATGGCGAAGAGCTCGACGTCTCTACCTATTACAAACGCCTTTACGAAAAAATGGATGCGCTGAAGATCGACCGGAAATTCACTTCTCGGGCGGTCAACGATGGCTTCTCCGGCGGCGAAAAGAAACGCTGCGAAATCCTCCAGTTGGCCATGCTCGCGCCGAAATTCGCGTTCATGGACGAAACCGACTCCGGCCTCGACATCGACGCGCTCCGCATCGTGGCCGAAGGCGTCGAACGCCTTCGTGGCCCCAATCTCGGCGTGCTGCTCATCACGCACTACCAGCGCCTCCTCAATTACATCGTGCCCGACTACGTCCACGTGATGTGGGATGGCACCATCGTGAAGAGCGGGGATAAATCCCTCGCCCTCGAACTCGAAGCCAAGGGCTACGACTGGGTGAAAAAAGAATTCGCAGTCGCGAATTCTTTATAGGGATTGGCCGCGGCTTTTCGCCCAAATACCATCATGAATTCGCCAGCCAATTTTGAGACACTTAAGGTTCCAGCTGCCGACGCTGCAGCCAATCCTGCCGAGAATCCTTTCGTCGGCATCGACCAGTCCGCCGGCAATTTCAGTTACGACGTGAAGTATGACTTCGACGCCGGCGCCGGCCTGTCCGCCAAAACCATCGACTACATCTCGTCGGTGAAGAAGGAGGCGCCGTGGATCCGCGATTTCCGCCACCGCGCGCTGCAGATCTTCGAGTCGAAACCTCTCCCCACGCATTGGGCGACGCGCGATCTCGAGACCATCGATTTCTCGAAGATCCGTTACTACCTTTCGCAGGGCCAAAAACCCAAGCGCACCTGGGACGAGGTGCCCGACGACATCAAGCGCACCTTCGAGCGTCTCGGCGTGCCCGAGCAGGAGCGCAAGTTCCTCGCCGGCGTCGAGGCCCAGTTCGACAGCGAGGCCGCCTACTCCAACATCAAGGAGCTCGTGGCCAAGCAGGGCGTGATCTTCATGAATTCGACCGCCGCCCTGCGCGAACACCCCGACGTTTTCCGCAAGTGGTTTGGCAAGGTCATCCCGACGGCGGACAATAAATTCTCCGCGCTCAACAGCGCCGTGTTCTCCGGCGGCTCGTTCATTTACGTGCCGCCCGGCGTGAAGGTCGCCCACCCACTCCAGGCCTACTTCCGCATCAACGCCGAGAACTTCGGCCAGTTCGAGCGCACCCTCATCATCTGCGACGAGGGCAGCGAACTCACCTACATGGAGGGCTGCACCGCGCCGAAATTCTCCACTACCACCCTGCACAGCGCCGTGGTTGAGCTCGTCGCGCTCAAAGGCGCCAAGATCCAGTATATCACCGTCCAGAACTGGGCGGCCAACGTCTTCAACCTCGTCACCAAGCGCGGTCTCGCCCACGAGGAGGCCGAGATCAAGTGGATCGACTGCAACATCGGCTCGCGCCTCACGATGAAATATCCCGGCGTCGTCCTCAAGGGCCGCAAGGCCCGCGGCGAGGTGCTCTCCATCGCGCTCGCCAACGACGGCCAGCACCAGGATACCGGCGCCAAGATGATCCACGCCGCCGACGAGACCACGTCCAACATCATCGCCAAGTCCATCTCGGTCGGCCAGGGCCGCAGCACGTACCGCGGCGTCGTCCACATCCCGAAGCATCTGAAGGGCTGCAAAAACAACACCGAGTGCGACGCCCTGCTGATCAACACCAACTCGCGGACCGACACCTACCCGGCCATCAGCGTCCGTGGCCAGCAGCACGCCGCGCAGCACGAGGCCAGCGTCTCGAAGGTCAGCGACGAGATGATCTTCTACATGAAGTCGCGCGGCCTCACCGAGGCCCAGGCCATGAGTCTCGCCGTGAATGGCTTCGTCAACGACCTCGTGCGCCAGTTCCCGATGGAATATTCCGTCGAACTCAAACGCCTCATCGATCTCGAGATGGAGGGCTCTGTCGGCTAGCGCCGACAAATGCAGAAGTGAGAATGCAGAATGCAGAATTCAATCCGCCCGTAGCCTCTGCTCCCTCATTCTCCATTCTCCATTCTTAATTCATAATTCTTAATTCGTCTTCAATGTCCGCCCTTCCTGACACTCTCCCCGCCTCGGCCAACGGCAGCTTTACCACCGACGTCTTCGCGGCGCATCTCGCCACGCAGTCCGATCTGCCCGCGTGGTGGCTCGAGGCCAAAAAGGACGCGTGGAATCAGTTCCTCGCGCTCCCGCTGCCCAAACGCACCGATGAGCTCTGGCGCTTCAGCAACCTCGCCGGCGTGAAGCTCGACGGCTTCACCCTGCCCGCCGCGGTGCACCCGGGCGATTACCAGGGCGCCAGCCTCGGTTTCACGCCCACCGCGCAGCTCGTCTTCGCCAACAACACCCTCGTGCATCGCGTGCCGCTCACGCCCGCTCTGGCGGCCCGCGGCGTGATCGTCGAACCGCTGCATTACGCGCTGCTGCATCACGGCGAGCTCGTCCGCCGCCATCTCAATGCGCAGCATACCAATCTCGGCGGCGCGAAATTCCGGGCGTTGCACACGGCGCTCGTGCGCGACGGCGTTTTCGTTTACCTGCCAAAAGGTGTCGAGCTCGCCGACCCCATCGCGATCTTCCACCACGCCGCCGGCGACGGCACCGCCGTCTTCCCGCACACGCTCGTCGTCGCCGAGGACAACGCCCGCGCCACCGTCGTCGAGGTCTTCGGCTCCCTCGAAACCGACGCCCCGCAGTTTGCCTCCGGCGTCAACGATCTCTACGCCGGCCCCGGCGCCCAGCTCACCTACATCGCCGCGCAAGCCTGGTCGTCGGCCACGCTCTCGTTCCAGCACAACGCCCTCACCGCCCAACGCGACGCGCGTCTCCTCACGCTCAACCTCCACCTCGGCGGCCGTCAGGCGCGTCACGAGTCGCACAGCCGGCTGCAAGGCCCCGGCGCGCACAGCGAGATGCTGGCCCTGACCATCGCGCAAGGCACGCAGGAGTTCGACCAACGCACCTTCCAATCGCATCAGGTGCCGCACACCAGCTCCAATCTTCTCTACAAAAATGTGCTCCTCGACCAGGCGCGCACGATTTTTTCGGGCCTGATCGTCGTCGAACCCGACGCGCAAAAAACCGACGCCTACCAGAGCAACCGCAATCTCATGCTCAGCGACGAGGCTGAGGCCAATTCCCTGCCCGGACTCGAAATTCAAGCCAACGACGTCCGCTGCAGCCACGGCGCCACCACCAGCCACCTCGACCCCGAGCAGGAGTTTTATCTCCTCGCGCGCGGCATCCACAAAGAACAGGCCGACGAACTGCTCGTCTTCGGCTTCTTCGAGGAAGTGCTCGGTCGGATCGAACACGAAGGCTTGCACGACGCCCTCCGCGCCTTGATCAAATCGAAGCTGAAAAAGTAAACAACCCCGGGGCAAGCCCCGGGGCATTTGATCAAACCACATCGGTGCCAACCTCTCCCAGTATCCTTCATCTCCGACGTAGCCACGAGCGTGAGCAAGTGGAAGCGCTTCCACTCGCTCACGCTCGTGGCTACAACCCAACCAAGCCGAAGCTGGCCCGCCGCGGCGGGCCAGCTTCGGGGTATCGGACCCATAGCGAATGAAATTTACAGAAGGCAACGAAGAGAACGAAGAACGTTGAGTACTCAGCGCTCTTGGTTTCCTTCGTTGCCTTCTGTTCAAGCAGACCCATGCAACGCGAACGAACCCTCTCCCGCGACGTCACCGTCACCCAGATTCCGGCCGGCACCAAGCAGACGCTGGCCGCCGGCACGATCGTCTTCATCCACCAGACGCTTGGCGGCAGCTACACGGTGCAGACCGATTTCGGCCTGTTTCGGATCGATAATCAGGATGCCGACGCCATCGGCGAGCAGGTGCTCGAGGCCGCGATCAAGTCCTCGACGCTGACCGACGGGGCGCCCGACCCGGAGACAATCTGGGACCAGCTCCGCAAAGTTTTCGACCCCGAGATTCCGGTCAACATCGTCGACCTCGGTCTTGTTTACTCGATGGACGTGGGGAAGCTGCCCGACAACGGCGGCTTCAAGGTCGACGTCGCGATGACACTGACTGCGCCCGGCTGCGGCATGGGCCCGGCTATCGCCGAAGACGCGAAGAGCAAGATCATGCTCGTGCCGGGTGTCGCCCTGGCCGACGTACGCGTCGTCTGGGACCCGCCGTGGACGCAGTCGATGATCAGCGAAGAGGGCAAGATGAAGCTCGGCCTGATCTGAAGCCCGTAGCCACGAGCGTGAGCGAGTGGATCCGCTGACGCCCGTAGCCACGAGCGTGAGCGAGTGGACCTCCGACGCTTGCGGTTTTACCTTTGCCGACTGCGTGCCGGGCGTTCACGTCTCTTCAGTATGTCCTCCGCGACCGACGCCACCGCCGAAGCCCAGCGAGCCGGATTTGATCTGAGCTTGGTCGAGCACAGCCTCACGCTCACGCCGGCAGAGCGAGCGCAGGAACACGATAGCGCCCTCACGCTCGTGCTGGAATTGGAGCGTATCCGCGGAAAAGAATTTCCGATTATAGATAGGACGTTACGAGTTCTTTTGGCGTCATCTTGATCGACGTCTTTACGGCTCCAGCGCCAAAATTTGCCCTTCCAAGTCCTGCCAGAAAGTTTCCAGGGCAGTGGCGAAATACAGCGATTTCAAGCAAAGCGGCGTTTCTTCGACGAAACTTTCGCCGTGCAATTGAAGCTGGGTAAGCACCGCCATCGATTCGTTTCGGAGTATTGTACCCTCCGCGGGTAGATGGACGAATTCTGGCAATTCACCAGTGGCGACCTTTTCGATGAATGCGGCCGGATAATCGTTGCCGACATTCTCCTCTTTGCGCAGCGAGAAGATCGGAGCGAAGACATGAGATTGCGGATTCGGCTTCGCTCCGAAACCTGCGTAGGTGATGGCCAATTTCCGAGTGTCGATACCTTCGCGCAGCACCAACACTGCAGGCCGATACTTCACCTTCTTTACCAGCAGTTCCTCACCTATCTTCAATTTCAGCTCCGGAATCGGCATGTGGTGAAAAAGATCGGATGGCGCGCCAATGGTGTTGATGGCCTTCTTCTCAATGTCGAACGTGGCTGTCTCGATAGGCGATCGACGGTCCCAATGCCTGCTGACACGCACCACATGGTAGTCTTGCATGTGCTCATAGGCAGGAATCCAAAAAATCTGCCCCGGCACATGCCGCCCTCGCTCGGCGGGTGCGAGCTGACGATAGATTTCGGCCAGACCAGCCATGGCGCACTCAGGCAGGGGTCGCACCAAGGTCATCAATGACCTTGCGACTCAGATGCCCGCGCAAGTCGCGCAACGGCTCGGACGAACAGGTTTCGGTGCCGAGCAATTGCAGCGCTGCACTGTAATCCGCACTTTCCCGGAAACGCTGTCGTTCCTCGGCTTGCTGACGTAGTCGTCCGGCCTTGGCCTGCATGGCTACCATCCTCTCCTTCAAGCGGGGATTCAGAACGAACTCTGTCGATTTGGTCCGTACGGGAGCAAACTCCGGCATAACCTGATCCACCGGAACGGTGGAAAAATCCAAATGATCGCCGCGTTTGGCGTGTAACATAGGCTCAGTCTGGCTATAGGCGAATTCGACAGCGGTCATCGGTTCGCGGTCTTTGAAGAAGGAGACAATCCGTTGGATGACGGTGTCGAGCGTTAGGTCCAGATCGAACGATTCTTCGACCCGGACAAAACGAAGTACAGGTTCCTCGTCTTCACGCCAAGAGAAGCCGTAAGAATCGGCCACAAGGGCCATACACTCTTCTGCGGCAGGACTCCAAGGGCCGTAGTGGTAAAACACCCAGTCAATGTCGGTAGCCCGTCGTCCTTTGAGCCGCCAAAAACAATAATCCACAAGGTACAGATACTTCGTAAACTGCACCTTGCCCGGCTTATGATCGTGTTCGAGACAACGCGCAAAGAGGGCGGAAGCGATTTCCTGTCGAGACGGCATTACAGAAGAGGATCGACCACGTTACGTGCCAACTGAAGTAAGTCGAGCGCAGTGCAGGATGAGGTCATAGGGGCACCCACAGAAAGGAAGTATCGGAATATGTTTGCCAGAGAAAAATCACCGCTCGATTCCATTCGGCGGCTACAGGAAATCCGGCCAGTCAATCCAGCCTTTGATTTTGTAGGTACCGGCCGGGCTGGCGGGGATGTTAGCAGAGCGGTTGCCGGGTTCCCGGCACCATACGTTCCAATCCTCACCGGCGTGAGCATCGACTTTGTCGTCATCGGGGGTATGCTGGGATCTTGCACGGCTCCTCGCTCGTCACTCGCGACCTCGGTAAGGCCTGCTCGCGGCCAAGGAGCTTCGTGCTATTGCAACGCTGCGCGCCAAGAACAATTTTTGAACCGTCTCCCATCGCCGCACGCAGAGTCCGTCGCCGAAACAGCCGATGATCGGCGAAACCACCGACGTTCAGCTCGGCCTGATCCGAGCAGAAGCTCTCCGCCACCCGGCGCCTAACGCGCCCGCGAGGCGAGATTGCGCCAAGCATTCGGCAGCGCATCGCGCTGCGAAAACCGGATTTCTCCTTTGATTTTCCGCCGCTTCGCGGCGGTTTAAGGAGTTTGTCGGTCGCGGCGGATTGCCTCGCGAAGAAATCCCGGGCTCTTTCCGGACTTTTATCCTAAGCCCGACAAACTCCTAGGGTGACGATTGTTTGGAGACGACGAACTTCCTGCTCTTCGCGTCGAAGATGAGATCGGCCTTGTTCGCATCATACCAGGCCACGAGCGCTGCCGCGTCGCCGGTGGCAGACGTATACCGCTTCACAAGGGTGGCGCTGCGCTCAATTTGCCCCGGCTGGCTGAGATCATTTTCCCGCAGGACGCCGACCAGCGCATCCAGGGCATCGAGGTAGCCGACATCGATCGCCATGGCCGCGGCGTCGATCGTGGCATAGGGCGAGGTTCGTTTGGCCAGCTTCCAGGCGGCGTCAACGGTTTCGCGCAAATCAATCTCCGGCAGTTTCCGGATTGAATTGTAGGCTTGCTGCCTCGCACCGGTGCGCAAGAGATAGGCCTTCAGGACCGGATAAGTCGCGGGGTCCTTGAAGGAGGCCACCGCTAACAGCCAGTTGCGGGGAAGATAGACTTGTTGTTCACCTTGGAGCATCGCGATCAGCGTGTCCCGGCAATCGCCCTCCCATTTGTACTTTACCACAACGTCGATCAGCTGCGGGTCGGTCACCAGGTTCTGGAGGATCAATGTCTTGTCCTCGGGGCGCGCCAGTTCGATAATCGCTGCGTCGAGGTAATCGTGCGCCGGAAATTCGGTGGTCCTGTCAATGGCGCCAATCAGCACGTCCACATTTTCAGGGCCCACCTTGGTCAGCATCGCGACCGGCGGATCGGTTTTCTGGAACGAGGTCCACCGCTGGGAAAGGGCCAGCACGTGGTCGACGTAATCCTTGACCTGCGGCTTGGTCGCACCCGCCGGCAAGGAAGCCTGATTCAGGATCGCGGGGTTCGGCGCCGGTAGCGACGGCTCCGGAGTCTTCGCCCGGTTCGGACCCTGCAACGTGAATTTTTCCACGGCGAGCGAGGCGGAAAACACGCCCTCGGTCGTCAGCTTTAGCTCGATCAATTCGGCGTCGGCCAGCCACGCTTCGGTAAATTTTGGCGTCGTGGAGTACATTTCCGAGCCAAAGGAGAGCCGCCATGTTTCCTGGCTAAGCCGGCTGTTCTGGACCGGCTGGGAAAGGAGATTAATTCCTTTGGTCTGCACAGCCTCTTGGTTTTTCCGGTTGTATAGCAGATAGGTTTTCCCGGGATATCCCATCGACATCAGGAATTTCTGTGGCGGGTCGTCGGTGCGGGGCCGCCCGAACAGCAGCTTTACGTTGCGCCGTTGAATCAGAACGTCGACGCCATCGCCGTCGCGCAGTACGTCGGTGACAAAGGTATGTTCCGATCCATGATCGCTATGCGCGCCTTTCACTAGAGGCATCCTCGCCGCGACGAGAAAGCGCGCCACCGCGAATTCCATGTCGGCCGAAAAGGTGACCGGCTGATCGGCATATTTTCTGAAGATGTCGGGGGCCACCGCGACCAGCCCGGTGGGCACGGTCAAAGAGGATCCGCGCCATCCATAGACAAAGGCTCCGCTCCCCAGGGCAGATTCGAGCACCGCCGCAGACGGCTGGAAAACATAATTGGATGCCTTCGGCTCCCCCACCGGCAGAGCGCGGCCATCAGGGAAACTCAGCCGCGGATGAACTCGCGTCGGCAATGCCACATAGCCCGAGGGCAAGCCCACGATGGCCAGTGTCCCCGCCACGTTCTTTTTCGGCTCTCCGGTGTTCTGAGGCCTGAACTGATCCTGCACTTGAGTTTCCCGCAGCTGCATCTTGATCTTCGAGGCATCCACTTTGATTCCGGCTGGCGGAACGGGCGGAAGGGGGAAAAAATTCCAGGGCCAGAAGTTGCCCGCTGCGATCACGCCCAGCCCGAAGACCAGGGCGACCGCCAGCGCGCGAACCCGGCGGCGCGTGAGGTACTGATAGACGAACGCCGTACCGAGCCCGAGGATGGCCAGGATCTCCGCGGCAATCGTCCGGGATTGCCCTAGCATCCCGCGGCCTTGCTCCAGATAGCCGTCGGGCGAAAGAAATTCTCTCAGCCGTTGAGCTGACATTTCGAGCAGGTTGATCGCCACCAAGACGACCACCGCGGCAATGGCGAACTGGCCAAAACTGACGGTGAGCGCGGCGATCGCAGCAACCGCGACGATCCACTGCAATTCCGTGATTACAATCTCTGGCACGGCGAGCCAGAGGTCATGACGGGTGACGCCTGCGGCATGGAGCACCCAGATCTCCGCCAACAGCGGCAGCCCAATTAGTACCGCCGCAAACAGAGCCTTTTCGCGGAGCACCGCGGTTGGGGGAAGGGGGCGGGCCAGCCAAAAACCTGTCGTGCCCGCAGGCGGCTCCTCAAAGACGAGGAGTGCGATCAGCACTGTCACGACGATCTCCTTTAGAAAAATGCCGATGCTGGAAAACGTCCAATAAGCTCCTTGGGCCAGATAGCCGCCCGAGTGCAAGCTCGATGCCATGAGTCCCCACTGCAGCAGGATCAGCAAAAGCCAGGTGGCCAGCAAGAGGTACGAGCGGCGAAGGTCTTTTTTGAAGAGGTGGAGGATGAGAGACATGGTCGTCGCCTTTCAGGGTTTGATTCGGAAGGTCCGGGCCAGCGCGAGAAAGATCTCGCGCAGCGTCATTTCGCTCGCCGTGATCTGACTCGCACCGGAAAATGTTTCCTCCAGCCGGCGTTCGCTCGCGCCGGACTGATATTCGCTTTCGACGATGCTGATCTGATGCGGCGTGATCTCCGGCGCCAACCAGGATCCCGGCAGACGGGCCGGCAGTTTGGCGGCACTGGCGACCACACCCTCCAGACGCCGGAACCGCGCTTGGAGACTGCCAGCCGACTCCGAAAGGTAGATTTTGCCCGCGTTGAGTATGCCGACCCAGTCCGCGAGCCGCTCGACCTCGTCGATGTCGTGCGACGAAATGAAGACCGTCCACTTCTCCTGTTCGGTCACCTCCAGCAAACCTCCGATCACCTCGTCCCGCACCAGGGGATCAAGGCCGGCAAAAATCGATCAGCTGCCGCACTGTCATCCACTCGGGCAGTTGCTGGTTCTCCGAGACGTAGCCGATGCGCTCAAATTCGGACGGCCCAAGCTTACCGGCGTCGATCCCCAGAACGGTGGCGGAGCCGCTGGTGGGCCGCAGAATATTCAGCAGCATCTTGATCGTCGTCGTCTTGCCGGCACCGTTCGGCCCGAGGAAGGCGTAGATGCTGCCCTCCGGTACCGTGAGATTGAGCCCGTCAACCGCGGCGGTGCGGCCGTAGTGACGCGTCAAATTTTGGGTGACGATTGCAGGGTTCATAACCTTTTTTGTCCTTGTTCCATTCGGTTCCAGTGCTGACGAAGGGCTTGCACCACGTCTTCGCATTCGAGGTGGAGCTTCCGGGCCTCGACGACGAGCCGCTCGACGTCGTTGCCCAGCAATTCGCCGAGTTGCGCGCGCGTCGCCGGCCGCGCCTCGACGACCACCGTGCCGATGCCGGGCCGAACCCGAAGCAGGCCCTCCTCGGTCAGCGCGGCGACGACCTTTTGCGCGGTGTTCGGATTGATCTTCAGTTCCTGGCTGAGGCTGCGCACGGAGGGGAAATCGTCACCGGGGCGGATGGCCCCGGTGATGATCGCCTTCTTCACCGCGTAAACCACCTGCTCGTAAGCGGGCGCCCCGGCTTTGAATTGTACGCGGAAAGGCAACATGAGGTGTGTTGTGAACCATAGTACACCATACACGTCAAGCGATTTTCGAGCGGGGAAGGCCGGCGGGACGCATCTCAGTTTTTGAGCGGTCGCTCAAACCCACGGGCGGGACGCCCATGTCTCCCGGCAAGCCGGTCACTCGAAAACTGAGATGCGCCCAGGCCGGCGGCTGAAGAAAATTCAACCGTTTGATTCCGACGTTGTTTTTGGTCGGTCTTGAATCGCACCAGGCTCCGCGCGCTACTCCGTCAAGTCCGCGGTCGGGATTTCAACGATTCTCAGAGGGAATGATACGTAATACGTATCATTGGGCATTGGCATATTTTTGCGGGAGAAGTCACAGAGTAATGCTAGCGCGCCCGCGGCGCGAGTTGACGCAGGACGTCCGGCATGGCCTCGCGCAAGGGCGAGGTGGCCAGATATTCCGCCGCCTCCGGCTTGTTGCCGCGCGAGCAAAGCCCCGCGTAGACATGCAGCTCGAACTGTACGCGAAGCTGGTCGTGCTCCCGCTTGAGACCGAGGGCTTCGAGGAGAAACAGCAGCGCCTCGACGGTGGAGAATTTGCCCTCGCCGTGTTGCGCGCGCAGCCAGTAGCGGCTCTGCCCGGACATCGGCAGATTGACCTTCCGCCCCCACCCCTCGATCTGCCGCATCATCTCGGAGGCCTGCGGCCAGTTGCCATCGAGGAGCAGAACCTGCAGGTCCGACGGCCGCGCGATGGCCGGCATGGGCTCGCCCGACGGGTGGAGAACCCAGAGGGTCTTGCCCGGTTGCACGATTGCCGACCGGTCGAGCGGGCGTTCGCGCCGGTAGATATGTTGGCCTGCCGTCGGAATCACGCGATGGATCAGGTGACCCGTGCTGCTGGGCCGGTAGGTTTCCATGTGATGCATGAGGACATCCACCTTGACCGGGCAATCGATCTCCCGGAATCCGTCGCAGATGCACCAGCGGAGCTGTTGCTGGCACCGTTCGCAGCGCGGAGTTTGGTTGTGGACGACGCTTCTCGCCATGCCGTTGTGGGTGCGGCA
>Ga0182027_10011160_pt1 | contig 12725 bp, 13 predicted proteins | sample 712E1DmetaG_FD_121300 | JGI IMG/M metagenome (GOLD analysis project Ga0182027, IMG submission 121300) | Permafrost microbial communities from Stordalen Mire, Sweden - 712E1D metaG (Illumina Assembly) | ecosystem: Environmental > Terrestrial > Soil > Wetlands > Permafrost | place: Sweden...
ATAATTATCTCCTCCAATCCCCGTAGATATTTATGAGTATCTTTAAACCAATCATTAAGGTCAATAATCGGATAACCGACAATCTGTCCTGGACCATGATAAGTAATATCCCCTCCTCGATCAATATCATAAACCGATATTTTATTTTCTATAAGATATTCTTTTGAACCAATAAGGTGAGCTGAATCTGCGGTTCTTCCAAGAGTATAAGTATGAGGATGTTCCAGTAAAAGAAGAATATCAGGAACTAATTTCTTGTACCTGAGTTCAAATATCTCCCTCTGAAGATCCCATGCCTCCTTATAATCTATTAAACCAAGATCAGTATATATTAGTTCTTTCATCTTTTCCTTATCATTCCAATACTACTAATAACTACTCCGTTATGTAAACTCAAAATTGCCATTTCGAAGGAGTCCTCGACTGAGAAATCTTATTAATTAAGAGGAAAAAGATTTCTCCCTTCGGTCGAAATGACAAATATGTTTATTCTACAACAGCCTGAGAGGCGGGAATCTATGCAGCTTTCTTCCATTAATCCATTATTCCATCAATCCAGCACTCCATTTCTTTTTACTCTTTTATACATATCTCATCTTAAATATACTTAAGTACTTAAAAAAACAAAAACATTCGGAACCAAAAGCACTAATTATATGACCCACAAGTCATATAGTCAAGATTAGTATAATTTGAAATATTCCGCAGACTAATATCCAGCCCATCCCTATTTTCAGATTGACCATTCCATTTTTCCTTGATTTCCTCTCAATCATCCCTAACTTAAAATATTGGTTGCTGCACTCATATTGTAAATCTGAAGAGCATATCCCGATTTGTTGGGAAGCGAAGTGACTCAAGAAATCAGATAGTGTTTTGAAGAAGTAGTCCCTTTTTCATCCTTTCGCCTTATTGTTAAATGCATATTTCATCTTTAAATTGTAAGTATATAAATAATAATTAAAATAAAGGAAAATGATAATGGAACAGAATAATGGTTATGTAAAAGGTCTTTTTATCGGTACCCTGGCCGGAGGATTAATTGGTTCTATCACTGCATTGCTTTATGCAGCAAAAAGTGGAAAGGAACTGCGCAAGGACATAAAAAATAGAACTAATGAGTTTTATGATGATACTGAAAAGTTTATTTCTGATGCTAAAATAAAAGCCGGCGAAAAGATAAATGATGGTAAAAAACTCTTTGAAGATGCTAAAGGTAAAATTGATTCAATGGTTTTATCAGGAAAAGAAATTGTTGATGATGAGATTGATAATATACAGACTTCTTTCCAGGCAGGATTAAAAGCATATAAAGAAACTACTAAAAACAATAATAAAGAAACTACTAAAAACAATAATAAAGAACATGTGTGATTAAATGTTTTATTATTAATTTAGGATCGGTTCGTTGATATATTAATAATTGTTTTTATGTAAAAATATTTTCTATACACAGGTAACAATATGTCGAATAATGATCAAAAACAGCATCGATCAATGCTGCAGAGGATTGCACGGAAGGCGATGCTTGAGAAAGGACTGATGCCGGATTTTTCTCCGCAGGCAATTGTCGAGCTGAACGGGATTAATGGGCCAGTTACAAAAATTGAAGGAACAACTAAGGATCTTAGAAATCTTCTTTGGTGTTCGATTGATAATGATGATTCCCTAGATCTGGATCAGCTTACAGTCGCGATTCCGAAAACAGGGAATTCAGTAACTATCCTTGTCGCTATTGCTGATGTTGATACTATTGTTAAGAAATGGTCTTCCATTGATGATCATGCTAAAAACAATACAACTTCAGTCTATACTGCTGCGCAGATATTTCCCATGCTGCCGGAAAAACTTTCAACAGACATTACGTCTTTAAACTTTGAATCAGACCGGCTTGCGGTTACAGTTGAAATGAGTATAGGTGAAGATGGATCAGTGCAAAGTTCGGATATATACCGGGCAATGGTGAATAATCATGCAAAGCTTGCCTATAATAGTGTTGCCGCGTGGCTTGAAAACACAGGACTAATGCCGAAAGAGATTGGCGCAGTTAAAGGTCTGGATGATAATATCAGGCTTCAGGATAGTATTGCAAAGAAATTGAAAAAACTTAGACATGCACATGGCGCGCTTGATCTTGAGACAATACAGGTGCGTCCGGTTTTTGACGGAGATACTGTAAAAGAGCTTGAAGTTGACAGAAGGAACAGCGCCACTGATATAATAGAAGATTTTATGATTGCGGCAAATGGTGTAACAGCAAAGTATCTTGCATCGAAAAATTTACCTTCCATCCGTCGTGTAGTCAAAACACCAAAGCGCTGGGATAGGATAGTGGAGTTAGCTTCAGAACATAATTTTAAACTTCCGCAGCAGCCAGATTCAAAGGCATTAGATCAATTTCTGCTTTCTGCGAAAGCTGCTGATGCAATACGTTATCCCGATCTTTGTCTTAGCGTAATAAAATTATTAGGACCGGGAGAATATGTATTGGAACTTCCGGGGGGGAATTCTGAAGGTCACTTTGGATTAGCCGTTAAAGATTATGAACACTCAACTGCGCCTAACCGCAGATTCCCCGATATACTTACGCAGCGTCTTTTAAAGGCGGCGATGGCTGGACAATCGATGCCTTACACAACTGATGAACTGGCAGATTTGGCAAGTCACTGCACGCTTGAAGAAGATGTAGTAAAAAAAGTAGAACGCCTGGTAGAAAAATCAGCGGCTGCTATGGTTATGGAATCAAAGATAGGACAGGAATTCGATGCCATAGTTACCGGCGCATCGGATAAAGGTACGTGGGTACGTATAATGCATCCGGCTGTTGAAGGAAAACTTATAACCGGAGTCGAAGGGTTGGATGTTGGACACCGACTTCGGGTAAAGTTAGTTCACACCGACGCCGAACGCGGTTTCATTGACTTTAAGAAAATTTAGCTTATCCCTTTATCTTCTTAAATGCGAATACAACCAGGAACAGAATAAATGCAGTTATTACTGCTGTCGGTCCGCTTGAAAAATCAAATTTGAATGCAATGAAAATCGATATCGGCGGTACAATAGCCCCGATTAAAACCGAAATTAAAAACACATTCTTCACTTTGGATGCAAGTAATAATCCGATAGAAGATGGAATGATTAAAAACGCAAAAGCAAATACATCACCTACAAACCGCGTTGTAAGTGAAATTCCTGTCCCTACAACAGCATAAAAAATCACCAGCCATAATTTTGAATTTATTCCATGAGCACTGGCAGACTCGGGATCAAAAGTTACAAACTTTAACTGCTTCTGAAATACCAGGAAGAGTGAGATTGTAAAGATCAATATAGCTCCGAGTATGAAAAACTGTGTCTGGTTAATAAAGAGGATATCCCCTTTTAGAATTGATTCAACTTCGGATACATCTGCTACAGGGCTTTTTTGTATGAACATTATTCTCGCGGCTACTGCCACAACGAAAATAATTCCAAGTATTCCGTCCTGGGTTAAATATTTCTGCCGGTGCGTCTGCGAAAATATTGTTACAGTAATAAGTGCAAATGCCAGCGAATAAAATGCCGGTTCGAAATTGGAAAAGGAAGGATTCTCTGCCATAAAAGACGGAAAATGTATTAAATGCAGAAAAGAGAATGCAACTCCCGCGATTGCAACCTGGGTTAATACCGCTCCAAGAAATACTACTCTTTGTGAGACAATAAATATTCCAAGAAAGCTGCAGATTATTCCTGCCAGAATGCTTCCCAAAACCGCGTATGGGAATAGTTCGAGTAACTGATGTCCTGTTTCCATTAAATTTTCTTAAGATGTTTAGGTGTAATAATATATTCGTCGTTAACAAGAGATACATGAAAATCAGAAGAATAAGTTCTTTTTAAATTATCTTCGGATAAAATATCTCCGATGTCGCCAAATTGGAAATAGTCTTTGTCTATTAATATTAGCTTTTTAACAATATTGGCAACATCTGTAAGTAGATGACTGACCATAAAGATTGTTAATTTTTTCTCACCGGAAAGCTGCTCAATCAAATCAAGGAGAGAATAATGAGAAGGTGTATCCATCCCGTTTGTCGGTTCATCAAGTATTAATACTGACGGCTCAACTGCAAGTGCCCGTGCTATTAATGTCCTCTGCCGCTGACCTCCGGAAAGAGAACTATAACGTTTTTCCTTCAGATCACTTATTCCTATATAGGCCAGGCTCTCTTCTACAATTTTATCATCCAAAGCATTATTTCTTTTGAAAGGACCTTTAAGCGATGATCTGCCCATCATTACAACATCATAAACAGAAAATGGAAGCAGAGGTTGAACAAGATCACGCTGCGGCACATATCCAAAGCGGATGTTCTGCTTCTGGATTATTCCCTTTAGCAGTTTGATATTACCTAGTATGGTTTTAAGCAGAGTTGTCTTCCCTGCACCATTTGGCCCCACAATTCCAATAAAATCGTTGTCAGCAATCGAAAGATTTATTCCGGATGCTATAACTTTTTTACCGTAACCGATAGAAGCATTTGATAATTTTAGAATTTCATTTTCCATTTGATATTAACTGTTTTTAGTTATTGCATTAATTATGTAATCCATAAGATCTACATATGTATTAATATTTTTCATTCCAAACACAGCCGAAGGAATTTTTACAACTTTCACCCCGGTCAACTGAGCAAGTTGATTTGGTGCAGAGTCACTGTAAAAATTATCCATTATTATCATGTTGATTCCTTTATTTCTTATTATCTGCACTAACTCTGCATTATGTGAAGGTGAAGGGGCAATACCCGGTTTCGGTTCAATAAAACCCGCTTCCTTAATACCGAATCTATCTGCAAAATAAATCCAGCTTGCATGGAAAAAAAGGAACGGTTTCCCTTTCACAGATGCCATTTTATTTGTCCACTCGCCGATTTTTTTATCAACCATTGACATGTAGTCGTCATAATTCTTCTTAAAGTAACTTTGATCCTGACTTGATTCGGCTGAAAGTGCTTCATAGATCTCTTTTGCCATTATTTTTGCGTTATTAGGATCCAGCCAATAATGCGGATTACCGAATGGATGAACATCGCCGTAACTCGCGTCAGGTTTATAGTTTGGAACTTCCTTTTTATCTATGTCGGTTGACAGATCAATCACTTTCAATTTGGTATTGCGTGAGCCGTCTATTAATTGGTTTGACCACATTTCCAAACCCATCCCGATTCTAAACAAGATATCAGCATTCCGGAGTTTCATCATATAGCTTGGCATTACTTCAACAAAGTGCGGGTCCTGATCACCGCGTGCGATGTAATCAACCGTAACTTTATCTTTGCCTATCTGTTTTACCAGATCGTATATAACTGTGGTTGATGCTACAACTTTAATATTAGAGTAACTGATGCCTGTAAAGGCAATTAGAATTATTAAAAATATTTTTTTCATTTCTATTCCTTTGTAAATTAAAATGGATGTGCCTTGTGCGGCCCAAGTGAAAACAAAAATTGCAGTTTAACCGTTGTTGCCGGTTCCTGGATTGTGCCGTCTGCATAATGAAATGTCAGATGCTGAACTCCAAGACGTAAAACAGTGGTTTCTTCAACAGGATAATATGAAAACCATGCCTCAATTCCCTGAGTATGGTTTTTATCGTCGTTAGCCAGAGAATAAAATGTTGGAACGGCTCCGTAAATTCCGGCGGTGTAGTCATATTTTATCCCGAATCCGAATTGCTTTTCGAACCTGTAATCAGCATATATAAATGCGCCACCATTTGAAATGTTTTGTACTTCATCAACGTTCCGGTTTATTCCGAAATTCCCTTCACGTAAAACATTTCGGCTGCTTAACATCCCTTCTCCCTGGATGGTAAAAGCTGTATATGCATCAGGCACATATTTGTATTTAAAATCCAGTCCGATAAGTGTATAGTGGAAAGATTTATCCTCTAAAACGGATAATGAATCTCCCGTTAAATCTAAATTACCTTTAGAATAAATTCCGTAAGAACCATCTATTCCAACTTCAAGATTAGTATAATCGGATAATGAGTAGAATGTCCCCAGCCTTCCGACAAAAACAGGATTTATACCGCGGTTTAAGGCATTGGTATCAGTTAGACCGGTAATATAATTCCCCTTAAAAACGCCGAGATCTAAATTAGTATATAAATCTCCTGTAGGTAAAAGGAAACTAAAGTTTACTCCGACATCATTCATACCTCCTTCTCCAAAAAAGACCTGATGATAAAGGGGTCTTTCTAAAAATGGCCAGGCATGAGGATGGACTGTATTTATTTTCCCGAAGCCGACCAAAAATTTACCAGCTTTGATCTGCATATCCAGAGGAAGTCCGCGCAGAATATTTGCGTAAAGTTCTTCAATCCCGAATTGCCCTCCCTCATAAGCTATATTAGCTGCCGCCATGGCATAAGGATTTAGATAGCCGGCAACAAACAACTCCATTTCAGGATCTTCGAAATTGAGTTTTCCGTATTCCGGGGTTCCTTTGGTAAAATTAGTAAATGTATTAAATGTGCCTATTAAGCTTATATCCGGATTGATACTCGATTGTGATCTTATTTCAAAAGTTGAAATAATTAACAAAAGAATAATTAAATAATTTCTTACCATTGATTTCTCCTTTAATGAGAATAAAAATTATAAAAATAGTCATTTGCCGCTTATAGATATTAGAAGCAGTAAATTTCAGTGACTAAAATATTTTCACATTTTTAGGAGAATAAGGGGGGAGCTCTTAATAGAAAGCTGCATAGCTTTTGAGGTTTAACAAATACTACTTTAAATGATTCAGTTATTGTAGAAATCGAACTATTAAAAATAATATCCTGACATTCGATAACACCGGAAAAATTATTCTGAACAAAAAACTCAAGCTGGCATCCGGAATTACCGCAGCTAAAAGGATCACTGTAACTGGATTCTTGCGGGGAAAGAATTGAAACTGTGTTATTAATTGAATGCGGATGAAAATGGAATGTAATCGAAAACAGAAGAAGAATGTATCCGCCTAAAGCAATTCCCGATATATATTTGTTATTTTTCTTCATTGTAAAACGTTATGAAATATAACAAATCAATAGCCAACAGACAAAACTGGTGTATTGTATATCAAGTCTGAGCGAAAAAACTTACCTTCCCGCGAGGAGCGAAGAATCTCATGATTTTTCCACAATCTGGTATGTCATTCCCATCCTTCCATCATTTCAATACTACTAATAACCATAATTGATCAAGAACTTAGTCAATTTGAATTGGGTCCATAATCCCAGGCATAAATGCCTGGGCTACTGATAGCCCAGTCCCGACCTGTCGGGACTTGGTAAATGGAATAGAGTTAAAAAAACCCTATGCCATTTATGGCATTAAAAAACAACATATTATTAAACTGTCATACTGCCAGGTCATTATTTTAATGAATAATGACAAGGCCTTTATGGGGTACTCCAATAATCCATCAATCCATTCCTCCATCCCTCCAACACTTACTATGGCTTCTTGATCATTTCTTCGACTTCCTTTGCCCCTTTTTTATATAACTTTTTTTCATCAGGAGCCAGTTCATTGAGAAGACGAAGGAATTCTCCGGCGTGAACTATTTCTTCATCGGCAACCTCTTTAAGTACTTTTATTGCAAGCTTGTTGTCTGTAGACTCGGCTAGCTGCATATACAATTGTGTCGCTTCATACTCTGCTGATATCATGAACCGGATTGCCCGGATAAGTTCCTCATCCTTGAGCTTCCTGTTATTTGCTAATCCTGAAAATGACGATCCAAAATCTGGCATACTACACTCCTTTTATTATATATTTAATAACTATATGATTCAACTTTTAAAAGCATTCTTTAGTTTTTCAGTCTCATCATTTAAAGTTTTCTTACTATTTGAAACGAATGAATTAGTTTTATTTTTAGCTTCCTTAAAGATTCGTTCAGCATTTTTCATAAGTTCTTCTGAATTAGATTTAGCCTTTGATAATATTTGGTCAGATTTTTTCTTCCCCTCATTCACCATATCATTAGCTTTATCTTTAGCATCAGCTATAAATTTTTCAGTTTCATCATAATATTCATCTGCTTTATTTTTAATGTCTTTCCGCAGTTTCTTTCCACTTTTAGACGCATAAAATATTGCCGCGAAAGCGCCAACTAAACCCCCGGCCAGTGAGCCGAGAAGAAAACCTTTTACATAGCCATTTTTCTGTTCCATATTCTTTCTCCTTAAATTTAAAGAACAATTCTTAGCTTAAGTTATAGATGTAAGATATATTATACAATAATCCAAAAGGATGAAAAAGGGACTATATATATATTGGCGATCACAGGGCTATGTTGGTATAATCCAACCCACAGGGAACATATCTTGATTATTCCCGGTAAATCTGTATTAGGTGTTAAAGTTGGGAGTTACGCTTTACGATATATTTTGCCTTGGAAATTCAATTATAACTTTTAACCCATTCTTTGAAATGAATTTAATTTTAGCATCAAGTTGCGATACCATCATATTTACAAGTTGTAGTCCTGTGCTTTCAAGTCTTTCTAAATTAAAATCTTTGGGCAAACCAACTCCATTGTCTTGTACTACCAGGGTTATATTGGAATTTGCTTTTTTTATCTCTATATGGATAATTCCTGCCTGAGAATCGGGGAAAGCATATTTGATTATGTTTGATAACAATTCGACAAGGATCATCCCAATGGTTGCAGCTTTTTCAGCAGATACTGTTATTTCTTCAAAATATTCATTGATAACAATATTTTTAGAAAGGTTAAGCATTGAGCCGATCAATTTATTGCAATATGTGTTTAATTGTACTTCATAAAAAGAATCGGTCTCATATAATAATGAATACAAATCAGAAATTGATTTTATCCTTATAGCTAAATCGTTCAATGTTATTTTTGTTTCGTTTAATTTAGCCGTTGCTGCTCTGAGATGAAGTAAACTTGTTATCATTTGAAAACTGTTTTTAGTGCGGTGCTGTATTTCTTTTAACAAAGCATCCTTTTTTTCATCTTCATCTGATAGTATTTTTTGTTGTTTATTCCTTTCTGTTATATCCCGGATATTGCATTGAATTACCTTCTTATTGTCAACTAAATAAACATTGCTTACAAATTCTACATGTATTTGTTTTCCATCAATTGATTCCAGAGGTAAATCTTCGTAACGCACATACCCTTTTACCTGTAATTCCCTGAACAATAGCTTTGATTCATCAACATTTTCTTTAGCACTTATATCCCAAATATGTTTAGTAAGAAATTGTTCTTTCGTATAACCAAGCATATTTATTAAAAATGGGTTTACATCGGTAATCATAGCGTTATCAGCATTAAGTATTATTATACCATCCTTTGCCGCTTCAAAAAGTCTGCGATACCGTTTTTCATATATTTCCAGATTATTCTTCTGATTTTCTGTCAATAATCTTTGATTTATCAATTTAAGGTTTGCATCATGAAGTCGAAATGCCATCTTAATAGAAGCATCAAGTACTGTAATTCCGGATTCTTTAACAACATAACCATAAGAAGTTATATTTTCAGTTTTATTAACAATTTCCAGTTCCGTATGGTTTGTAAGAAATAAAAGAGGGATATCATGATCCTTCAGGATTATTTTGGCTATTTCAGTACCATCTAATTCCTCACCTAAATTGATGTCCATAAGTATGAGATCAATTTTGTACCCGTTATTAACAGCCTCAATTGCTTTTTGACCTTTTTGAACATGGATGACCTTGTATCCATATTCTTTCAATTTCATTGCTTGTGACAAAGCTATTATCCCTTCATCTTCCACAAGAAGAATGGTTTTTTGCTTTTCATTAGTTTCTTTGTATGTTCTTTTCCCATCTATAGTTGTGGTGATTATATTGTTTGATATCATAATACTTTTATCCTGGTTTTTCATAATTATTTCTGAAAAATATCTGCCATATATTACTTAATAATTATTCCGTTATTAAATCAGGCTATTTTTTTTACTTGTCTCCACTGCTGACTCAGATTGTAAAAAGTAATTCCTGACCTTTGATTCTATTTGGTTATCAGTCATTTTATCAGCCGTTTCAATATTCACTGAACAATTTTTTATCTTATCGCTTTCAATACGGTTTTTAAGTTCAATCTTAGCCTCGCCTGGTCCAAATACTAAAATCGAAGTTGCATTACCAAGACAAGTAATTACCTCATCATAATATTTGTTCAGATGATTGCTAAAACGTCTGTCGCGGATATCTTCCTCTGTATTATCCTGCGCACCGCCGGCAAACCGTACATGCTTTTCCATTTTTGAATTTATATGTTTTGTTTCTTCCCCTTCTTCGCTGAGAATTACAATCACAGCTTTCCTGTGATCAATCCATAAGCCAGTATATGTTTTCATTAGTTAATCCTTTTTTTTGTTTATAATAAGTTAATCAGCCCAAATCATCGTGGTCGTCACCGCCTAAACTATAATAATTATTCTCTTCATCTTCACTCCCGATCTTTTCATTTTCGTCATCCAATTCTGATCCCGGTACATCTAAGTCGCTCCCTGATTTATCATCTTTAAAATCTTTCTCATTATTCTTTCCGGCTTTAACTTTATTCTTGCGCGCCTTTTTCTTGGTAATATTCTCCGGATCTATGTCCCCTTCTTCTTTGGATCTATTGAAAATATCATCGCCTGCAGGATATAATGGATATCCGGTTACATTTTTTTTATTATCTTTGACTTCAAGTGGAGAATCAGTATTCGCGTTAACGTTTATTTTTTTCATATCATATCTCATATATTTTATATAAAATATAAATTTATCTGGACAGGAATACAATAAGGCAAAAGGATGAAAAAAGGACTAGTCCTCTCCTTTTCTGGCTCGTAAGGAATTGATCTTTGCCAAGCGACGAATTTTGCATGTCGGTTGCATAAACATTAAATTTGTCATTCCCGCGGAGGCGGGAATCCATGTAGCTATTTTCTTTACTTTTTCATTATAAGAGCATCAAAGAAACTCACAGACATATGCTTTGTGGGAATGCACCATCCTTCTCAGGAAGCGTAAAATAAAAAGTACTTCCAACTCCTTCTTCACTTTCAACCCAAATTTTCCCGCCATTCTTTTCTACGAATTCTTTGCACAACAATAGGCCCAATCCAGTACTTAATTCTCCATCGGTTCCTTTACTTCCTGTATTTCCGCCAACCTTAAATAGATTGTCAATCACGCATTTTGAAATGCCAACTCCTGTATCTTTTACCGATATTTCAATCAATTTATTATCATTCTTTTTTGCGTTTACCGCAATAGTCCCATTTTTGTTTGTGAATTTAACAGCATTCCATAACAAATTACTTAAAACCGAGTTTACCATATTTTTATCTGCATATACATAAACAGGATTTGCTGCTTTATTGATTACCTGAGTCCCCTTTTGTCTGCTCCTCTGATTTACCAATTCCACATTGGCAGAAATCAATTCAGAAAGTGATAATTCTGCAGGTTGAAAATTTATAGAACCTTTTTGCATATTGGCCCATTCGAATAAGTTTTGCAAAAGTGTAAAAAGATTAGTTGCAGATTTGTTCATATTACTGCCTAATTCGGATAGATCTTCAGAAGAAAAAGATTTTGCATCCTCAGCAAGCATTTTGGTTAAATTAAGAAATGACTGGAAAGGACTTCTTAAATCATGAGCAATGATAGAGAAAAATTTATCTTTCTCTCCATTGAGTGTCATGAGTTTTTCGTTCGTTAATTTTTTTTCATCTTCCACCCTTTTCCGCTCTGTGATATCACGGATATTGCATTGTATTACTTTTGTTTTATTTACCAGATAAACATTACTTACAAACTCCACACTAATCTTTTTCCCACTATCTGTTTCAAGCGGCAAATCTTCATAACGGACATATCCCTTCTGCTGTAATTCTAAAAACTTCTCCTTATTCATTATAATATCTTTGAAGAATCCGATTTCCCATATTTCTTTTTCAATGAATTGTTCTTTTGTGTAGCCCAGCAACTCTATCAAAAATGTATTTACATCAACTATTTTTCCCGTTTCTGCGTCAAGAATCAAAATTCCGTCTTTCGCGCTCTCGAATAGTCGGCGATATCGTATCTCTGAAGCACCTAGTGTTTCTTCCGCCCAAATACGTTCGGCTATATCTTGTTCATACTTTGCTTTCAGAGATTGGTTTTCAAGTTGCAAAGTGGCCAACTCTTTAAGAAGTTCTTCTTTTGTTTTGGGATTTTTAATCATTGAGATTCTTTAGTTTAGAATATACAATTTATTTATGAGCATAAAGAGCAATTATATTAAGAAGCGATTCTTTTGTAAACGGCTTTGATAAATAACCGTCACAGCCCGCCTCTATTGCATTTTTCTTGTCTGATTCAAACGCATGTGCTGTAACCGCAATAATAGGTATATGGAAAAATTCCTTTGATGCTTTTAACTCTTTTGTTAATTCCAATCCGTTCTTTTTACCTTTAATTGATATATCCATTAAAATTATATCAATATTCTCTTTCTTTATTATTTCCATTGCTTCATCAGAAGAAGCTGTAACTATGACGCTATAGTTATTTTCTATAAATCTTCTAGTTGTTACCTGGTTCATAAAATCATCTTCAACTAACAGAACAACCTCTATTGATAGCTCTTCCGGTGCTGGAATAATATTGGCAGCTTTCCCTGTTTTAGATTTATTTTTGAGAGGG
>Ga0182027_10011161_pt1 | contig 12724 bp, 8 predicted proteins | sample 712E1DmetaG_FD_121300 | JGI IMG/M metagenome (GOLD analysis project Ga0182027, IMG submission 121300) | Permafrost microbial communities from Stordalen Mire, Sweden - 712E1D metaG (Illumina Assembly) | ecosystem: Environmental > Terrestrial > Soil > Wetlands > Permafrost | place: Sweden...
CAGATTTCTGGCAGGTTCTTTCCCGACTAAACCGTGGCTTGCGACCTCCGTATCAGGACGTAAAAAGCCGAATCCGGACATATTTGTGTGTCCTTCCGCTTTGATATCATGCTCGATCTGCCACGCCTTCTCGATGTCTCCGACCGATAAAATAAAACCAGTTCTTTTTGCCATAATCATTCCTCTTTTTATTTTGCGGCTATCATATTATATTCAACACAACTTAATCCTTTTTTAGGATTAACTCTCTATTTTAATTCGTTTTCTTCACAGACCAGTTAAGGTATCCTCTCGCTTCTGCCGCGATTCCCGTTTGCATCGATAACGGGCTGGTGAAAGCACCCATTATTGGAGTATCCAATGCCCCCTGATATCCTGTAACTTTGAGGTTGCCCAGAATCTTTAGCCAGTTTAAGGGCACCTTTGCCGTCAATTTCGTTGTAATAACTGCAAATGTCGACGTTGTCGATTAATTTTGGATTGTGCTGGTGGTCGCTGTTGATGCAATGCAAGAACACAGCTAATAATAATAGGATTAGTTAGTAATATTCAGGTTAATATTTTTTCATTTCAATCTCCGTTTAAAATGAAAGACTTCTAGAAGATCAATTATAACTTTGTTTTTAGAATATTAATTAATGCATATAATAGACGGATCAATAAAGGTTGGCCTACTATAAACCCTAATTACTTTAATACCACAATGAAAGGACTGGCCACAAGCCATTTAGACTTTATTTCGACGTCTAAACCATGGGTATCTTAGATTCCCCCGCCTACCCATTATCGCAACTACGATTTATGCAGGTAATCCTAAAATACAATATCTATAATCACTATAAGTCTTGATTCAATACGACTATTGGATATTCTTCATCGCATATGTCATAGTATTCGCTATTAAATGCCCTAAACAGAATGCTAGTTTATCATTAGCTTTAATCCTTTGTCAAACATCCTTGGAACTGATGCTGGCATAGTATATATATGCAGCAACGTATTATACAAATCTCCGCTGAATACCCACTAGATTGCTGGCTGGATGAAAGCGGCCCCGCGACAATCTTGTGGGGTAGATCCCTTTCCCTTAATGCCCCACGGTTTGGATGCTGTTCGAAAATGCTTAAATGCGATTGATATCACCCATTCAGGGGTATAAAAATACATGATAATTTGAATGCATTACCCACTTATTCCGTATTTATCGGCATTTTATTAGTATCATTCCCCATTTATAATTTTTGCTCGTTATTGTCGGACAGCCCTTTGCTGTGGGGTTATTCTCTTTTAAGGTTTAATACCCTGCCGCTTGCAATGGATATAGTAGAATGGATGCGTGCGCATTTAAATACATAAGAGTCATAATGTAACCGTACTTTTATATGATCTGGTATTTCCGACCAAATATAGAAGATTGGTTATACATTATACAATAGATAAACTTCCCACGACTTTACGAGTTTGTCTCAAAAATACTAAAAATAGTTTTATAGTTGAGCATAACTGAGATAAAATGGGTGTAACAGCAAGTAAGGAGATAAAAACGCCATTACGTTCCTTAAACAGACAACAAACCTAATTAAAGGGGGCTTTAAAAAGCCCCTTTTAATCTACCAATCCCTGATGACCTTGCTTTAGTATCCCTTGGATTGCTTGAGGGATTGATTTATCCAATAACGTCCAAATGATATCTTCGCCCAAAAGTAGAACAGTTGACCCTGGTAACCCTTGAACCATGGCTGATAAAGAACGTATTCAACCGTTGGGAGCGCATTCAGCTGAAAAAAGTTCGTAATGCCATACATGTCTGCTTGTTGCATTAATGCCTTTTGCTGCGTTGTGTCTGAAGCTACTATGAACTGGTTATATATTGCGTCAAAGGCCGGGTCTTTAACGAAGAATGGGTTCGAACTAATTTGTGACTTCGAATAGAAGTGCGCGATGAGCCTAATTGGTGGTTGGAGATACCCGATTGACTGATTGTAAAGGATCTGGTCCTGTTTCCCTCCTATTAGATAAGAGTTTATCCAAGTGGTGTAGTCCGTTACATTTATTGTCATATTAATGCCAATCGCAGCAAGGTAAGACTTATATATTTGCAGAAGGTCCACATCATAGTTACTGGGTGCATTCACGTCAGTATTAAAGCCGTTAGGATACCCAGCTGCAGCCAGGAGCTGTTTAGCCGCTGTTGGGTTATAGTTATATTCGGCTTGAAGGGACTGCGGCCACTGAGCGTAGGGAACATACCATCCTGTCCAAGAAGTCGTTACTGCACCTACGGGTACTCCTGGTACATTACCTCCATAGTAGCTCTTGGCGATTGTTGGGAGATCTATCGCCTCTTGCATGGCCTGCCTAACCCTTATGTCCGTAAACGGTGCCTTGTCATTTCGGTAGTCCAAACCGTAACCCGTAGATGCGCGGGTTTCCTGCAAGAGCTGAGGATTGGCTTTCTCCACAGTAGCGGCTGTGGACCAATCAAGCCCCTCCACAATGTCAAGCTTTCCCGTGCGGAGCCCCGCGAGCGCGGTCTGGTCACTGGGTATGATTAGATAGTTAATCTTGTCTATATAGGGTAGATGATTCTGAGGATAGCGCTCATCGTAGCCCCAATAGTTCGGATTCTTGACCCAGGTTCCCGAAGCACCAGGAACATAGTCTTCAAGCATGTATGGCCCGCTACCTACAAGGTTATGCCAGTTGTTCATGTCACCATATTTTTCGATAACTTCGTGGGGCACAATGACATTTGTGCTTTCTGGATCCATAATTGTGCCAAAGTACCAAGGCGATGGCACGCCAAATGTGAACACAACTGTATATTTGTCTGGGGCGGTTACCGATGCAATACTGGCCAAACTTGTGTCTTTATACAAGCTGGCCTTGTAACCTGCGAGACCGTAAAACCGGTCAAAGCTATACACGACATCGGCGGAGGTTAGCTCTCGGCCGGCTACCAATTGGCTGGCCGCACTATTGGGGTCAAGCGCAAAATGGACTCCCTGTCTCAGTTTAAAAGTGTAAGTTGTTAGGGCCCCTGATATTTCCCAGCTTTGGACAAGGTCTCCTGCCTTGATATCGTCAGGAGACCATTTGCCTTCGTAATTCCATTGATCTGGACTTGCCGTCCAGTTGATACCCCCCAATGTGTCCTGGAAGATATCCCATGGGGCGGTAAAGTTAGCAACATAAGCATCTAGTCCTTGTATATCTGCGTTAAGCCGGTAACTAAACGAACCACCGTATTGCGGATTACCAAGACTGTCCCACCAATTTCCGGCAATGGAAGTTGTCGTTGGTTTTGTTGAAGTTGGCGTTGTACTTATAATCGTAAGCGGTGTAGAGCTTGTTGTGGGAAAAGCAGCTGTTGTGGTAGTAGCTGGTGCTGTAGAAGTAGACTTAGACGTTGTTGACGTATTACAAGACGTTAATAGGATTGATATTACAATGAGACAAATTAATACTGTCCAGATTGTTCCTCTTTTCATAGTATCCTCCTATTATTTAATAAAAAACTTCTGGGAAATTGACTACTATCTCATTTTAGAGTGCTCTGTTTATATACAAATTATAATCGGTATGGCTGGCCTTGCCCCTCAACCCCGATTACCCCTAGGGCTCCGTATACGGAGGGGCATCATAGAACACTTATATGAGAATCCCACCACAAACTCTCAGTACCCTCCCCTAGCGAGTCAGCCTCACCGCATTTAACGGTATAAAAATGATATATTCCCGCTGTTTTTCATTTTCATTAATAATAACTCTATTCAGTGGCCCACCTTTTTATATGTGTGTATTATCTCGTATTCCACCTATTGAATATCGTTAAATTAGATGTAAGTGTAACATCAGTTTTAATCTTTTGTCAAACATCCTTGATATTGGTGCTGGCGTAGTATAAATATGTGGCAACTTATTATTTTGGCATGAATTTAATTTTTATTTTTCCTTATTTAATACCCCGACCGCGGGTGCCTGTCTCAAAAATATCGAAAAAGGTTTTATAGTTGAGCGTAACTGAGGTAAAATGGGTGTAATAGCAAGTAAGGAGATAAAAATACCGTTACGTTCCTTAAAAGGACAACAGACGTGGTTACTACCTCCAACTCTGGATGAATTAATACCGGAAGATCATCCGACACGATTCATTGCAATGTTTGTTGACAATCTGGATGAAGCTGAATGGCGAAAGCTGGGTATAGGATTGCAGGGAGAGCTTTTAGGGGCTCCGGCTTATCATCTGAGCCTTAAACAGAGAAATAGGATCGTAGCCTTCGGCTCCCTGGGGTTAAAAAGAATATTTATCTTTTACCATGGGATGAATAAAAGACCAATTAATATGGTCGAAAATGACTTTAGTCGGATCGTTGGGTTTGAGTTTAAGAGAAGTCTCATAGATTATAAAAGTAAGCTGATTAGCTGTTCTCATAGGATTAACCTTCGGCTAAGCTAATTTTTGCAAATAGCTGAGGGTAAAGGAATATAAATGAGGCCGAAATACACTAAATTTGTAGCTAATTTTGGGCTTTTCAAATTTAAACAGCCTCAATATAACTAGAGGGGGTAAAAACCCTCTCTAGTTTAGCAATCACTCATGACTTTGTTTTAATATCCGAGAGATGCCTTTAGCTTAGAATCAATCCAGAATCGTGCTCCAAATTGGAAGAACCACAAAGCAGTATTTGACCCCGTCAAATCCAAGGCCTCACTTTGTCCGCTAAAACCTTTGAGCCAAGGTTGATAGACAGTGAAAAGCTCTGGGTGGGAGATTGAAATTACGTAATGCTGTTGCGCCACAAGCTGGTTCACTTTCTGCATCACCGCTTTGTATTGGTCTGATGTTGAGGCTGACAGAGATTGAGTTACTAGCGCATCATAATTAGGGTCACTTACTATTGTGTAGTTGATTCGATATCCTGTGTTAAATCTGTAAATCTGTACATCAGGTTCATAGTTTAGGCCGATCATTCCCTGGTTGCGTGCTGCCAACGCATCTTGTTTGTGACCCGTCACGACAAAGGAAAGCCATGATGTTGGATCCAACGCGCGGATATCCATATTGACTCCAATAGCAGCAAAGTAGGACTTGACAATCTGAAACAAATTCAGGTCTGCATCATTGGATATTACCGCATCTGTGTTGAAACCATTGGGATAACCGGCATCAGCTAAAAGTTGCTTGGCAGCCGTCGGGTTGTAAGCATAGCTATCCTTTAGAGATTGAGGCCAATCAGAGTATTGGTATGACCAATCTGCCATGGCGTAAGTGGTTAAGGTGCCAGGAAGAGGAGAGGCATCGCCTTGATAATAGGTTGCGGCAATTGTAGGTTCATCTATCGCCATCTGCAAAGCCTGTCGTACTCTTATGTCGTTAAAAGGTTTAACATCGTTTCTCGGATCCAAAGTTAATTCAGTGGTTAGCGGAAGCCCTAACTGAATTAAATTGGGGTTTGTTTTAGCCAAGTTTTTAGAATCTGTAACCGAAACCCCTGTATCGAAGTCAATCTTACCCGTGCGTACTGCAGCCAAAACAGTAGCTGGATCCGGTATCACAAGAACTTTGACCTGATCTATGTAGGGAAGTTGGTTTTTGGGATAACGTTCATCATATCCCCAATAAGTTGAATTTTTTACTAATGTCGCAGAACTGCCATCTACAAAATCTGTCACTATAAAAGGCCCTGTTCCGATGGCGTGGTGCCAATCGTTAAGATTTCCCCATTGCGATACTGCGTCTGAGCACTCGATTGAGTTCTGGATGCTTCCAGACTGCAGAGCACCAGTAATTCCGATAACATTCGGTGTTTTCCATTTGAAAACAACTGTCCAATTATCGGTGGCTGTTATCGATATCAAGCTTTGGAATTGAGTAACTGTGGCATAATTCGGGTCTACTTTTGTAAAACCATCACCTAACCCAAATAGCCGATCATAGTGATATACTATATCCGCCGCGGTCATTTGACGGCCATTTGCCGGTGGAATATTTTGATAATGGATTCCCTGTCTGATATGGAGAACATAGGTGGTGGAGTCTGTAAATTCCCAACTGGAAGCCAGAAAACCCGTGCAATAATCAGGGGGCGCATAGCTATTTGTAAAGTCGAAAATCGATGGGGACAATGTCCAATCATTCGCCGTCGGTTGTTCCATATACATTCCGCAAAGTGATGGGAAAAGAGCCGTCCCATTATAAGGATCCCAATTTACAAGATCTTTGTTTGTTGGAAGAGTTAGTGTACCGCCATATTGCGGCGTCCCAAATTTATCCCACCAATTTCCTGTTGTTGCGCTTGTCGCAGTGGTAGTGGTTATTTGGGTTGCCTTAGTTGTGTTAGTTAGAGGAGTGGAAGTTATAGAAGAAGTGATTGTAGTTGACGTAGTCGTGGACGTTTTTGTCGACGTCGAACAGGATGCTAAAACAAGCGAAATGACTATGAAGCTTGTTAATGATAACCAAATAGCTCCCTTTTTCATATGAACCTCCTTATTTTAATAGAATATTTTTAAAATATTTATAAAAATCTCCGCTGAATACCCATCTGCTTACTGGAAGGGTGAAAGCGGCTTCGTCCGTAATTTTGTGGGGTTCTTTACTATTTCATTATTATATCCGATATCAATTTCTTTAAGAGCAGCATAAGCACATCATTTGATGATGATCGAGATAGCCCTGTTTTCGATATTTGTTCAATTAAGTATATTATATCACTCTTGTTCAAAATAGGGTTTCAATCCATATAGAGGAGAAACTCTCCGAATAAGTATGGTGAGAAAAGCACCAAATGTTTCGAAGGAGTCTCAAATGAAATTTAGTACGAGCTTGTTCAGCCAGATTCGCCAGATCATGCCACGGTCCTCATTTTACGGCTGGTTCATGACAATAAGGCAGAACGTCATGCCAATGGTTTCTCGTCCTGGGATCAATATGTCGCCATGCTTATTTGCCAACTGGCCCAGGCTAAGAGTCTGCGTGAAATTAGCGATGACTTGGCCGTCACGTGCGGGAAGCTTAGTCATCTGGGATTGCGTCGTGCCCCCGCCAAAACTACTCTATCCTATGCTAATGCTCACCGTCCCTGGACACTTATCAAGACGTCTTCTTCCATCTGCGTGACTTCTGTCGCAGTGAGAGCCCCGGTAAAAAGAAGAAATTTCGTTTCAAGAACAAGTTGCTCAGCCTCGACTCCACAGCCATCGACCTTTGTCTGAGTCTTTTCCCTAGGCCGACTTCGTCAGACAAAAGGGACAGTAAGCTCCTTTTTCTGCTGGATCACGACGGTTATCTGCCTGATTTCGCGGTGATCACTGATGGGAAGACTGCCGATGTCACTGCCACAATGCTTCCTGCCGGTAGCATTGTGGCAGTGGATCGTGGTTATTATGACTTTGACCTCTTTGCTCAATGGAATAACTCCGGCGTCCTTTTTGTTACTCGTCTTAAAAGCAATGCCACTTATGAAGTTGTAAAAGACTGCACTTTGCCGCAGCATTCCAATGTCCTTACCGACCAATTCATCGAATTCACCGGCTACCAGAGCAGACAAAAGTTTCCAGGACCTCTATGTCGGGTCGTAGTATGGGATGAAGATAACCAGCATGAGATTGAACCGCTGACTAACCATCTACGTTTCGGGGCGACCACCATCGGCAGAATATACAGGGACCGCTGGGAGATCGAGCTCTTCTTCAAAGTGCTAAAGCAACATCTGCCGATAAAGACATTCGTCGGTACTACTCCCAATGCCTTAAAAACATAGATTTGCTCAGAAAATCACGCTCAGGTAGCCAGTGCTGGAGCATTGACCGTTACTTTATAACCTAAACGCTCAATGCGGTCTATAGCCCTTCTTACTACAAGCTGAGGATTGAGAAAATCATGGAATTCGGCACCAAGATCTTGATAAAAAGTATTGTTTTTAAGCATCGAGTAAATAGTCACCAAAATACTATGAGCTACAGCGACAATAGCTCGTTTAGTACCACGACGTCCTACCAAACGATGGTAAAAGCTAGAGAAGTAGCCCTCTTTTACTCGGACAGCTTCGACCAATACAGAACGGAGCCAGGGATTCCCACGGCCAGTCTTGCCACTTCGCTACTTCCCGGCACTTTCATTATTTCCGGGGCATATTTTGGCCCATGAAGCCAGATGATGAGCATTCGGGAAACGCGAAACCTTATCATGACCGGCTTCAACAATAATCTCTTCGGCTGCTCGCTTGCCAATACCGGATATTGTATCTATTTGTTTCAGAATTTGTTCATGCGACTTCAACCTTTAAGCAATATCGATATCCAGCTTCATAATCTTTTTATCAAGAAAATCAAGATGCTCCAGTTCAGCTTCTATCAATTGACGCTGGTGAGGTCCCATCTGCCCTTGCAAGGCATCCTCAAGACTTTTCGTCTTCTTGCGCAACTTGCCTTTAGCCATCGCGGCCAATTCTTTTGGATCTTCAACTCCGTTAATCATGGCCTGTAATATCAGTCTTCCTGACACTCCGACGATGTCACTGACGACACCACTGAATTTGATATTGGCTCCTTCAAGTATCTTCTGGATTCGGCTGATTATCCGATTATGCTTCCGGATAAGAATACGACGGTAACGACACAACTTCTTTGAGTTCACGCTGAGGTCGATCAAGAATATAGCTCCCACGCAGCAATCCATAACGCAAAAGGTCAGCAATCCATTCCGCGTCTTTGATATCGGTCTGGCGTCCAAGCACTGCTTTGAGATAACGAGCATTAACTACCAGCAAAGTAAAATTACCTTCCAGAATGTTGTAAATCGGTTTCCAATATACCCCGGTACTTTCCATCGCCACATAAGTAACCTCGAGTTCAAGCAGCCATTGTTTGAGTTCCAAAAGGTCTTTGGTCATCGTTCCAAAGGTACGCGTTTCCCGCCTTTATGTGTAATAACACAAGCCACTATACTCAGCTTGTGAACATCCAGTCCGTAGCAGCGGTAGAACATCACTTCCATAGTCTCCTCCTTTTGACAAGCTATCGTAGACGGGCGGCCCGGAAAAACAAAGACTTTGCTCAGCGTGCTCTCGAATTAACGAGGCGACAATTCATGGTTCCTAAAGGGTCGCCGGTTCAGTTTGGACAACGGGCTTACGGCACCAAAATTTGACGAACTCCTTCCGTTACGGCGCAACCTTATTTTCATACTTCCTGGTGCCGGCTGACAAGTGGGCATGTATGTTTGGACAGCATTAATTGCGGTGCTGTTGCTTAAGTATCTGCAGTTTCGTTCTAAATGTAATTTGCCACTATGCCGTTTGGTGACTCTGCTTCGTCTGAACTTGTTTTCCTACCATAACTTATGGGACTAGTTTGGTAACCCCTTCGAAACTCCGCCGGAACTGCCTAACACTCAATTGGAACTGGCGTTTTAGACAGCATATGGTTCCTTTATCCGATGCAAATATCAGCCGAAAGGGGTAGAAAACGGAAGAACCGGAAATGGTTTACTTTTTATGCATGAAAAACCTATCCAAAATCATGTAATTCAATTATCTTGGACAGCGATGAGATTTACAAGTAAAAATTTTATGCTATTGCTTTTGTCACGAAAGGGGGTATAAAAGCAGGTAAATAGGATGAATGTTTACCCGTCCCGCCAACCACGATTATGATGATATCTTCTTTTCGGGCGGTTATCGGTACTTTTGCATTTTCATCCCAACCTGAGTAGTACTTGTTAATTGCCCTTCGGTGGAAACGGTTAAGCGGTATTCTGGCTTTTTCGTAGATGTAATTCCTGACATCATTCTTGGAATATCCGTCAGCGGCGATGGTCGCAGCGTGTTCCGGGCTCAAGGCTATCACCGGGCTACCCTCCTGAAATAACACATTGTTGGCACCCGTAGTCATCATCGCGTTACAAATTGAAATTAACATTTCCTCCCCGGTAATCGCAACGTGTTCGTTAATATTATGGGGGTTTTCGGTTGCGGCTATTGTAATGGTGCTCGTTGAGGCAGCAAAGCCCTGTTCTACGTGGAACGGTTCCCACGGGCTATCCTCTTCATTCTCAGCAATACAGTAAGTATATTTAGATGGTTGACCTTGCGTAGATAAGTCGAGCTTGCCAGGTAGGGCGCCTCCTAAGTTTAATAGTATCAGCCTTATAGCTCTCCCTATGGTGGCGTTAGCCCTCCAACACGGTCCGAAAGCCCCGGCTTTGCTATTGATATCTAGCTTTTTTGCAATTGGACCGTTCACAATTATGAGAGGTGCGACAGGGTGGGTAGTGGGTTGAATTTCCGCGAGTCGAAATCGTTCGTCAGCCATTGCCTCGACAGCAGTAATAATGACCGGCATATATTCCGGTAAACAACCAGCCATAGTCGCGTTGATGGCAATTTTCTCGATTGTTGCCTTGCCCCAACAAGGAGGGATGGTCGCTACTACTTCTGTTGCGTCTCTTTTTGTTCCTGTTAACATCAGGCCAACCGCTTCTTCTGTTGGCGGGATGATAGGTAATCCGTCACTCCAACCTTTCTCGATAAACAAATTATTAATCGCCTGGATGGATTCATCCACTATTATTGTCTGTGAGGCAAAAATATAACTCATATTATCCCGTCCTTTAAATCAGGTAATTTCCCCGTTGTATTGATCAAGGCAAATAGGTCTGTCGTAATATGCTGCCAAAAAAACGATCACCTGATTTTTTCGCCATAATCAATTCTGAACATCCTCAAATATGTAGCGTTCCACACTTTTTAATTTGTTCGGTATATTTCAATATCTTTCAATTGAGTAAATTCCATTTTGCTTGAACACCTAGCCTCAACTTTTTAAGATTCTCAGATAATTAAGTCCTATCTTAAAGTCAATTGTTCAAATTGCCTGAATCAGTTAGAATTAACTGATTGCTTCGCCTTCAGTTCAACAGCCGGGCGACGACAACCTCAAAGATATTATCCGCTTTTATTTTGACTTCTTCCGGATCAATTCCGCCTATCGGATGAGGGACAACCACCAAAGAAAGATTAGGCATACCCATACCCTTAGCAGTGGTCCGAGCGAGAATTTCAAAACGGTCAGTGCAAATCGTTACTGTAGGTTTACCTCTTTTTTCCAGGTCAACCGCGGCGTGGATACACCACGTCGTGCAAGCCCCTCAATCACCTGTTGCCAATACCACAATATCCGAAGTGTCAGCTATTCGCTTCACCTCTTGTGCATCTTCTGCCAAGACATGAAGAGCCTCAACTTGTTCCCATGTAGTCCTGACAAGTTTGAATCTTTGTAATAGAAGCTCTTTTATGCGGTTTAAAAGAAAATCACCATTAGGTTTTCCGTTCCATAAAAAACCTACTATTTTGCCATTCAAGTCGTTAGTCCGGGAATTCATTGGGATCTCTTTCACATCAAGTTCAGCTACAGGAATTAAGATCGTAACGGTTTTTACCATTTTCTACTAACCATCCTTAAGTTTTATTTCGATGAACGAAGAAAATAGAATAAATTATCAATCTTTACTGGCTGTGAATTTGAATCAGTTCAAGATTTCTATTTAATTCAAATTTAGTTTACCACTAACAGCCAATTTTTTTATATTTGAATCGGCAAGCCCGATAACACGATTAAATCTTTGCCACCCGCTGGGTTTTGAATACTAATGACCACAAGACCCGAGTTATTTAACGGCTTACTTTGGCACATGGTTGCAATGGATTTCCAAAATGACTTATTTCTAATTATTCATAATCTGTAATTTGGGAATATAATAATTAAACTTCGATGTCAGCTCGATTTCCTATATGTCTGCCTTATTGACAAATGCTTTTTTCAAGCTTAATATAATATTATTCTATACAATATTTCAAATAGATGTTCAATTGAATCTAGCAACGATGCTAACATAGATTTTTAAAGTTGTCAACGATCGCCTAAATGGCTCGTCTAATTGGATCAAGCAGTTTCATATAATAGAAGATAGTTAACAGTTATTTTACGAGTATATTAATTTCCAAGTTATTGATAAAAAAATCAATAATTTACATTTTTCAGGGAGTGTTATGTTTTATAAAGTTTTAAATGGCGTCAAGGTCATCGAATATGGGAACATGATATCCGCTCCCTTTTGTGCAAAAATGTTGGCAGATATTGGCGCGGATGTGATAAAAGTCGAAAAACCAGCTATTGGAGATGACTCCCGGTGGCGAGAGCCATTCTTAAAGGATATTCCCGGTACAGAACGCAGCGGATTATTTCAATATCTAAACATGAATAAATTGGGAATCACTCTAAATCCCGAAACAGCGACCGGCAAAAAGATATTTATTGAATTGCTGAAGAACGCCGACATCTTCGTGGAGAATAACCCGCCAAATAGAATGAAAAAGCTTGATCTTTCCTACAAATTTGTTAAGCAGATCAATCCACGCATTGTAATGACTTCCATCACCCCATTTGGGCAGACAGGACCTTATCGGAATTATAAAGGTTGCGAATTAGTGGACACTCATATGGGTGTCGTGGGCAATATTTCGACTCGGGAGGGAGACACGAGTAAAGAGCCTATCAAGTATCCCGCCCATCTTTTCAGTTTTCAGGCAGGTTTAAGCGCTGCGGCAGGGACATTGGGCGCTTTTTATCGCCAAAGGGTAACTGGTTTGGGAACACAGCTCGATGTGTCCGAACAGGAAAGTGTTATCCAGAACTTAAATGCGGCGACTGCGCGATACTC
>Ga0182027_10011162_pt1 | contig 12724 bp, 9 predicted proteins | sample 712E1DmetaG_FD_121300 | JGI IMG/M metagenome (GOLD analysis project Ga0182027, IMG submission 121300) | Permafrost microbial communities from Stordalen Mire, Sweden - 712E1D metaG (Illumina Assembly) | ecosystem: Environmental > Terrestrial > Soil > Wetlands > Permafrost | place: Sweden...
AAAAGGCCTTTGCCCGCAGATCACGCAGATGGACGCAGATAAAGAAATCAAAATTCTGCTGCTCCGTATCTGCGTTAATCTGCGTCAATCTGCGGGCAATTCCGGATTCCGTTGCGGCTGGCCGCGCTGCGGTCAATCCGAGGAGGAATGGAAGAAGGCGTTTTGCCGATGATTCCCCTGCCCATCATTCCCCTGACTTCTCTGCTGCCCTTTTTCAACGCAATTTTGAACAGAAGGCAACAAAGGAAACGAAGGAAGAGTTCCTCGCCGTTGCCTTCGTTTGCTGTGCCAATTCCGTCCGGAGGGCGGCGCGGATGCAGAATTATTACCCGTGAAATCCGTGCCACTATAGGAAAAAATCGCGCCTTTCCGACAAGATTTTCCGAATCGCCATCCCGAATGACAAATGACAAATGCTCAATGACAAATTCTCAATTCAGACTCATCCCTTTGCTTGCGGCTTTGCTGCTCTGGGCCATCCGTGGTTCAATTCCCTGCCTGGGGCGGGCCGCGCCGCCCCGCTTGCCCGCCTGCTATGGGACGAACAGGCTGCGCAAGTGGCTAATTATGAGCGTCTTGCAATAATCCGCGGTTTTTTGCGTTTTTTCCTTGACCTCCTGAGCTTATATGCTAAAATTGCCAACCTATGATAACGGGTATGATAAGGAATGGATGGTTGGATGGCGGGGCTGGAGAAACCGAAGTTGGGAGGGCCGAACGCAGAAATCCGGATTTCCGCCTTTGCGGCGGATGGCAGCCACTCCACCACTACAGTACTCCGGGGTCCAGGACAGAATTCTTCGCGTTCCCGGTGGGGCAGAGCTGCCGCGCTGCCCTGAATTCTCCGGCGGCGCAGCAGCGCCGCCCTACCGAAGCGACTCCCCGCGGCGCGCGCGGTTCAAGGCCGCTCTCCATTTCCAGTTGCGTTCCACTTAATTCCACTTAATTCCACTTGGTTCCACTTGGTTCCACTTGGTTCCACTTCCCGCCCCCCCGGGGGGGCATGAACCGAACATCATTCTATGTCCACAAGCAATGCGTCAGTCATGAAGGTAGGGCGAGACTGTCGAGCCGTGACTTGTTCCCAGGAAATCGAGTTTCGGCTCGACAGTCTCGCCGATTGGAAAAATGGAGCCAAAATGTCTTTCCCAACGCCGCTTCCCCTCAATCCGCCTCCGACTAAATAGGAGCAAATACGACCAAATATGACCAAATACGACTAATGAAAATTTTCCAAAATGGCAAAATCGCCAGGCTGCCCCATCACACCCGATCACCCCTCCAACCGCTTTTCCGGGTTGCAAGCCGCCGGGAATCGGGCATATTGAATATCAGGTCTGCGTCCCTTATGAATGCCATACTCAAACCCGGCAAGTCAGCCCCCGCGGCCATCCTGGCTGTGGTCTTTCTTTTTGCGGCGCGCCCCGGCGCCACGGCCCAGCCCGCCCCGCCCGCCGCGCCGACCGCCTCCGCCCAAACCAACAGCGCCTCCATGCGCTTTGGTGTGCTCGACGCCGTGACGGCCGCGCCCATTCCAGGCGTCAAAGTGCGCGCCACCGGGATCAGAAACACGCTGGCAACCGATGCCGCGGGCGGTTGTTCCTTTGCCATGCCCGCGCCCACCACCGGGGATTTGGACTGGGTCATCACCATCAGCAAGGACGGGTACGTGTCCAAGACCATCACCTGGGCGAAATCCCGCCAGGACAAGTTGGAGGACATTCCCGCCCAATACACCGCGCGGATGGAGCCGTCCGCCACGATTGGCGGCGTGCTCAAAACGGCTGACGGCCGGCCGCTGGGCGGCGCCATCATCCGGTTCTCCGGCGTCAACCCCGCCGGCCCGTCCGAGCGCGAACGCACCCTCGTCGGCCCCAATTTTCATAACGAGCGGACTGATGAAGATGGCCGCTGGCGGTGCAATCATATTCCCCAGGATTTTTCCAACTTCGTTTTCCGCGTCGTCCAGCCCGATTTCCCCCCCGTCACCTTCGGCTGCCAGGGTTCCGCGGCGGGCGGGCGTGAGGTGGTGCGGCTGCCTGTGGCCGATTACCTGGCCGGCAAAGCCGAGATGGTCATGGCGCGGGGCGCGGCGGTGTCCGGTATTATTGTTGACACCAATGGCAAACCCGTGGCCGGCGCCGTCATCACCCGCGACCATGACTGGCGCAATCCGGCCGCCGTGCTTCAGACTGGCCCGGATGGCCGCTTCCAAATCCCCAATCTCCTGCCCGGCAGCCTGGCGCTGGCGTTCCAGGCCAGGGGGCTGGAACCGCAATCCCTGGACCTCGCCGTCACCAATCCCATGCCCGAACTGAAAGTCCAAATGTTGCCCGGCAAAATCTTCAAGGGCCGGGTGCTCGACGAAGCAGGCGAGCCGGTGGCCGGGGCCGGCGTCCAACTGGACCGCGTGGATTTGGAGCCGCCTGAATTTGACTGGAGCGCCACGACCGACAGCCAGGGCCGTTTCCAATGGGATTCAGCCCCGTCCGGCGAACACCCCTATCTGATCACCGCCGACGGTTACAGCCTGCGCACCGAGCCGGCGCTGGTTGCCGATGGCACGGAAAAAACCATCACTCTGCGCAAGACCAACGGCAAGACCGACGTGGATGGAACGGTCACCGATGCCGCCACCCATGCGCCCGTGGAAAAATTCACCATCACCGTCCATATCACCACCGATCAAGGCACGACAGACGCGGAGAAAGCCGTCTCCAGTCCCACCGGCAATTACCTGGTCGAGGTGGACCAAAAAGTCACCTCCTTCAGCCTGGAATTTCACCAGCCCGGCTACCTTTCGGTCAGCACGGAAGCCAAATCTCCCGGCGACGGCGACCAGCGCGAGGATGTGCAAATGGAAAAAGGCATCCCCACCCTGGTGGCCGGCCGATTGACCGTTCCCGGCTACGGCGAAAGGATCAACTGGCAGGCCGGCCAGGACATTGCGCTGACCGCTTCGGTTCCAGACCCCGACATGCCTGAATTTGCCGATGCGGCCGCGAGGCAAAAATGGATGAGCCGGTTCCTGGCTACCGCGCAAGGCAAGGCCTGGCAGCGGGCGCAGCGCTCCTTCACCGCCGCCGCCGATGCGGACGGCTCCTTCGTCTTCGAGGATGTGCCGCCCGGCAAATACCAGCTCCGCGTCCAATTGCGGGAGGCGCCCGAGCTGGGCGGCGGCAAGCTCGCCGCGTTGTCCACCAACATCGTTGTCAAGACTATTCCTGACGGCGCGGCGCCGGCCGCCGCCGATGAGCCGCGGTTGGACCTGGGCGTCATTGCGCTCGCCCAGGCGCTGGCCCTGCGCGTCGGCGACACCGCCCCCCTGTTCGAGACCCGGACGACGGACGGCCATGCCTTGAACCTGGCTGACTTCCGCGGCAAATATGTCCTGCTGGATTTCTGGGCGACTTGGTGCGGCCCTTGCGTGGCCGAAGTGCCCGACCTCAAAGCCGCCTTCGTCAAGCATGGCAAAGACCCCCGCTTCGCCATGATCAGCCTGAGCCTGGACGCGCAAGCGGCGCAGCCCATTGACTTTGCCAAGAAGAACGGCCTGCTCTGGGTCCAGGGCTTCCTGGGCGAAGCGCAAAAATCCCCGGTGCCGGACCTTTACGGCGTGGAGGGAATCCCGCAGGTATTCCTCATCGGTCCCGACGGCAAAATCCTCGCGCGCGATTTGCGCGGCCCGGCCATTGACCAGGCGGTGACGGAGGCCCTGGCCCCGCACGGCGCCAATTAGCGCGGTTCAAATGAAACCGCAGCCGGCGGCGATGCAGCGTTCGGCCTATGGCCGAATTTGTCGAGCCGCAGGCCCGACCCTGCAAGTTAGAACATTAAAGGAAAAGCGGAGAAGCGGCGGTCAACGACGGCGGAGAAAGGCCAGTGCCGACAGTCCCAGGCAAAGCAGCTCCAGGGAATTTGGCTCCGGCACAGACGCTGGCAGAGCCGCCGCCTGAATGGAACTCAGTTGCCATGAATAGTAGTACGTGCCATCGCTTGCGGCGTCCTTGAGATCGGTTCCGGGTATGACTTGCTGCCCTTGTTGTGCGCCCTGCCACGCGGATTCGCTGAAGGTGAGCGAGGTTGGGCTGGCGGCGCTAACTTGGGCTGTCAATGGGATATCAATGCTCCAATTACCCGCAAAGGCCTGCCCATTGTAGGTGCCGGAGCCGCTGACGGGCACCAGCAAATTATCCACCGAGGATGCTCCGCCTCCGGAAACAACGCCGCTAAAGGTGTTGTCAAATGAAATACCGCCGCCGTTGCCGATGGTCAGGGTTGCCGATCCGAATTCCCGGGGAAAATAAGGACTGCTAAATATATTGATGAACCCGCTGGGTTTGTTGACGGTGACCGAACCCACCTGTTCGAGAGTTTCAGCCGCGGGGTCGTAATACAAGGTCTCAGTGAGTGTGCCGAAAGCCGTCACGAACCCTCCTGAGCCAACTCCATATGGACTCAGATCCACCTCGGCATAACCAGTGACCGGGCCGGAATAAGAATAAGTCTGAATCTGGCAATTTCCGGTTGCCGGCCCCATCCCGAGGATCGCGGCGATCGCCATTTGCAAAACGCGACGGATTCTCATAATGGTCGTGTATTCGTTGCTAATTCAGGGTCTATCGCTCAATCTGCGGGTGATTTTAGGCTCGTTCCGGATTCGTGCAAGTTTTTTTCTTGACGATTTCCTGCCCGTCACCGGCGCGAAGGCAGGGCCGCCCGCTTGGCCACGGATTCAAAGCGGTCCATCGAAAGAGCGGGTTTTGAAATTTGACATGGCTCACGCCATGTCATACATAACTGCGGCCGTGGAAAACATGGCCCGGCGATTGATCAAACTATGGTTGGGCGTCTTCGATATGACCCCTCCGGCAATCAAACAATGAAATTGTGAATTATGACGCAGACCAATTGGTTTTATTGGGCTTTGCTCTCGGCTCTATTCGCCGGATTGACGGCGGTGCTGGCCAAGGCGGGTGTCAAAGGAATTGACTCCAATCTGGCCACAGCCATCCGCACGGTGGTGATCCTGGTTTTCGCGTGGAGCGTCGCCGCCTGCCGGGGCCTGGACACTTTGAGCAAGGCCACCGCCTCGACGTGGCTGTTTCTGGTATTGTCCGGCCTGGCCACCGGCGCGTCGTGGTTGTGCTATTTCCGCGCCTTGCAACTGGGCGAGGTTTCCAAAGTGGCGCCGGTTGACAAGTTGAGCGTCGTCGTCGCCATGGTTCTGGCCATGCTCTTCCTGGGTGAACACTTGACTTGGCGGCTTGGCATCGGCGCGGGTTTTATCGTCACCGGCACGGTCATCATCGCGGGAATTTAGGACCATGCTTTGCGGCTTTGCAAGAGGTGGACCGGCAATGAACAGACCGAACAATAGTTTGACCCCTGATGTTCACGGTTACAACTCCCGGATCCAGATATTGCGGAACCGCACCGGGTTTCCGTGATCCTGCAAGACCAGCGATTGCTTGAGCGGATGGGGCTGGTATCGGGGCGGGTCGAAGATCGTCGAACCCTTGATCTCGACGTGGTCCTGGACCAGGACGCCATTTTGCAGGACGGTGAGCGTGCCCGCCTTCAACAACCCGTCATTCTCACTGAAGCGGGGCGCGTGGAAGATGATGTCGTAGCATTGCCATTCGCCCGGTTTGCGGGAGACGTTGACCAGGGGCGCATAAGTGTGGTACAAGGCGCCGGCCTGGCCGTTGAAGTAGGTGCTGTTCTGGTAGGAGTCCAGAATCTGGACCTCGTAGCGTCCCTGGAAGATCACGCCGCTGTTGCCGCGGCCCTGGCCCTCGCCGCTGACCACCGCCGGCGTCGCCCACTCGACATGCAGTTGGCAATCCCCGAACGGCTGTTTCGTCGCGATGTTTCCGGTCCCATTGACCGTCGCCACGCCGTCTTTGACTTCCCAAGCTGCTTCGCGCCCGCCCTGCTCGCTCCGCCAGAGCGACAAGTTCGTGCCGCCAAAGAGCACCACGGCGTCCGCGGGAGGCGGTCCCGGATCCAGGACGCGCGGTTCTGGTTGTGCGCTGCCGGCCAGGGCCAGGCCGATCACGGACAACAGCGCCAGATTTTTCAAAACCGAGGTTTCAAGTTTCATGGTGGTTTGATTTAGGGCGATTGTCTCATCGCCGGGTCATTTTGGATTCCAATCCGGCAGTGTCACGCAATTTCGCGAAGATCTTTCCTGCACATCGAAATGAAGCAGGGAGCAAGAAAAGGCCGTTGCCCGCAGATTGACGCAGATTGACGCAGATAATGAGATTTTGAACAGGAGGGAACTGAGGGAACAGAGAAGAAATCTCTGCCCTGCTGTCCTGCAATCTGTCAGAGCCGCTCATTTTCGAGAGGATTTTGCCAATGCTGTTCTTAACGCAAAGACGCAAGAGCCCAAAGGCGCAAAGCGTTCATTCCTGCTTGGCGACTTTGCGACTTGGCGACTTTGCGTTGAAAAGTCTTCTTTATCCGTGGTTCAATTTCTTTGGTTGCGGCGTTGCCGCGCTGTGATCTCTGTTGTCTCCTGTTCAAATGCCGGCTTGCAAGGCCCGCGGATTGCGATTACGATGTGCGCATGTTCACAGCGGTTTATCGAAAGAGCGGGAAGTGGTGGGCGGCTTACGTGGAAGAGGTGCCCGGGGTCAACACGCAGGGCGCAACCCTGGCGGAGGCGCGAGCCAACGTGAAAGAAGCGCTGGCCTTGATCCTGGAGACCAACCGCGAACTGGCCCGCGAACAAGAGCGCGATCTTGACTGTTAAATGTGGATGTTTGGATGTGACCCCGTTTCTTACCGCTTTTTACTTACGACGGCGGCGATTTAAGCGCCTTCTGTGTCAAATATACCAAGTCATCAGCCAACTTGCGAAAATAAGGACACTTTTGCCAAACGACTTCCGGATCAAGTTTACGAAACAGGTCCTCGCCATAAGTCCGCTTCTTGTAATTTCGGTTTGTTGCGTCTTGGTAAAGACGGTTTAACAAACATGCTGGCGGTTCATCGAAGTTCACCGTCTCAGGCTTCCCGGTCTTCCCAAGCGGCAGTTTCTTGCGGACCGCAGGCGGCAGAACATCGGGATCGCTAAGAATCCACGCCTCGACATCGTGAACCGCGAAATGCTGCCGAAAGCGCGAGTTCTTCGCTTGATTTTCCAAATACGCCTTCGCCCATTCATATCGGTCTGCGGCCGTCTTGCGGTCTGGTGGGTAGATCGTTGGTCCATACAAGTCGAGCAGAGCAATCACGGCGATGACGTCAGGATTTCTTAGATGCAGTTCAGCTTTTTTCGGACTGTTCTTGACCATTTCTGCCCAACCATTGAAAGCAACCGGCTGGATGCCCACCTTCACAGGCAGTTTGGAGTTTAACCACCGCCGGAGAAAATCCGGAAGGGCGCCCTTTTCCGTCGCCCCCTCGCAGAAGAGCACGAATTTCATGTTGCCATGGCCTCCAGTTCTCCGCTCGTATGGAGCGCGCCGAGCGAGTATTCTTTCAACCAGCCTTTCAATTCTTCTTCGCCTATGGTCTTAAGTTCCGTCTCTCCTTCATTCCATTTCACAACAGTTGTTGTCGGCACGTCTTCGTCGAAGGCATCGAGGAATTGCGGAGAATGGGTAGTCAGAATCACCTGGGTTCTTCGCGCTGCATCGACAGCGTATTCGGCTACGATTGGCAGCATTGAGGGATGCAGGCCAGCCTCTGGTTCGTCGATCGCAATCAGCGGCGCGGGATCGGGTGATGACAAGACGGTCAGGAGGAATAGAAATCGCAATGTGCCATCGGAAAGATCTGCCGCAGGCTGTTCCTTTCTTAGACTTTTCCAGCGGACGCGTAATTGGATCTGTTGGTCCGATGCCGGTGGAAACCTGAGACTGTCGAAATCGTCGCCAAAGGCAGCTCTCATTGCGGCATTGATTTCATTTTCGAAATCGCGATCGTTGGTATAGAGCGTGTGGAGCACGTTAATTAGGTTCTGCCCGTCGGGTTGAACCCGTTTCTCGTGGCGAGTCACTGATGATTTGCGAACAACGGCGTCGCGATTTGTGTGGAAATCGTGGTAAACACTCCACCCCGCCATTTGGGCTCGCAATGGCGGCAAAAGACGATTCTGAGTAAATGGATCGGCCGCCAAAGACAGAAGTGTTTCCAATAGCGGCACATTTTCTTGGGGCGCTTCCAGACCGTGCTGCTGCTCATCAAAGACCTTTGCTTGCAGCCCTTGTCTTTCCAAAAGCTTGAAAGGCTGCGTTGCTGATTTCTGCTCCACCTTCCAATAATTTCCAAGCATTTCGTAGCCGATTCTATATTCGCCGCTCTTGCCCAGCGGGTCGAGCCTCAGTTCATACGTTAGCGAGTCTTTGTTAGCATCACGCCTTGGATCAACCGGCGAGCACTTAACCTTCAAATGAATCGCATCAGCGGCTCCGTCCCAAATCAGCGGCTCCATTCCGCCGCAGGATTTAATCAAATCGCCCAGCCGGCCCCGCGCTGAATCAGCTAACAATTCCAGCACCCGCAGCAGATTGCTTTTCCCACTGCCATTCGGCCCGATGACAACATTCAGGTCTCCCGGCCGCCAATCGGCGATGTGCTTGAGGGAGCGGAAGCCCTCTATCATGAGACTGAGAATTTTCATGGTTATAGACTGCCATTATGTGGCATCGGTTGGCAATGCGATCTTTATTATATTTCACCTCTCTGCTTGGAAAAGCGGCTACGCGGAGGCGGGTTCGCTCGCATCTTCCTTTTCCTCGCTGATGACGGGGGCGATGGCTTTTAGTTTGTCGGCGGCTTCCAATTCTATCAGTTTCACGCCCTGGGTGTTGCGGCCGGTCTCGCGGATGTCGCTGACCCGCGTGCGCACCATCTGGCCGGCCACGGTGATGAGCATGATTTCATCGTCGTTCTTGACGGTGAGGGCGCCCACCACGCTGCCGGTCTTTTCGGTGGTCTTCATGGTGATGATGCCCTTGCCGGCGCGGGATTGCCGGCGGTATTCGTCGAAGCCGGTGCGCTTGCCGATGCCGTTCTCGCCCGCCACCAGCAGCATGGCGTCCGCCACCACGACGGCCAGGGCGACCACGGTGTCGGTCTTCTCCAGGTTGATGCCGCGGACGCCGCCGGCGGGGCGGCCCATGGGGCGGACGTCTTCCTCGGAGAAGCGGATGCTCTGGCCTTCGCGGGTGATGAGGACCACTTCGTCGCGGCCGGAGGTGAGCATGACGTCAATGAGGGTGTCGCCTTCCTCGATGCCGATGGCGATGATGCCGCCGCGATGGATGTTGGAAAATTCCTCCAGCGCGGTTTTCTTGACGGTGCCCTGCGCGGTGGCGCAGAGGATGAAATGGGGCTGGGTCCAGGTCAGGTCCTCCTTGTTGGGGCCGGACTTGGCGGGGACGCGGATCATGGCGGCGATTTTTTCGCCGGCCTGCAATTCGAGGAGGTTGGCGATGCTGCGGCCCTTGGCGGCGCGGCCCATGTCGGGGATTTCATGGACGCGCTCGACATAGACGCGGCCGGTGTTGGTGAAGAACATGAGGTAGTCGTGCGTGCTGGCGGTGAAGAGGTGCTCGACAAAATCCTGGTCGCCGCCCGATTCGTCGGAAGTTTCGCGGGTGGTCATGCCGATGACGCCCTTGCCGCCGCGGCGCTGGGCGCGATAGGAGCTGACGGCGGTGCGCTTGATCAAGCCAGCGTGGGTGATGGTGATGATGACGCCTTCGTTGGCGATGAGGTCTTCGATGGCGATCTCGCCTTCGTCGGGGACCAGTTCGGTCAGGCGCGGGGTGGCGTGTTTGGTTTTGATGTCGCGCAATTCATCCTTGATGATGGCCAGGACGCGGGATTCCTTGGCGAGGATGTCAACCAAGTCCTTGATGCGTTCGAGGATTTGGGCGTACTCGGCCTTGACCTTGTCCACTTCCAACCCGGTCAACTGGTAGAGGCGCAGGTCCAGGATGGCGTTGGCCTGGGCTTCGCTGAAGGAATAGCGTCCGCTGGTGAGGCGGTTTTCGTCGCGGATAAGGACGCCGAAGCGCTCGACCTGGGCGCGGGTAAAATCGAAGGCCAGGAGCTTGATGCGGGCCTCCTCGCGGTTGGAGGACTGGCGGATGATGCGGATGAATTCGTCCAGGTTGGCCAGGGCGATGAGGAAGCCGTCGAGGGTTTCGGCGCGCGCCTCGGCCTGGCGCAAATCGAAGCGGGTGCGGCGGATGACCACTTCGCGGCGGTGCTCGATGTAGCAATTGATGAGTTCCTTGAGATTGAGGGTCTTGGGCCGGCCGTGGTCAATGGCGAGGGAATTGACGCTGAAACTGCTTTCCAGGGCGGTGTTTTTGTAGAGGTTGCTGATGACGACCTTGGCGATGGCGTCGCGCTTCAACTCGATGACCACGCGGGTGTTTTCGTCCGATTCATCGCGCACGGCGGTGATGTCGGTGATGACTTTTTCGTTGACCAGCTCGGCGATGCGCTCGACCAGGACGGCGCGGTTCACGTTGAAAGGGATTTCGGTGATGATGATCTGGTCGCGTCCGCCCTTGAGGGATTCGACGCCGACTTTGCCGCGGACCTTGAGGCTGCCTTTGCCGGTGGAGAAGTATTCCTTGATGGCGTCCACGCCGCAAACCATGCAGCCGGTGGGGAAGTCCGGCCCCTTGACATGCTTCATCAACTCGGCGATGGAGATGTCGGGGTTGTCAATTTGCGCGCAGATGCCGTCAATGACCTCGCCCAGGTTGTGCGGGGCCATGTTGGTGGCCATGCCGACGGCGATGCCGGTGCCGCCGTTGACCAGGAGGTTGGGAAAGGCGGCGGGAAAAACGGTCGGCTCGGTCTTGGTCTCGTCGTAGTTGGGGACGAAATCCACGGTGTCGCGTTCCATGTCCAGCATGAGCGCGGCGCCCAGGTGGGTCATGCGGGCTTCGGTGTAACGCATGGCGGCGGGGGGATCGCCTTCGACGGAGCCGAAATTGCCCTGGCCGTCCACCAGGGGTTCGCGCATGGCCCAGGGTTGGGCCATGTGAACGAGCGTGGGATAAATGACGGCCTCGCCGTGAGGATGGTAATTGCCGCTGGTGTCGCCGCAAATTTTGGCGCACTTGCGGTGCTGGCGGTTGGGAAAGAGCGACAGGTCGTGCATCGCGAACAAGATGCGGCGCTGGGAGGGTTTCAGACCGTCGCGCGCGTCGGGCAGGGCGCGGGAAATGATGACCGACATCGAGTAATCGAGGAAGGAGTTCTTGATCTCGTCGGCGACGTTGATCTTGCGGACTTTTTCGTTGGCGGCGAACAGGGGGGTGATGGCGACGGGCAACTGCTCCTTGCCTTCTTGCGGCTGGTTGGGCGGATTGGGCGGGGTGGGTGGAATTTCTTCAGGCATGGCGGTTGGTTTGGAAATTAAATGTCCAAATTGCGGACGTTGAGGGCGTTGTCCTCGATGAACTGGCGGCGGGGTTCGACTTCGTCGCCCATCAACTTGGTGAACATCTCCTCGGCTTCAACGACGTCGGTCATGTCAATGCGGAGCAGCTTGCGGTTGTCCGGGTTCATGGTGGTCTCAAACAATTCCTTGGCGTTCATTTCGCCCAGGCCCTTGAAGCGCTTGATTTGGATGCCGCGTTTGCCGGCGTCCATCACGCCGGCGAGGATTTCGGCGATGGAAAAGAGCGGTTTGACGGCGGCCCGCTCGCCTTCGCCTTCGACCAATTCAAAAAGCGGCTGGGCCTGGGGGGCGTAATGCGCCACGTTCAGCCCCTTTTTGGCCAGCAGGCCCATCAAGTCCATGATCGCCTTGCTCTCGTGCAACTCGACATGGCCGGCCCGCCGGGTGTGGCGCGGTTTGTCGTTCTTCTCGGCCGGGGCGGTGTCGGTTTCGTCGCCAAATAGCTTGAGGTCGGCGTTGGCGGAGCCGAATTCCCGCAGTTCGTCCTCGGTGTGGAAATAGTGGACCGATTCGTCGTTGCCATCGCGCACCTTGACCAGGTGGCGGGGCAGTTCGCGGGTGCGGGGATCGCGGTGCTCGACGTAATCGCCGAAATCCCCGCCGTGGCGGCGGAGGGACTGGACGTATTTGTCCAGCGAAGAAAGGAGTTCGAGGATCTCGGTCAGTTGCTTTTCGGAAAGCTCCCGGCCGGTGGACAGGTCGTGGAGGCGCACGTCCTCGCTGCCCAACTGGATGAGGATTTTGTTGAGTTGCGCGTCGTCATCCACGTATTCGACGCGCTTTTTGCGGGTGACCTGGTACAGGGGCGGCTGGGCGATATAGACAAAGCCGCGCTTGACCAGTTGGGTCATCTGCCGGTAAAAGAACGTCAACAATAAAGTGCGGATGTGCGACCCGTCCACGTCCGCGTCCGTCATGATGATGATCTTGTGGTAGCGCAGTTTCTCCAGGTCAAACGCCCCCTCGCCCTCGCCGTCCCCGATGCCGGTGCCGATGGCGGTGATCATGGTGCGGATTTCGGTGTTTTGCAGCACCTTGTCCAGGCGGGCCTTTTCCACATTGATGAGCTTGCCGCGGATGGGGAGAATGGCCTGGTAACGCCGGTCCCGGCCCTGCTTGGCCGAGCCGCCGGCCGAATCGCCCTCCACGATGTACAGCTCGGTGTTGGCCGGGTCGCGGTCCGAGCAATCGGCCAGTTTGCCGGGCAGGCCGCCGCCGGAGAGGGCGCTTTTGCGGACGGTGTCGCGGGCTTTGCGCGCCGCCTCGCGGGCGCGGGCG
>Ga0182027_10011163_pt1 | contig 12723 bp, 7 predicted proteins | sample 712E1DmetaG_FD_121300 | JGI IMG/M metagenome (GOLD analysis project Ga0182027, IMG submission 121300) | Permafrost microbial communities from Stordalen Mire, Sweden - 712E1D metaG (Illumina Assembly) | ecosystem: Environmental > Terrestrial > Soil > Wetlands > Permafrost | place: Sweden...
CGTTCAGTTGATCGTCAACATCCGCAGCGGGCCGCGTGATGTAATGCTGCCGCCACTGCCGTACCTGTGGCAGCAGGCACAGATGATTGGCTTTCTCCCAGCAGTGTTGGCGGTCCTGGGAGCATGGTTCCTGTTCACGCCGCAGGGACGCCGTTACGCAGTGTTGGGCTGCGGATTTGTGACTGTACTCGGCATGATGCTGCTGCTGAAGGGGAAGTTCTACTACGTGGCACCGGTATATCCGAGTGTATTTGCCCCTGGAGCAGTTCTGTTTGAGCAGTTGACCGCGGGGGCAAAAAGTAAATGGTTACGCCCCACATACGCGATTCTGGTGCTGATTGTCGGAGCTCTGATTGCGCCGACGATTCTCCCTATCCTTCCCGTGAAGACATTTATCGCGTACTCGAAGAAGATGGGCATAACACAACAAAAATTCGAGAACCAACCGTTAGGGGAATTACCGCAAATATTTGCCGATATGTATGGCTGGGAAGAGCGTGTCAGAATTGTTGCCGACTATTTCCACTCGCTACCCCCCGATGAACAGAAAGTCACGGCCATCGGAGCGCCGGATTATGGACAAGCTGGCGCAATCGACCTTTTCGGCCCAAAATATGGACTACCGAAAGCAATCAGCGATAACAATAATTACTGGATTTGGGGTCCCCGCAACTACCACGGGGAGAGCATTATCCTGCTGAACGAGGATGAACCAGAGAAGTACATCGCTCAATGCGAGTCTCTCACCCTCGTGGCACGCCCTGGTAATCCCTATTCAAGAACGGACTCGAATCATCCTATCTACCACTGCCGCAGGCTGAAGACCGATTTGCAAAAAATCTGGCCAAAACTCAAAGGTTGGAAATAAGGGTGGACAAATATTCAAGATCAGAGCGTTATAAATACACCGCACAACAGCCAACACATACCCGGTGTTCCATACCGCGCCTATTTCTGGTGTAAGGACGGAAACCATTATCCTCATCCGGTTGTAGCCATAGGAGGACTAGGAAACTTAATACTATTCCCCTCTTGCCTCGCCCCGCGCTATCAATAGCTTCTTGCGCTCGCGGATCGCCTTTGCCCGTTCCTTCTCTGGCAGCGCCAGTACGGCTTTGGTCTTTTTGGGCAGTTTCTCGTAGATCAGCGCATGAGCCCGGCCCAGCTCCTCCTCGAACTCCCGTGCCCGCAGCGCATCCCAACGCTCTACGGCCACCCAGAAGGCCCTGGCCAGGTGCGGCGCTGCGCTGATGCCTTGGCGCTCCAGCAACTCGTAAAACCGCTCCGCCCCGCAGTGAAACCACAGCACACCGATTCCCGTTCCGTCCAGATCGGTCATGGCGAACATCTTGCCGCTGATCTCGCGGTCGCCCACCCAGTAGACCAGGTGATGGCCCCAGTTTAACGTCTCCGATACGTGCGGCAGCGCCAGGCAGATCGCGCGAATGCGCTCGTTGTCCATGGGGTCAGTGTAGGACAGGAAACGGCGGTTACGGAAACCGGGCGCCCCACCTAGATGTGTTATGCGTTCAGGTGGAGCGCCCGATTACTCATCCCACTTTATGGGAAGCGGTAGAGTGTGGCTCTCAGGATGGTGTTCGGCTTGAGTATCAGGATCTCTCCTTGAGCATCGTCGTCGCCGGCCAGTTGACGGGTCACCACCCACTTTCCGTTCACAAACTTGCCCTCCTGCACGTCGCCGAGGCCCACGTTCTGCGGGCCGGGGGTGTTGGGGGTGAAGTCGATGGCCATGCCGCCTCCGGCGAAGTAATACTCGTCGGGGCCGGTGGCGATGAGGATCGCAGCGGCTTCAAGCGGCGGTTCGGTGGTGGTTGGCGGCGGGAAGATGGGCGAGGCAATTCTCTGCCCAGCGGGTTGCGGTGGGATGTGCGCGGCGCGACCTGTATACGTCAGCGTCAGCGTGTAGTTGCCCAGCTTGATATGCTTGGGCGCATCTCCCTGGCTCAGGCGCACGGCTGTTATCGTGTCTGTGCCCTGGTGAGCGGTAATCATCGGCGATAACTGGTTGAGGATGCTGTATGTGGCGGCCAGGTCCGGGGGAACAGGCCGGTTTCCGTCGATGCCGAAGGGAGAGAAGCCAATCGTGTTGTGCTTACCGAAAGCCATCAGGGCATTGGCGGCATTGGTGCTGGTCTCGGGAATGAAGAGCGGGTTGCCGGCGCGGCTGAAGCGCACACAGAGGTCGTCGAACTGCTCGACGTAAAGGTCGGGCGCAAGGATGTCAATGCCGGGAGCGCCGGCGCGCCAGAGGTCGTGGACCTGCGGCAGCGGGCCACCACTGGGATAACTGCCCGGCCAGGCATGATTGGGCTGTTGGAGCCATGCGTTCACATACATGGGTATGTTGTATTCTGCCTTGCCGGCCTCGACGGCTTTTTCAATAAAGCGGGCATAGTTCCAGGCCATGAAGAACTCATCCGAGGGCCAGTTGAGCTTCAGCCAGTCACCCTCATGCCGAATCAGGCCCAGTGCCGCGCCGGTGGTCTGAATGGGTATCTCGACTGAGAGCGGCCTGCCGGGGCCGAATACCTCTTCCCAGGAGCCGGAGTTCTTGTAACCGTTGGCGGCCCATACTTCACGGAACTCGGGAATCAGGCTGTCCTTGTGAGCCTCCATGTACTTCATCAACTCCGCCGGAACCTGTCCGGCAAAGGCGCGATTGGCCGCGGGAGACCGGTCGCGCGAATCGCGCAGAACGCCGACTTCGTTTTCGACCTGCATCATCAGGACAGTGTGCTGCGCGCCATCCACCTCCTTGATGTGGTGCATGAGAGCGGCGAAGGCCTTCGCATCGGCATCTCGCGTGGCGTCGCTGAGGGTGCTCAGCAGCTCAATGGGGCCGGAGACGGAGACGGTCTTGGCGTCATTGATCTGAATCCGGGGGAAGCGCGTGTAGTCCTTCTTGACCCAGTAGGGAGCAAAGCTTGAGGTGCCGTTCTTCCAGCAGCCGAACCAGATGAAGACGATGTGCATATGGTTCTCGCGCGCCTTGGCGATCACCCCATCGACCTGAACGTAGTTGAACTTGCCCTCTTCCGGCTCGAACTGCGCCCAGGAGACGCCTATGAGCGCGGTATTCAGGTTGGCGGCCACCAGCTTGGGCCAAATAGCATCCATATTCTCGAGGCTGGTAGCGGCGTTGTTGGAGAGCTCTCCCGAGACAATCAGGAATGGCTTTCCGTCCACAATCAGTTGCGTGGCGCTGCCCTGCTTTTTCAAGTGGGGAGCGCCGGAATCGGTTTGCGCCTGGCTCGAAGCCGCCAGGCCAACAGCAGAGAGCATCAATAGGAAGAAAGAGTTCCGAACGACACGCATACAAGCCTCCGGTTATGGGTTTGAACGGTAAACTCCGCCATCAGGGCGGGAGTTTCAGGCGCCGGGTCATATTTGGGCGCAACTTTCCCCCGCCTTCCCGGCTGTGAGCGATTGTACGCTCGGCTGCGGGCGCAGGGCATTGGATTCTCATGCTGAATCGATGCCAAGAAAGGCTTGGCCTGATCGAGTCTATCCAGACGCGGCGGTTCGGCGGATGTGCGCTCGCTACTCTCTGTTTTCGGCGAGGCGCAGCCGCCGCGCCAGTGCCCACTTAAGCTCTTCAATTCCCTCGCCTGTTACTGCCGAGATGGCGTGGAACTCGAGCTTCTTACGCTTGACGTAGCCGGCGAGCTTCTTGAGTTTCTCTGGGTTGGCCGAATCGATCTTGGTAGCGCAGACGATCATGGTTTTGTGGGCCAGGGGATGTTCGGGCTCAGACGGCTTGCCGGCGTCGTCTGAGAACGGATCGGCGTCGTTGTTGATAGCGCTGCTGGTGAAGCTGGCTAACTCCTGATTGATAACTTTGAAGTCTTCCACCGGACAGGGCCGCCCCGATGCGTCTGAGACATCGACCAGGTGGACCAGCAGCCGGGTGCGTTCAATGTGACGGAGAAACTGGACGCCAAGGCCCGAGCCGAGATGGGCGCCTTCGATGAGGCCGGGCATATCGGCGACGACAAAGGACTCCTGCTCCGGCTCCTCGCCCACGGTGACCACGCCGAGGTTGGGCTCGAGAGTGGTGAAGGGGTAGTCGGCGATCTTGGGTTTGGCGGCGGAGATGCGCGAGATGAGCGTGGACTTGCCCGCATTGGGATAGCCGACCAGCCCCACATCGGCCAGCAGCTTCAACTCCAGCCGGTAATGGCGCTCCTCGCCGTGGCGGCCGAGTTCGTGTTCGCGGGGGGCCTGATGGACGGAGGTAGCGAAGTGCTGGTTGCCTCGGCCGCCGCGTCCGCCCTTGGCGATGACCAAACTGTCATCCGGAGTGGAAAAGTCGTGGATCAGCTCGCCGGTATCCAAGTCGTAAAGCGAGGTGCCCACAGGCACTTGCAGGGTGGTGGAGTTGCCGTCGAGACCGGTACAGTTGGAGCCCATGCCGTGCTGGCCGCGCTGCGCCTTGTGCTCCGGGTTATAGCGGAAGTGGATCAGCGTGTTATGGCGCTGCGAGCTGACCATGACTACGTCGCCGCCGCGCCCGCCATCGCCGCCCGAAGGGCCGCCGCGGGGGACGAACTTCTCCCTCCGGAAGGCCATGCAGCCGTTGCCGCCGTCGCCAGCCTTGACTCGTATCTTTGCTTCATCGATGAACATAGGGACCGGTCGTCAGCTTTCAGTTATCAGCGATCAGTTCGTCCGGGAGTGCATTGTCGGCCGCAAAATGAAGATGCCGTCTTTCCAGTTTACCGAACGTGGGCTAGAATCGCTTGCAACTATACTTTGGGGTAAATCGGGGGTGGATGTAAGGGGAAGATTCCGCCCCTCCCGGACCCGCCGCCAGAGCGGGCCAAATAGCAAGCGTGATGTGCGTTTTCCCAGGGTCTGCCGCGAGCAGGTCTCTCGATGGCAGCAAGGGCAGGGCTGAGTTGGACAAAACCGCTGGTGCTGGCTGCGTTACTTGCGATCGCGGCGATGGCAGCCGTGGCGCAATCGGCCCGGAGCGGGTCGCTTGCGGGCAGGCTGACTGACCTGCACTCGGCTCCGCAGGAAGGTGCTACCGTAATCCTCCGCAACCGGGCCACCGGGGCGGAAACACACGCAATCACCGCCAGGAACGGGAGCTATCGGTTCACAGGGCTGGAGGCCGGCGAGTACACGCTGGAGGCCGAGAGTCCTCAACTGGGCCGCGGGCGCCTGGTTGGGATCCTCGTGATTGCTGGCCACGAGGCGCATCTGCAGACCGCGATGCAATTTGAGCAGCTTTCTCCCGAGTCCATCCTGGCGGCAGGTCGTAACATGGTGCGGCCCGATTTTGTGCCGGTGGCTCTACCGGCACTTGACATTGCTTTTACCGTTGAGCCGTTACGGGCGCTGGCCCAGCGCGGACAGCGTCTGGTTGATATCTATGGCGGAGTGCCTGCGGCCGAGTCCTCCGTGATGACGGCAACGCTGGCAGCCGAGCCACTGAGTACGATGCCCGTCTCTGGGAGGCAAGTGCCTGCCCTACCGCGAGAGACTCCTCCCACAAAGCCATTGGATTTGATCGCGACTAAACCACGCGAGGAGTTGCATACGCTTCCCCTGACCGCCGTTCACGAAGTGCCCATAATCGCGGCGGCAACCGGACTTCTACAGGCGTCGGCACGGATCGCGGAGCAGCCGCGCAAGCCCGTCCGTGTGATGCTTCAGGGCGTCGATCCGGTGACCCCGGCGGTCACCTCGACAATCGCCGCTGCGGAGTTGCAGTCGCTGCCAGTAAGCGGAAGGCGCTGGCAGGAGTTTGTGCTGGATACGTCCACGGCATCAGCTCAAGAAGGCGGCGAGGGCTCAGTCTCGCCGCGCCGCGCCCAGCAGCCCACTGAAACCACCCTCGACGGCGCCAGCAAGAGGCTGGCCTTTGGCGGTGCGGGTTCGCCGAGCCAAGGTGCGGCTGAACCGGTTGGCATGAGTCAACCTTGGGCCGGCAGGCGCGGGCTAGCTATCAGCGAGGCGGCGATCCGCCAGGTTGAAACAGTTGCCGGCAACGTGGAGTCCACAGGAACGCGCTCCGCCGGCGGGCGCGTGAACGTAGAGACCCAGCGCGGCGCCAACGGCCTGCATGGCCAGGGCTTTTTCTTCGACCGCCAGAACACCTGGGGCGCGCAGAACCCCTATACCCAGTGGGTGAAGGAGACCTCGCCGGCCACGCAACTGACATTTCCGGTGTTTACGGCTGAAGCCTATACTCCTCCCGATCACGAGGCAACCTGGGGCATCGGCGTGGGCAGTCACATTCGCCGCGACAAGCTCTTCTGGTTCGCCGCTCTTGACGGTTACCATCGCAACGATCCGGGGGTAGCCACCGTCAGGCATCCAGAAGTATTTTTCGCGCAGCCTGGCACCTGCACCACAGCCTGCCCTTCCGACAGCGATTTGGAGATGTTGAGTTCCCGACTGGGTCCCAGCAACAACCCTTTGGTGGCCGGTGTGGCAGCCTTCTCAGGTGTTTTAGAGAAATTAGGCGGGCTACTCGGTCCCGCTCCGCGCTCCGCCTCGCAGTGGACCGGCTTTGGCCGTATCGACTGGGAGGCCGCCGAACGCCATCGCTTCACGTTTGAAGGAACAAGCGCCCGCTGGAACTCGCCGGGAGGAGGGTTAACCCGCGTTTCGGAGACTTATGGAAGCAATAGTTTTGGGTCGAGTGAGGCCAGCGAAGTGTGGCTTTTAGGGCGGTGGGATGCCTTCCTTACACCCAACCTGCTGGCCGTGACGCAGGCTTCGGCGGGGCGCACGATCCTGAGTGCACGGCCCGAAACACCGTCTGCCTTTGAGCAGGCATTTCTTAGCCAGAGCGTATGGGGCCAGTTGCCGCAGATCATCGTGGACAATCGCTACGGCTTCACCATCGGCAATCCGTCGCGCTTCGGCCAGGGCAGCTATCCCGACGAGCGCCTTTACCAAGAACAGGAGTCTATGGACTGGGTCCGGCGCGGTTTGCTGGCGAAGGCTGGCCTTTCCCTGAGCCACAACGCCGACGCGACCAGCCTATTGCGCAACCAGACCGGAACTTACTCCTATGCCAATTTGGTCAACTTTGCCTCCGACGCACTGGTTTTTCTAGATCCAACCCTAAGGTCGGACCCGCTCGACCCACGTCACCAGCACAACTGCGACCAGACCGGTAATAACCTGGGCCCTCTGCCCTGCTACTCCTACTATTCGCAGACTATAGGCCCCACGGGCTGGCACTTGAGCACTAACGACTGGGCCGGCTACGTGACCGCTCAATGGCAGGCAGACAAGTGGTTGACGCTCTCGGCCGGGTTGCGCTGGGAGCGGGAGCAGATGCCGCCGCCGATCGCGTCGCTAACCAATCCGGAGCTGCCACTGACGGCCACGCTGCCCAGCCTGGGCAATAACTGGGGTCCGCGCCTGAGCCTGGCAATGGGAAGCACCGAGAGCCATTGGCCTGTGCTGCGATTGGGGTATGGTACGTACTTCGGGCGCACGCAGAATGCCACTTTGCTGACGGCGCTGACGCAGACCGGGTCGGCCAAGGGGGACATGAATTTCTTCCTACGGCCAACCGACGATCTCCCCAACTATGGCGGCGGCGCTCCGCCGTTTCCATATGTGATGAGCGGGGCGCCGGGCACCATGGTCAAGCCGGGAACCATCGAGTTTGCGCCGAACTTTCGTAATGCCGAGATCCACCAGGGGATCGTAGCCCTGGAGGAGCGGCTGCCCAGCCATGTGCAACTGACCGCCAGCGCGCTGGTGAGCCTGGGACGCCGGCTGCCCATCTCTATCGATACCAACTTCGACCCCACGACGACTCCGCAAACCATTACATACGCTGTTAAACCCGGTGCTGGCACGGCCACAGGTCCCATCACAGCCTCGCAGATTACCGTTCCCTTCTACAGTGCGCGCCTCAACCCGAACTACCAGCAGATCACTCAGATCATGAGCCGTGCCAACTCGACGTATGAAGCGGCAATGCTGAGGGTGGACCGCTATGGCCGGCGCGGTCTAACTCTGCACGCCCACTACACATACTCACACGCCATGGACTGGAACCCCAACGAGAGTACGCAGGTGGCCGGCAGCGATGTGCTTGACCCGGCCGACTTCAGCCAGGAGTACGGAACCAGCAACCTCGACGTGCGACACGCAGCATTCGCCGATCTTATCTGGGTGGCTCCGTGGAAGCTGCACAACCTGGCCGGTCGGGTTGGGAACAACTGGATGCTATCCGGCATCGGTCAGTTCCGCACTGGGCGGCCTTACACCATGCGCACTTCGGGTTCGCTGGCAAACAAGGTTCAGCGGACCATTAACGGCAGCGCCCTCATCGAAGCCCTGGGGCCAGGGATGAATGGCTCCGGCGGCGACAACCGCGTCTATGGCGTAGGGCGCAACACCTTTCGTTATCCCTTCACTTGGAAGGCCGACCTGCGCCTGGGCAAGCGCTTCGACTTGGGACAGATGCGGCAGTTGGAGTTGTTGGCCGAGAGCTTCAACCTATTCAATCACCAAAATGTTACCGAGCTGGAAACGATCGGTTATTCCATCGCACCCGGCAGCGTGAATGGCGGCCTCCCGGCGCTGAGCTTTCTCACCGGCCTCAAAGCCAACACCACGGCCTTTGGGCAGCCGCTCAATATCAATGCAACAAACTTCTATCGCGAGCGACAGATTCAATTTGGGTTGCGGTTGCGGTTTTAAGCGTGTTCCAAAAACTAGCCTTGTGACAGGGCACGACTTCAGTCGTGCCGGAAGAGGTCATAATACAAGAGGCTTTAGCCCCTAAGGCGGCTTTTTGGGTAAGGCGAGGGATTCTGGGCAAGAGGAATTCAGCGACTCTTGCTGAGGTAACGAAAAGGTAACTAACGAGTAGGCGACTACACTCCCGCGGTCCTGCGGCAGGGCTCGGGCATTGTGTTTTCCGCGACTACCTCCTAGAATGTCTGCAATTCTTGATTTGAAGGTCAGCCTATGCTCCGCCTTTTCAGGGTGTACTTGTGCATCATGATCGTTCTGCTCGTCTGGACCCCAACAGGCCGAGCTTCTGCCCAGAAGACGCAGCAGACAATTCAGGAGGGAGTGGGCTGGGACCGTTTCATAGTGGGCGCCAGCATGAAATCCCTGATCGATGCCCTCGGCTTTCCCGACAGGTCTTCCTACGGTCGCTTGATGCGATGGGACAAGGTGGGCCTCAATTGCCTTTTGAACGATAAGGACGAGGCAATCGAACTTCGCTTCGAGAAACGCTTCAAAGGCGTTACAGACAGCGGCGTAAAGTTCGGCATGTCGGCGGACAGAGTCCGCAATATCTACGGCGATGTCGGAACGATGGAGTGGCGCGGCGGTGGGGCAAAGCTAATCTGGCCGTCACGGGGCATCCTGATCTGGTTTCACGACAACACCGTTTATCAAATTGTGATTTTTAGGCCGCAGACACCGAACACGATCTCACAAAGCATTCGGTAGTCAGTGACTCGATTCATATCAAAGATTGACGACTCACGGTGGAAATTGATCGATGCTGCTTGCGCGGTTTGGTCCTCGTAAATGGGCTTCGCTTCAGCATTCGGTATTCCGGGTGTGTAACCGCCAAATCGTCAGTTACTATTTAACCAATTAACCAACTACTAAGTACGCCTGTTTCTTTCTTTGCCAACCTTCTTGCCTGCGCGCTTGCCGCCGGGCTTCTTCATCTCTCGCAACGCAGCCAGATTCTTCTCGATGAGCACGTAGCGCTGCTCCACGCAAGCGCGGCTGCGCAGCGGATCGGCGGATGTGTTCCTCACATAGTCCAGCAGCTTGCCGACCGTGCTGGTGGCCACGTGCAGCCGGGTGTCCGACGAGGCGTAGTAAATCAGCACGTCGCCGTTCTCGCGTTCGATCCAGCCGTTGCTGAAGACCACGTTCGAGACATCGCCGACGCGCTCTTCGCCTTCCGGCGCTAGGAAGTAGCCCGCCGGCTTGTGGGTGACGATCCACGGCCGTTCCAGTTCGGCGAGGAAGAGATAGAGCACATAGCGCAGGCCGGCAACCGTCGAGCGCACGCCATGCGCCAGGTGCAGCCAGCCCTGTGGCGTCTTGATGGGTGTGGGGCCGAGGCCGTTCTTCACCTCCTGGATGGTGTGGTACTCGCGATTGTCGATGATGATTTCGTTGTCAATTACAGCCTTCTCAATGCCGGACGACAATCCCCAGCCGATGCCTCCGCCCTTTCCCGCCCGGATGAAATCATCCTGCGGGCGGGTGTAGAAAGCGTACTTTTCATCGACGAACTCAGGATGCAGAACCACGTTGCGCTGCTGCGGTGAGCGGGACTTGAGGCCTGCAAGACGTTCCCACGTCCTCAGGTCCCGGGTGCGGGCGATGCCGCACTGCGCCACTGCCGACGAAGTATCCCACGCCGGCGCCTTGGGGTCTTTGCGCTCGGTGCAGAAGAGGCCGTAGATCCATCCGTCCTGGTGTTTCACCAGGCGCATATCGTAAACATTCGTATCCGGATCGCCGCTCTCCGGCATCAAGATCGGGTAATCCCAGAAGCGGAAGTTGTCGATGCCGTTGGGGCTTTCAGCCACGGCGAAGAACGATTTGCGGTCCGCGCTCTCGACGCGCGCCGCCACCAGGTATTTGCCATCGTGCAGGATCGCTCCGGCGTTGAAGACGGCGTTGACGCCCATGCGCTCCAGCAGAAGGGGATTCGTCTTTGGGTCGAGATCGTAGCGCCAGGCGATGGGCGCGTGCGCCGCGGTCAGGACGGGAAACTCGTAGCGGGAGTAAATCCCATTGCCTCCGGGCAGCTTCCGGTTGCGGCGGACGAGCAGCTTCTCCTGGTGCTTCATCAAGTTCTGAACGCTCTTTCTAAATGCGGCCTGGTTCATCTCTTCTCTCCGGTCCTTTATTGCTACAGCCTGACTTCGGCGAGTTTTATGGCGTCCAGCCGCCGCATTACTTCAAAACAGGTACGGCTGTTGTGATAAGGGCACTTCCAGGGGCCGACTTTATCGAACCCCGCGCCGGGCACTTTCGACTTCGAGACTAGCCAGAACCATTCGCCATATTCGTGATCAATGATGAACTTCTCGATAAACGCCCAGCTTTGTTCGGCGGCATCCAGAAAGTGCCGCCGGCCCGAAATCTGATAAGCGTTGAGGAAGCCGACGACCGCCTCCGCCTGCGGCCACCAGTGCTTGTCCGTGTTGATGATTCCCGTAGCATCGGCCTCATACATTAGGCCGCCGTTGCTGTCGAGGCCCTGTTCATAGACGGCCTGCGCCATATCTACAGCGAGCTCGCGCACCCGCTCTAGAATGCCCGAATCGCCGAGAATCTCTGCTGCCTCTACGAGCAGCCAACTTCCTTCAATGTCGTGGCCGAAGGAAATCTTCGCGGAGCGCGGACGCCACTCTTCGTCGAAGAACAGGATGAAGTGGTGCGTCGCGGGATTGATAATATGTTCCAAGAAAATCTCAATCAATTCCCGCAGCCTGCGCCGGACGGTCGCGTCCTCGTGGAAGCGCAGCAGGTTGGCGTAGGCCTCCAGAAGGTGCAGGTGTGTGTTCATGGACTTCTTTTCGTCCATGTCCACAGCACTGAGGCGCTGATCCGTGGCCAGGGTCCAGTCGCGCTCGTAGGTCTCGAAGTAGCCGCCGTTCCGCGCATTGTGGCTCGCAGTTTCGATCTGCTCCACCAGGCGCAACGCCTTGTCCAGCGCCTCGGCGTCGCCCGTCGCGTGATAATACTCAGCCAGCGCGTAGACGGTGAAGGCCTGACCATAGATGCGTTTTTTTGTGTCGGTAGGACGGCCCGTGTAGTCGACCATCCAGTAAACGCCGCCAAAATCCTGATCCCAAAAGAAGCGGTCGAGGTATTCATATGCGCGGCTGGCTGTGGACCGATACACCCGGTCGCGATAGACACTGTAGGCATTGGAGAAGGTCCAAAGGATGCGCGCGCTGAGGATCACGCCCTTGTCGGCGTGCGATTCAATGGCTAGGTCGTTGGCGATCCGACCGCGGAAGCCCCCGTACTCATCATCAATGGAGTACTTGAGCCAAAAGGGAAGAATGTCTATGAGCAACTCGGCTTCTACCCTCTGACGTAAGTCGTGCAACGGATCCCCTCCTACTACGAAAGGATTACACACCGCCGGAGTGCGTCATCCAGGCAAATCGCGTCGTTCTGCTAAACCACGCTGTCGCAGGGCTCTTAACGCAAAATACCCTTGACCGAAACTTCCTTCCGCTCGTCCGTTGGATGAGGCACAACGTTCCCCTCGATTGGCGTCCCGTCCACGATGAGAGCGATGCGATTGCCTTCACCCTTGCGTTCGATGGCAATCCGGTAGGCCACTCCGCGGAAGAGGCGTGTCGCCGTGAATCCCGGCCAGTTCTTCGGAATGACCGGGGCGATCTCCAGCCCGTCCAGCGCGGTGCGGATGCCCAGAATCCACTGCGTGATGGCGTAGTAATTCCACGCCGCCGTGCCGGTGAGCCACGAATTCTTGGCTTCGCCAAAGGTGGGCGCGTCCTTGCCCGCGATCATCTGCGCGTAGACATACGGCTCGCAGCGGTGCAGGTCGCCGATCTCCTCGCGCGCCGAGGGATTGATGCGGCTGTAGTAGTCGTGCGCCCGGTCGCCGTGGCCCAGCCGCGTCTCGCCGATCATCACCCAGGGATTGACGTGGCAGAAGATGCCCGCATTCTCCTTGTATCCCGGCGGGTACGAGGA
>Ga0182027_10011164_pt1 | contig 12722 bp, 9 predicted proteins | sample 712E1DmetaG_FD_121300 | JGI IMG/M metagenome (GOLD analysis project Ga0182027, IMG submission 121300) | Permafrost microbial communities from Stordalen Mire, Sweden - 712E1D metaG (Illumina Assembly) | ecosystem: Environmental > Terrestrial > Soil > Wetlands > Permafrost | place: Sweden...
ACATTTTGAAGTATTAAAAATAGTTAGCAGATTGCAAAATAAATATTATAATAATATGCCTAAACAACTTAAATTGAAGGAGATATTTTCAAATAATTAATATTCCAAATATTATTTGTGTTTATTGGTTTGAGTGCTTAAAAATGATTTGAACAATTAAATACTTGGGATGCTTGTAAATTGTTTTGGATTGAGTTTACTAAGTGTAAAAATGAATTGTTATATAATTTCATTTTAAATTAGAATTGCTTAAATAGGTTTGATCTATTAATTGTTGAAGTAAATGCAGATAATGTATTTTAGTTTATTTACTTGAGTTAAGTTTTGCTCATTTTATTGTCTACTATTGGTGTATTATTAAAATAAATGAACTAACCGGCCTTTTCAGTACATTTTTAACCAATTGTAATATAATCAGAAGTTTACAAGTGATCAATATGCCGGAATAAAAAGATTTCACTGGTCAATATGTTGGAACGGCATTCTGGCCACCCCCAAACTAATTCTCCATGCAAAATAATTTGATTCGCATCTTAAAACGAAAAATAATGGCAGGAGAAACAATATCCATGACAAAACTTAAACAGATTTTTTTAATGAGGAGCCATGGTGTGTCCTTAGATGCTATCTTTAAGAATGTTCTTTCTTCAAGGAATACCCTTAAAAAAACATTAGTCTGGCAGGACAGAAGGTTCTTCCTTACGGATTGCTTTTTACAAGAGAAGATCTTGAACTGGAGAAGATCTTCGCAGGACTGGTCTAGCGAGTTAAGATCATTTTCAAAGCCTTGAAGAACCTTTTCCCTGGATTGAAAAGGAGTTAAGACGTACACATGTCAAACGTTGGATACTCTGGGCTGAAAAAAAATGATGGTATCAGGACTGATACAACTAAATATATTGATTTTTTGTAAGAATTGTAATCTTATAAATCAAATTTTAGGATATTCTATCTTTTCGAGTAGGTAGTTAGGAACTTAATTTTTATCCTTTAATTGGTTTAATAATGGTTATGAGAATTATTTTACGAAACTTTTTGAATAAACTAACTTGCGATATTTAGTAGTTAATACTTTGATACTTAATATTTTTAATAAATTATGAACGAGTTCTTGCCCTAATTATTCTTATTCGATACTTCAATATTTTGTCTATAACCAAAGCAGTATTTGATTCCGTCACGAATGTCCGGAAATAATGTCTTTCGATCCAACTAAGGATGAATGTCCAATTGAATAATAATATATTCACTTGGACGCAGGATATTCAATATTAATTGAATTTATTCATTTGGATAAATCATAGACAATTACAATAAGTTAGAGAATGAGATAATAATATACCTAAAAAATATTTGCAATAATGATTAAATTTTATACGTTTGTTTTATACCAAATATCTATATGTTATACATTAATACTTTTAATTATGGAAACAAAAGAAATGAATCTTGATGAAATGGAAGCCTTAACTGGTGGAAGTTGGCAAGCATGTGTTTGTTTTGGACTTTCAGCCCTCAGCATGGCAACTGGACCAGAAGGCATTCTTGGACTAGGAGGAATGGCTATGTCAGCAGGAGATTGTGAAGGATGATATCTATATAAAGACAACTTCTAATTTTGAAGTTGTCTTTATTACTGAAAAACATCAGATTTAATTGTCTTTTGAATTCCATTTCGTTAAATTCTGTTTATTTAAGCGGCGTCAATTATTAGGAGGTATTAATTTCAGAGCAGAGTCATTAAATTTATTTTATATCGTACAAATTGACTGACTCTTAATGAAAGAGATAATATTTGACTGGAATATCTGATAAATCCAAATATTTTAACATCTGATATTCACAAGTAATTGAAGTCAAGGCAAAAAAAGTGTACTTGTAAGCAATTGAGTTCTGAAAGTTATATTAGATAAGTGTTTGAGAGCAGAATATGATTTATCCAGAAAGGTCCAATAAATGGATTGAGAAATGAATTGAGAAATGAATTTAACTTCAAATTTATATTTGTAAACATTATCCTCTCATTGGAGGCCAACTGCAAATGATACTAAAAAATAATGGTTCCAGAGAATGATGCCGGATTTAGTTATTGAACAAGCTAGGACTTTAGTTTGTAATTATTTTTTAGTTAGCATTTAACTCGATATAATTTCTATAACAGTTAAAATTATGAATAAATTATTAAGGCTTAAACCATATAAAGCAGATAAACCTGAAAATACAATCAGAAAGATTAAAAATATCCTGAATGATGTTGAACTTTCAACTATGGAAGAATTTTTTAATCATGAAGATGAAGGTCTCTATTCTTGCCAGGTAAGCATTTACCAGGAATCTTTAAAGGGCTTAAGAGAGCAATATTTTAAAACAAATGGGAAAGGTTCTTCAATAAGTTATTCTTTAGCAAGTGCTTATGGTGAATTAATGGAAAGGATTCAAAACTCTTTTTTATTTCTTAATTATAAGTATGCGATTACGGAGAAAAATACTGAACCATTTAAACAGAGGTTGTTACAAGAAAATATAAATATTGATTTTTTCTCTTCACCGGAAGAAAAAATATTAACTATTCCTGAATTGTTAGAATCAAGTAAGCCAGTACTAATGGAATTATTGAAAACAAAGAATGAAATCGATGTTGTTACTTCCTTAAAAACTTATTTTCCTGATAATAAAATAGTATGTGACAAGTACTATAATGTAAATAAAGAGGAGGTTGAATATTTACCAGTTCAATTATTGCAATATTCATGTGGTACAAATGGAATGTGTGCGGGAAATGTCCCTAAGGAGGCAATTATTCAGGGGATTTGTGAACTTTTCGAAAGACTCGCCTTAAAACAAATTATGTTTAACAATATAACTCCTCCAATAATACCGGACTCTTATTTTGCAGATACAGATATTTATAATAAAATTAACATAATTAAAAATCATAGAAATCTAAATATTACAATCTATGATTGTTCGTTAGGTATGGATTTTCCAGTTATAGGAGTATTACTAATTGATAAAACAAATCTAAAATATATTTTTCATTTAGGATCCGATCCGAATCCATTAACAGCACTAGAACGTGGTATTTCTGAGATATATCAAGGTGATGAAAATATTAAATTCAATGATTTTCATATACATAGAGATGTTTATAAGAACAAAAATTTGTCGGAATTAAGTGTAAGAAAAATGTATTACATTAAACTCATAACAAGCGGGGCGGGTTATTATCCAAATAATCTATTTTGCTCTAGTCCATCCTATGAATTTAATGGGTTTAAATATACTGGAGGATTATCTGATGGAGAGGACTTAATGTATCTTAAGAATTTAATCTTTACACATGGTTATGAATTATTTATAAAAGATGTTAGTTATCTGGGTTTCCCTTCATACCAAATCTATATTCCAGGCATTAGTGAAAATACCGGATTTGACAAAGATGATATGCATATTCATTTAAGTTTTGCAAAAAATTTCAAAACTTTGTTAAATTTAAAAGAAGCTACTAATAAGGAATTATTATGTCTAGCAGATAGTATAGATAAATTTTATGATTTTTTCAGACCTATGAAGGCCTTCTATGGAAATATAATTTTACATAATTCAAGTAAGGAATTAAAAAACTTATCTTTTGATATAATTATTGCATTAATTAATTATAAAATTGGAAGATTAGAACAAAGTTTAAAATATTTGAATATATTCACTAATGGTGTTGATTTTTCTGATAGAGATAAATTTAAGTTTGTCTTTTGTTTAAGAGATTTTATTTTTCTTCAAAACGAAAATCAAGATGAAGAGAATATTAAATCAATTTTAGAAAGAATGTATGGAACTGAGATAAGAAATTTTGTTTTTGAAAGGTACAATAATTCAGAAAATGTATTTAAAAATTTAAAACTTTCAAATTGTTTTAATTGTGATAAATGTCTAATTTACGGTGATTGTAAATATTTTGAAGTTTTAAAAATAGTTAGTAAACTTCAGAGTAAATATCATAATAATATACCTGATCAAATTAAATTAAAACAATTATTTGATGAATAAAACAATCTTGATTGTCATATTAAGTTTATTTTTTCTTGGATTATTTTCCGTTCTAGGTTATGCATTTTATTTTGAATATTATTATCCTGGAAGTTTAATGGATTATATTTCAATTCAATCAATTGTTATAATATTTATACTGCACTTGTATTATAAAAACAATCTATCTAAAATTTCAGCTTCGTTAGAAGTCTCAAAAGATATTTTCCTCAAAATTAAGCGAATAACCATTAAATCTCCATTTATTTTAATCCCTTTTTTATATATTGTTGTTTACTTTTTTAACAGAAATATCTCCTTTGTTGAAGGCTTAGTATTTTTTGTTATTTCAATAAGTCAACTTATTTTAACTATTGTTTTATATGTTTTACTAATTGAAATTTTATTGAAAATTAAATTATTAAATTATTCTTTATACATCGGCTATTTTAGTTTATTCCTTTATATTTTTTCGACTAAATATAAAATAGTTTATTTAAATATGATAAATCCATTTATTTCAATTATGACTTTTCCTGTTTTATTTTTGCATTCAAAATTTTATCTTTTTCTATTAACTTTTACTGCTTTACTAATTTTGATGACATTACTTATTTATTTTACATATAAGTATTTTAAATCTTTATAACCGATTAATATTAATTATTTACACTGTATAATTAAATGAAAACTACCGTACCTAGATTCTTAAATTTTTATTTATTTTTAATCCTAGTATTATGTTTTATAATATTATCGTTTATTGTGGATCAATACATATTAAAAAATTCTACAATTATCAGTTTATATAAAGATAATTTAAATAGCGAACAGTTAAATAAAATGCTAATTATTAAGCAAAAATGGAAGTTTATTGGCTATTCATTAATCCCGGTGAGATATTTATTAATAATATGTTTTGTATTACTATGTTTAAAGATTGGAATATTTTTTGAAAACATTAAAATTGATAACTCACTTATTATTAGAGCATTAATTTTATCCGAATTTGTTTTTGTGGTTCAAAAAGTAATTCATGTAATTTATTTAACAAAGTTTGGGGTCACTGATATTTTTGATGTACAGTATTTTGTTCCATTTTCAATTCTGATTTTTTATAAAAACAGTCTACTTACCTATGGAGTTAAATATGTATTAAGTAGCCTTAATTTATTTGAGCTTGGATTTTGGATTATTTTAGCATTTTTTTTAAGAAAATTGCTAAATATGAATTTTTTTAAAAGTTTTTTATTTGTTTCAAAAACATATGGTTTAGGAATATTGTTGTGGTTTATAGTTATATTGTTCCTTGATACAATAATATGAGATCAATACCAAAGAGAGGTACGTTTTTTTTTGTTATTTATATATTCGTAATTGTTTGTTTAAGTTTTGTTTTATTTTATAAATTATCACATAACCATTATCTCAATAATAAAATTAATTCATTTAATGGATATAATTGTATTAGTGATAGTAATATTATAGTTCGTTTAGGGGATGGGAATACTATTATATTATTATTTGATCCTGAATGTTTTCATTGTGAAAATCAAATTGTAAATATATTAATAAACATTGATCTGGTGCAAAATTATAATTTAATCTTTATTTCTTGTCAAGAAATAAATGATATCAAGGAATTTAGTAATAAACATAAACTTTATTTAAATAATAAAATTAGTATAATAAAAACAGATTGTGGTATCTTAAGTAACAATTTTCATTCAGATAAATTTCCGACTCTTTTTATATTTAGAAATGGTAAATTGATTAAACGGATTGAAAATCAAATTGATATAAAAAATATTAAAAATTATTTATAATGTTTTTTGATTTTAAAAAAAATAAATTTATCTGTCAACAAGAATATTCTGATTGTGGAGTTATTTGTTTATTGAATGTTATACAATTTTATGGAGGGGATATAAAAATTGAAAAACTTCGTGAACTTAGTGGAACATCAAGAAAAGGTACTAGTTTTTTGGGTCTATATCAGGCTTCTTTAAAATCTGGTTTTGATTCTGAAGGTCTTAAGGTAGGAATCGATTATCTTAAATCGATTGATTCTCCTTGTATTTTGCACGTTGTTATTGATAATGTACAGCATTTTTTAATTTGTTATAGCTTTGATGGTTCTGAATTTATTATCGGAGATCCTAGGACGGGAATTGAAAAATATACAATTGAAAAACTAAATGAAATCTGGACTTCTAAAAGTGCTTTAATACTTAAACCAAACGGATCGTTTAAGAAGAAATTATTTATTAGAAAAGAAAAACGACAGTGGTTCTTGAATCTGATTAAAGAAGATTCCGGGGTATTAATATTTATTTCTACCCTAAGTTTGATTGTTAATTTCATGGGACTTAGCATTGTTATATTTTTACAAAAATTAATCGATAAAATATTACCTCATGCTGATAAGCCAAAACTTATATTAGGCCTGACTTTATTATGCTGTTTATTAATTATTCGTGGTTTGCTTGGATACTTAAGAGGCTATTTTCTAAATTTTCAAAATCGGGATTTTAACAACCGACTAATTGATAAATTTTATAGTAGCTTACTTTATCTACCTAAAACTTTTTTTAGTAATCGGAAAATTGGAGAGCTAACTGCCCGAATGGAAGATACTTTACGTGTACAATCTGTACTAGCATTTATTTTTGGAGATTTGGTTAAAGATATCATGTTGGTACTTGTTTCATTGGGAGTTGTTTTTTACTATTCAACCTTTATAGGTTTTTTAATGTTATCTACAATCCCTGTATTTTTACTTATAGCATACTGGTTTCATGATAAAGTTGTCACTCAGCAATACGATGTCATGGCTGCTAACGCCAAGAAATCAAGTTTTTATATTAATACATTGCAAGGAATAGATACTATTAAAATTCATAATAATGAGTATAATTTCTCGCTTATTAACAAATTGATATATGGCGTATTCCAAGATAAAATTTTTAAATTGGGCAAATTAAGTATCAATATTCAAATAATAGGTGATTTAATTACTGTCATAATTATTATTGTAGTATTGTCAATTAGCTCATTTATGGTATTATCAAAGCAACTATTAATTGGAGAACTAGCTGCTATTTTTTCTATAGTAGGTTCTATGTTACCATCAATAGGTAATATTGCCTTTGCCAATATAAAAATTCAAGGGGCTAAAGTGGCATTTGAACGCATGTATGAGTTTACAAGCATTGAACCTGAGCCTAAGTATGGCGGTAAAAATGCCAATGAAATATCTACAGATATTGAAAATTTTAATCCTGAATTAAAAAAGGAAGAAAATATAGAGAATTTCCATAATCTCAAAGTCTCTAATCTTTCTTTTCGCTTTCCAGGACATAAGCAACTATTCAAAAAAATTTCAATAGAAGTAGAAAAGGGTAAAATTTCTGCGCTAATTGGTGAAAGCGGACAAGGGAAAACAACATTTTTCCATATACTCTCAAAATTTTATCATCCTGAAACCGGAATAATAACTTTTAACTCAATCCCATATGATGAGTTAAGCACTTTCGATTGGCGTAATATTTTAGGTGTTGTACCCCAGGAAATAAATATCTTTAATGGAAACGTATTGGAAAATGTTTGTCTAGGTGCAACGGAGGAAGAATTTAACAAAATATATGATTTTTGTAAACAATATGGTTTTGACAAATATTTTAATAGCTTTTCGCATTCTTATGGTACTATTCTTGGAGAAGAAGGAGTTAACTTGTCAGGTGGACAAAAACAACTTATAGCACTTGCCCGAGCACTTTATAAAAAACCACAATTACTACTTTTGGATGAACCGACTTCAGCAATGGATAGAAATACTGAACGTTTTGTAATTGAACTACTGAATAAATTGAAAGATCAAATTGGAATCCTAATAATAACGCACCGCATCAGTTTAGCAAAATTTGCAAACATTATTTACATTTTAGAAGATGGTTCAATAATAACCAAGGGATCTCACGATGAATTAATGCTTACTAGTAACCTCTATAGTGATTCTATTAAAGAATTCGGAGTATTACTATAATTATTTAGAATATTTTAATTAGGAAATAAGATATGTTGACTCTTCAACTTTTTTTACATCATTGGAAATCCTATATAAGAAATGCTCGATGGCGAAGAAATTTGTTTACAAAATTTATATATATCCTTTTAATGATATATTTTATTTTTGTTTTTATTGTTATTGGTTTAAATATAAATAAGATTCTATATTCAGTTAACAGAAATCCGATTGACGAATTTAATTCAATTTTATTATGGTACTTTGCATTTGATTTATTAATAAGATCATTAATGCAACCCCAACCGTCAATCTATTTTCTGCCTTACCTTCGATTAAATATCCGTCTTTCAACTATAATTAATTATTTACTTTTTAAAAGCCTATGGAACATCTTTAATCTTTTGCCTTTGTTTATTATAATACCCTTCGTGTTAAAAGTGGTAACCATAAATTATGGTATTGGATTGGGGGTCCTTTATTTAATTCAATTTCTATTAATGGTATTTATAAATAATTTTTTGGCAACTTTCTTAATTTATCTGTCAAGAAAAAGAATAAGTTATTTTTTTATACCAATCGGAATTGTATTATTTATGTTTTCTATTGACAAATTAGGTTTTTCTGTATCCGAATTATCAATATCACTTGGAAGACTTTTAATTAATGGCAATTTGTTAATTCCCATTGCTTTGTTGATTGTATTTACGAGTGTATATTTTGGTTTGAGTCAATTATTGCGTAGAAATTTTTATATCGATGAAATAAATTTGAAAAAAAAGGCTGATGTTTTTCTTTGGAATTCAAATATTAATCTATTCAATAGGTTAGGTAATACGGGACATTATTTGTTAATTGAAATTTATTTACTAATAAGGAATAAGCGTACAAGACAAGCTATGCTTATGCTACCCATATTCTTAATCTATTTTTTTATAATTTCCATTAAAAGAACTTTCTCATCTACTGAACACTTACCGATACTATATATGATTTCATTGTTCATCGGTTTTGGAGCGACATTATATGGCCAATCTATATTTAGCTGGGATAGTACATATTTTGACGGGATACTGGCGAGGAAGATAAATTTTCTACATTATCTAAAAGCAAAGTATTATTTAATGGTACTATTAACATTGTTAGTGTTTTTCCCTTTTTTCATAGTATTTTTTATTTTTAGTATTTATAATTTAGTTTTATTGTTATGCATATTGATTTTTTCTCTTGGGGTCAATTGTTTTTTAATTATGCTTATAGGAACCTTTAATGATGGAAGAATAAATCTTAATCAAAGTCATTTCATGAATTATCAAGGCAGGAATAGTTCTCAACTTATTCTATCCGCAATTCTGATGTTAGTTCCTATTATTATTTATACTGTCTTTAAGCGCTTCCTTAACAGCATTTCAGGGGAAATTGCAATTGCTGTTCCAGGATTGTTTTTTATAATTTTTCATAATTGGTGGATTAAAAATGTTATTTTAAAGAGCTTTTCTTTGAGAAAATATATAAACTTAGAAGGGTATCGAAAACTTACAACATAGAGTATATTAATAATGATAACAATAAAGAATCTGAGCAAAACATACAATGAAAGAGTTATACTGAATATTAATGAATTGATTATTAATAACGGAGAATTCTTTGGATTGGTTGGCAACAATGGCGCTGGGAAAACCACTTTATTGCGTATACTGCTCGATTTAATAAGAGTTGATAAAGGGGATGTACATTCAGATAGTTACATTGTTTCAGAATCGGAGAATTGGAAAATCTATACCAATTCATATTTAGATGAAGGATTTTTGATCGATTTTCTATCTCCTGAAGAGTTTTTTTATTTCATCGGACAAGAATATGGGTATACAAAAATTGATATTGATCAAAAACTAGTAGGTTTTAAAGATTTTTTTAACAATGAAATATTGGGTCAAAAGAAAAAGTTTATTAGAGACTTTTCTAAAGGAAATAAACAGAAAATTGGAATAGTTTCAGCAATCTTAACTGAACCAAAAGTTTTAGTCTTTGATGAACCCTTTAATAGTTTGGACCCTACATCACAAATTCTATTGAAGAGGATATTAGTTGACTATAGTAAAAGTACAGGTGCAACAATTATAATTTCAAGTCATGATTTAAATCACGTTGTAGAGATCTGCGGGAGAATTGCATTAATTGAAAAAGGAATTATTATAAGAGATATGAAAAATGATGGAAAAGCTTTGGATGAACTCGAAAATTATTTTTCTACAAAAGAAACTTATTGAGAAAAGTAAAATTTATTCATCATTGAATTTTTTTCTCATTCAATAATGTTGATAGAAAAATTCTGCCTGTATACAAATTGTGATAAAAATTTGAGTTATTCGTATCGCCTAGATTGGCATAAATGTCTGATATTCTTTGACAATAAAACTTATAATCAAATTTTGGTTTGATATATTGTAATAACTCCTTTGGAATTATATCATTGTTTATCATTTTTGAATTGTAAACATATTTACCCCTGAAAAAATGTTCTGAATAAAGCATAGCCCATGCCCGTACTGCATTTTTGTAATATGGTAAAGATGATTGAGTTTCGAATTTATAATAATAATTACCTAAACTTAAATTGGGCAAGTAATCTGTAGGATCTAACATTGTTGCCCTATTGTAGCTTATTTTAAAATTAAAAGTATCTCCTTTCATTTCCTGTATTACTCCCAAATAATACCAAGGTCTATTTAGGTTTGGCAGTATCTTAGTTACTTCAATAAAGAAGGGTTCTGCTTTATCAATTTTGTTTTTATATAAATATAACTTACCTAATCTAGCCTTTAAAATTGGGCTATTCGAGTTTTTTACTTCATTTGAGAGATATTTAAGAGACTTGTTAATAATAGTATCTGAAAACAAGGGCTGTCTTATAATTAAATCGGAAAAAAATTCTGATTCAAGCATATCTGGAGAATTCTGTAAAGCAATTGAATAATTAGAAATTGCATACTCCAAATTATTTTGCTTTTCAAATAAAAGTCCGCGACTAATATGATATAACGACGATCCTGGGTCAAGTTTTAATGCTTTGTTAATGAAACTTAAAGCCTTTGCAGTGTCTCCCATCATAATATATATCCAGCCTGTATTGTGAAAATATGCCGCATCATATGGATTCAGTAATGAGGCTCTTTCAAAACAACTCAGGCTTTTTTCTAATGTTTCTTTTGGGATATCAACTGTAGAATCTTTAAGAAAATTATTTAAGTCAAAATCTACAATTTTCATTAATAATATTCCCTTATTTGCCCAATATAAAGAATTCTTAGCATCTAAATCCAAAGCTTTGTTAATATGAACCAAGGCCAAAGAATCTTTGTTTTCAAGAAAATAGGAAATGAATTTTTTATTATGACTCTCAGCTATCTTAATCTTTATATTAAAATAACCAATGCAAATTATGCCGATTAAAATGCTGGCAAACAATATAATTACTTTGTTTTTTATCAATTTATTCATATACTATTGGTTGGTCTCCTTGCATTGATTCATGGGTGTTTAACAAAAATATAATAAACACTAAAAATAATAGGCTGTTAGTCTCGAAAAGCGTAGAAAAAGACAGCTCTCGCAAGCAAATAGCCAATATAGTACACAAAAAAAATATTGTACTAAAAATGTTAAACGGATTTAATTTTTTTTTTAATCTTTTTAATGACATCTTAATAAATATAAATAGTAATATTCCATAAGATAATATCCCAAGGATGCCCTTTTCAATAATTATTTGAAGCATTGTGTTAGCTATTCTACTGGCAAAAGTATTTTCAACAACATTATTTATTTGGGAACCATATCTTAATGGAAAATTGTTTGAGCCAATTCCAGTTATTGGATATTCTTTGAACATGGTGAATGTGTTTTTAAGTATGTTGGTGCGTCCTTCAAAACTTCTTTGTTGTGATGTCGTATTAAACATGGAAATTGTCGATAAAACATACTTATAAAATGGAGCTATACAAATTGTTGATATAATAATAAAAAATGAATAGCCTATTATCATAGTTTTTAGCGTAAATATTTTTGATTTGATTAACCAAATTACACTTATTATTACAAAGGCAGCAAATGCAATATATGCACCTCTTGAAAATGAAATTAAAATACAGAAAACTGTAATAGGTACACTTATTCCAAAAACTATTTTTAACAATTTATTTTGATAATAGTTATTTAAGGTAATTATCTGAAAAGGTAATAATGCCAATAAAACTGTTACCCATTCATTAGAATGTATTCCCATGGGCGCATAAAAATTGCGAAATTCCGTAATATTGGCGAATCCTTCCGTTGTAATATTGAAATAGAAAAGGAAAAAATAAAATACCGTTAGTAATGATAAAACCAAACAATAGAATGCTACAAAAGTAGTTATCAGATTTTGCTGCCAGGTAAATTTAATTATATATCGGTAAAAGAAATAAAATAATGTTAAAAGTGAGAACTTAAAAAGATAAGGAAAACTATTAGGTTTGTAAATGGAAAAGAAATAACCAATAAGCTCAGATGCAAGAATAATAAGAACAGCAATGTCAATAGAATTTATTTTAAATGATTGAGGTTTTGTTTTGTGTTTAAATAAGTCATTTAGCAAAATAATGCAAAATATAGGGGTCACCAAGTAAAAAAT
>Ga0182027_10011165_pt1 | contig 12721 bp, 9 predicted proteins | sample 712E1DmetaG_FD_121300 | JGI IMG/M metagenome (GOLD analysis project Ga0182027, IMG submission 121300) | Permafrost microbial communities from Stordalen Mire, Sweden - 712E1D metaG (Illumina Assembly) | ecosystem: Environmental > Terrestrial > Soil > Wetlands > Permafrost | place: Sweden...
GATTTGTCTCCGAATACGGTTTCCAGTCTTTTCCTGAGATGAAAACCATCAAATCGTTTACCGAGCCGCAGGACCGAACCAGCATTTTAACGCCGGTCATGCTGGCGCATCAGAAGAACAGTGACGGCAACGGCATCATCCACGACTATATGCTGCGGTATTTCGGCGAGCCTAAGGACTTTGCCTCATTTCTTTATGCAAGTCAGGTTCTGCAGGCAGAAGCGGTGAAGACGGGCACCGAAGACTTCCGGCGTGAGCGGCCTCGCACGATGGGGTCTATCTTCTGGCAGCTCAATGACTGCTGGCCGGTAGCTTCATGGTCGAGCATCGATTACTACGGACGTTGGAAGGCCCTGCAATACTACGCGCGGAGATTCTATGCGCCGGTACTCGTGTCGCCGCACATCGAAGACAAATCGCTCGCGGTGTATGTCGTCTCAGACAAGACACAACCGGAGCAGGGGCAGCTTCATCTGCGGATTATGACCTTTTCGGGCCACGTTATTCGAGAGATTATGCAACCTGTGATCATTAGCCCTCTTGCGTCTAAGGTATATCTGCGCGTACCGTTCACGGAGCTTGGGAGCAACGGCCCGGACGACCTGACGACAGCTTTTGGCGCCGTCGATCTTACCGTGGATAATCAAAAGGTGTCGTCAAACGTCGTCTTCTTTTTGCCGGACAAGCAGCTTCACCTGCCACAGGTTTCGGTGAATGCTGAAATCGCGCAGGCCGGCGATGGATTCGATGTAAAGCTCAGTTCACCGGCGTTTGCGCGGGATGTCTATGTGTCCTTTGGCGATGCGGATGTCCGGTTTTCAGATAACTATTTTGACCTTTTGTCGAATGAACCGGTAACGATTCACGTTACCAGCCAGTCGAGCCTGGAAGATCTCAGACGGCAGATGAAAGTCGTTTCTCTAGTGGACGCATTTCCTGCGGTGCCCTCCGCAAAATAGATGCTGAGAAACCTGCAATTGGTTGCTGCGCGGGCTCTGATCGAGGGCATTTCTTCAGATGAGTTGGTGGCAGTGATGAGCCTGGATGGCAGTATCGTCGAGTTATCGGCCACCATCTTCGCTGGGCCAAGTATCGCCAGCGAAAGGGCGCGATCAAGCTGCATCTTCTGTTGGATCACGACGGCTAACTGCCCTCGTTCGCGGTAGTGACCGATGGCAAATATCGCGAACTGAAAGTGGCGCGAGACTTGTGTCTGGAAGCAGGTACGATTCTGGCCATCGATCGCGGCTACAACGATTACGCGTGGTTCGCGGAGCTGACGCGGGACGGGGTCTTCTTCGTCACGCGCATGAAGACCAACACGGTTTACACGACGGTCGAGGTGTGCGCGGTTCCGGAAGAGGGCAACGTACTCCGTGACCAGATCGTCTCTCTGCCCGCCCTGGACAAGGATGGCGAGGCGCCGGTCCTGTTCCGGCGGATCGAATACTGGAACGCGGAAAAACAGGACCGCCAGCCGCAAGGCAACTGGCCGAGCAGTTACCCATGCCGCTGATGTGGTAGCCGAGAGTTGGACAGCAGAAGAAATGCAAGCATCCACTTGAAGCCGCAGCGCAGCACTTACACAATTACAACTTGGACAGCAGGATGCCGGGAATCTAAAAGCTCCTCCGGTGACAGTCAACCGTTCAATTCACAGAAAATGCGGTCTTGGACAAGAGCGGGCCGTCATATAGATCTGGAGGCCACATGAATCTGGTTTAAGGTTATTACTGTACACTTACCGGATTTGAATGAGGGGGGACTCCATGTTCAAGAAGGTGGAAGCAATGCTGCCGATCTGGAAGAACTGCTTGACCTGCGTGCTCGCATTTCTGGCGCTGCCGGCAGCTCTCGAAGCGGGAACGGTAACGTCTCTTCATGAAGGGTGGGCGTTGCAATCGGCCTGCAAGATTCAGGCCACGGGCGATTCGATTGCAGCGGAGGGATTCCCAATCGAGGGCTGGTTGAAGACCGCTGTGCCCAGCACAGTGCTGGCCGCGCAGACCGCCGTGGGTCAGGTCCCCGATCCCTACTTCGGTATGAACCTTCGCCAGTTGGCCGGCACCGAGTATCCCATAGGCCAAGATTTTTCCAATCTATCCATGCCGCAGGATAGCCCCTATCACTGTGGCTGGTGGTATCGCAAGGAGTTTGCGGCTCCTAACGCATCCGCGAATGAAGCACGATTCTGGCTGCACTTCGGCGGCATCAATTATCGCGCCGATATTTGGCTCAACGGCCGCAAGATTGAGAGTTCGGCAACCGTTGCCGGAGCGTATCGCACTTATGACTTCGATGTGACCGAATTTCTGAGGCCCGGCAAGACCAACGTACTGGCGGTGGAGACCTTTGCCCCCACTGAAAAGGATTTGGGCATCAATTGGGTGGATTGGAATCCGTGCCCACCGGATAAAGACATGGGCCTGTGGGGCCCCGTCGACCTGGTTGCGACCGGCCCGGTGACAGTGCGATCGCCGTTGGCGGTCACGCACTTTACTGACAGCGCACTCAGCACCGCGGAGTTGACGGTGTATGCCGAGTTGCGCAACGGCAGCGATCACAACGTCAAAGGTCTGGTCGCCGGCTCCGCAGCGGGGATCCATTTTCAGCAAACGGTTGAGCTTTCGGCGCATGAAGACCGGACTGTCGTTTTTTCTCCCGAGCAGTTCTCCCAACTGCGCATGCGCGATCCCAAGCCGTGGTGGCCCTACCAGATGGGTGAGCCGCATCTGGAGCGCCTCTCGATAAGCTTTGCCACTCAAGGGCAGATCACGGATCAGCAAAGCGTGGACTTCGGAATTCGCGAGATTACCTCGGAGTTGACGGCCAACGGAAGCCGTCTTTTCCGCGTCAACGGCAAGCCCCTTCTGATTCGTGGCGCGGGTTGGTCACAGGACATGCTGTTGCGTTCCGATATGAACCGCCTCCGCGACCAGTTCCGCATGGTGCGGGATATGAATCTCAACACTATCCGCCTGGAAGGAAAACTCGAGACCGATGAGTTCTTTCGTTTGGCCGACGAGCAGGGAATCCTGGTAATGTCTGGCTGGTGCTGTTGCGACCACTGGGAGCGCTGGAAGGACTGGACCCCAGAGGACCTGACCATCGCTACAGCCTCGTTGCGCGCGCAAATGCTGCGCCTGCGCCACCACGCAAGCCTGTTGGCTTGGCTGAATGGCAGCGACAATCCTCCCCCCGCCGACGTGGAAAGCGCTTATCTGAAGGTCGAGTCCGAGACACACTGGCCGAACCCCGTGCTTTCATCCGCCACCGGAGCGCACACCACTGTAACTGGTTCCAGCGGCGTCAAGATGACGGGCCCCTATGATTATGTCGCGCCCAGTTATTGGTATGTGGACCAGCACAACGGCGGCGCCTTCGGGTTCAACACTGAGACCAGCCCAGGGCCGGCTATTCCGCTTCTCGCCAGCCGCCGGCGCTTTTTGCCAGATCCGGAGGCATGGCCGCCATCGGCCACATGGAGCTTCCACAATGGTGGCGGAGGATTCGTCAACCTCAAGGTCTTCGATGGGGGCATGGAAGCCATCTACGCCAAACCCCATTCTGCCGCCGAGTATGAGCGCCTGGCGCAAACCATGGAGTACGACTCCGAGCGCGCGATGTTTGAGGCCTACAGCAAGAACAAGTATGTGTCCACGGGTGTGATTCAGTGGATGCTTAACAACGCGTGGCCCTCGATGATCTGGCACCTCTACGACTATTATCTCGACGCCGGAGCCGGATATTTCGCAGTAAAGAAGGCATGTGAACCGCTGCACATCCAGTACTCTTACGACGACGCTTCGATCGTGGTGGTCAACAGCACCTATGAGCCCGTCGCCGGACTTCATGCCAGCGTCCATGTTCATAACCTGGCATGGAGTGAACTCTATAGTGCCGAAACGAGCCTGAATGCAGGCCTCGACAGTGCGCAGCGTGTTTTCTCCTTACCAGAAAGTCTCTATTCAGGTACCGATAGAATCTTCTTTATCGATTTGACTTTGTCCGACGGCTCCGGCCGCGTTCTCAGCCGCAACTTCTATTGGGTGCCCGCCACGCTCACAACCTTCGATTGGGCAAGGACCGACTACACGCACACGCCGGCTGCGCGTCATGAGGATCTGACAGCGCTCACAAGCTTGCCGCCAGCCAAGGTTGTTGCTAGCGCAGATATTGAGAACACACCGCAGGGCCGAGAGCTTCGGCTCCATCTCGACAATCAATCCACGGTACTGGCCTTCCAACTGCGCGCCGCTCTCCGCACCCAGTCCGGCGGTCTCGTCGCACCTGTCTTCTGGTCCGATAACTGGATCGAGCTGGCGCCCGGGGAGTCGCGGACAATGACCGCGTCGTTCCCGGAGAATGACGCCACTCCCATCGTGCAATTCGAAGGCTGGAACGTCGCCCCGCAGGCCATCACGCCCGCCGCGAACAGCACAACACAATAATGAGCGCGAGCCGGTTGTCCGATCGCTATCAGCCGCTCTGCCGCCGCGGCTCCCCTGCCGGCCGCCGGTTAGATCGACCTCAGTCCGTGGACCGCCGGGATGCCGCTTGAAGCGCGATGCCACGTCCCATGATGCGGCGGACGCCGGCCTCCGCCTGGCGATGGTGACCGTGAGGCCTCATTGTTCGTTGGGCTATCGACCACCAGCGCCCGAAGCATGGCAGGCCGAAAGCAAAGCGGGGCATGGAAAAGTAGAAAGCAAAAAGCGCTTTCAACTTTTCCACACCCTCGACTACGGCGGCGAGATGATGAAATCTCTAACTGCGCTACACTAACACACATCCGTTACAAATTAACGGGCAGTCCAGTGTGCCCTTCATGCCGCTCTGAACAGCTTCCGGTCTGACGGATGGGATGATCGACAGCTGGTCGGAAATCCAACTACTTGACCGCGCTGAGCTCAGCCTCGGCGTACTCGTTGATGTCGAGCACAGGCACATCGACGCCGCTGGGGAACTTTTCTGCCTGTTCTACGATCTTGATGGCGCTCGCCATTCCGATACCGAACCGCTCCACGCCGAGCGCGTACATCTTGACGAGCGTATCCAAATCGCGAACACCGCCGGCTGCCTTCACCTTGCAGTGGTCGCCGACGGTCTTCTTCATGAGTGCGACATGGTGCAACGTTGTCGGAGCGGCCTGGAAACCCGTACCGCTCTTGACATAGTCGCATCCGCAGTCCCTGACAATCTCGCTCGCTTTGACGATCTGTTCGTCGGTGAGCAGCATCGCTTCGATAATTACCTTCAGCGAGAAGCCTCGGGCGGTTTTGCGCACAGCCATGATGTCATCGTGGACCCGTTCATAAAAGCCACTCTTCAGATATCCCACGTTCATGACCATATCGATCTGGTCCGCGCCGAGACTCATGAAGTAAATGGCCTGCTGCACTTTGTTTTCGGTGGTCTCCTGGCCGGAAGGAAAGGCCAGCGATGTGCCCAACTGAGTAGTGGTACCCTTTAACATCCGAGCCAGGTCCGCGGAGAAGCCCTGCCAGATGAAAGCGCAGCCCATATCGTACTTCTTGCAGGCGCCCACCATCGCCTCCAGGTCTTGGTAGGATGTGTCGATCTTCAGCGCGCTGATATCGATCGTACGCGCAACGTCGTGTGCTGTCAGTTTCATAAAATCCTTTCCTCACGGTTGAACTCAGGTGTGCATCGCTCCCACTTTGCCAAGCCGCTTGCGCATTTCCACGAAGGTTTTCGTGTAGCGCTTGTTGAACGTGGCGCACCCGATGTGCTCCTGCTGGATCATCAGCTCCAGGCAATTCAGGCAGGACGAGCAATACTTGATCTCGTTCTCTTTTCCGTCAATGAGCTTCTGCGGGGTTAATGGATCAGCCAGGGACTGCCGGCCGAGGCCCACCATGTCCATCACACCGTCTTGAATGCATTTGGCCGCGTACGCGAATAGCGCCGTGTCTCGAGGATTCATCGCGCCCAGTCTCGTGTTTTTGCCATCCCGGAACGGAGCGAAGTGAGAGCCGATAATGACCGTTTCCGGCTTGCAGATCTTCTTCAGGAGATTCGCAAAGTAGGCGTGCATAAACGTCATGTACTCGTGATCGCGGTCCGCCTCTACGTAAGAGATCGTGATGGTCGGATTGCCGATCGTTTCCACGAAGTAGGAGGCGCCGCGGGCTTCGAGGTTCTTGATGAAGTCGATCGGCTCGGTCATATCCATCACCGGAGAATCCGGCGAGGCAGAGCCGAAGCCGCCCGGGAAGCCCTCCCACAGCGACACCTTGGATCCGATGAGGAAGTTCGGATCGTTGACTGCCTTCTGAATGCGCTCGTAGAGGTCGTAGGCGAACCGGGAACGGTTGCCCCAACTCCCGCCGTACTTCCACTTGCGGTCGTTGTAAGGACGCAGAATCTGATTGCCGAGATAGCCGTGGCAGAACTTCATGTCAATACCATCGGCGCCGGCGTCGTGCGCGATCTGCGAAGCCAGCACAAACTCATCCATGATCCTGTCGACTTCTTCGTCGGAGAGTAAGTCTCCTTCGTAGCCGGGCAGGTTCTTTACGGTCACCCGGCGTGAAAACGCGGGATTGGAAAGTTCGCCGGCGTGAGTCAATTGGAAGACGAAGAGGGCCTTTGGATTGATTGCCTTCAGGGTGCGGACGAACTTGGCGATCGCCGCGGCATTTTTCGGCATGATCTCGAGCTGGTTCTTCCGCCCGCGGCTTTCGCCGGTGATTGTGATGGCTTCGAGGTCGATCAGGGCAAACCCGCCCTTGAAGAGGTTTTCATACCGGGCGTAGGTCAGATCCGAGGGATTGCCATCGGCGTCGGCGTCGGTACATTCCATGGGCTGCGCAAAGAAACGATTCGCAGCCGTAAAATTGCCGATCTTAATCGGAGACAACAGCGTCTGTTTATAATCCACGATGATTTTCCTTTCTTGCTTAGAGCACGATGCGCTGGGTGATCTCCGGCGAGACCAGAACCTTGACCAGATTCTTGTTTTCCTGGAGCTCATGCAGCGCCACTTCCAATTCGCAGAGCGGCACAATCATAGAAATCAATGGCCGAGGGTCGATGCGGCCATACTGCAGCAATCCGATTGCAACTTCCCAATCATGGCCGATGCCTGCACAGGAGCCGCCGACCTTCTTCTCGTGGATCACGAATTGCACCGGCGGTACACGCATCAGGTCGTCGTCGGAGCAAATGCCGAAAGCTTCGAGCTTTCCGCCCCGGCGCAGCATCTGGAAGGCTTGCTCATACGTCGAGCTTCTGCCCACGGCTTCCAGAACATAGTCGGCTCCCACACCGTTGGTTATCCGCATCACTTCCGCCACCGGATCCGGAGTTTTGGTGATGTCGATGACATAATCCGCGCACATCTTCCTGGCTAATGCGAGCCTTGCCGGCTGCGAGTCGATGACGATAACTGGGAAAGCGCCGCGGAGCTTCGCCAGCGAACCGTGGATAATGCCGAGGCCCGCGCCGATGATGACTACCGAGGAGCCGAGCTCGCAGTTCATTTTTCGGGACGCGTTGATACAGGCTGTCAGGGGTTCGATGAACGCCGCGGCATAGTCGTCCACTCCGTCAGGCACGATATAACAGTTCTTCCACGGAGCCTTCACGTACTCAGCATAGGCGCCGTTGGTGTGGATACCGATTTGTTTGAAGGCGGAGCACAGCAGCGGCTCGCCGCGCCGGCAGTAATAGCAGGTGCCGCAGGTCAAGCAAATATCGCATGCCACACGGTCGCCCGCTTGAATGCCCTGGGCGTTCTTACCTGCCCGTTCCACGATGCCCCAGAACTCGTGGCCGGTCGCGATCGGCAGGCAGGCTACCTCGTCGGCATACTTGCCAGTGTAAGAGCCCCAGTCCGATCCACAGATGCCGCAGTATTTGACGCGGATGAGCACCTCGTCATCGTTGATTTCGGGGATCGGCACATCCTTGTATACAAATTTCTTTGGTTCTTCGAGAACCATCGCTTTCATCGTGCCCATGGGGCCTCCTTACCGTTGAAATAACTTGTCGTTTCGGCCCTCGTAGGGAGCCTGGATCATCAGGGGCTTCAGGAAATCGATCGTCTTATCTACGCCATCTGCCCTGGACATGGTGACGTCCTCGTGTTCGTAAGAGAGCACGCCGTCATAGCCGACCATGAAGAGCTCCGTAATCACGCTCTTCCAGTTGATGGAGCCCCATCCCGGAACGCGGAAGCGGAACGAGCGGTCAAGTGCGCCCCAGTCGCGTTGCAGCATCCAGTAGCCGCCCTTGGCCAGGTTGTGCTCCACGATCTCGCAGTCTTTTGCGTGCACCTGCACGATGCGGCTGCCAATCTCGTCGATGTATTTGCAAACGTTGATGCCGGTGAAGAACAAGTTGGCCGGGTCGAAGTTGATGGCGAAACTGGGGTGATTGTCGCAGAGCGCCAGGCACCGCTGTGTGGTGTGAATGTCGTAAACGATATTGTTCGGGTGCGGTTCGAATGCCACTTTCACGCCGTACTTCTTGTACTCGTCGAAGATCGGGATCCAATGCTCGACAAAGGCCGCCTCTTCATCGGCCCATCCGCCTGGATACGGCCAGTCATTGAAGCGGCCGAAATTGCCGATGCCAGAGAAGGCGATGACCGCCGGGACTTCCAGCGCGCTTGCCAGTTGCGCCGATCGGATCATGCTTTTGGTCCCGAAGACAATCTGTTCGGGTGGCGTGCCGTCGCAGACGCTAGCCAGGTCCCGTCCGTGCGGACCGAGTACCAGAGGCGAGTCCGCGTGGTTGGAAATGCCGGAAATGAACAAGCCGGCATCCTCCACGAGTTTTTTCAGCTCTTTCGCATTGTTGCCCTTCAGCAGTTCGTCCGCATCCACCTGGCCGTTGCCGGTATAGGATGGGAGTTCAACGGCCTCATACCCCTTGCGCGCCGCGAGCTCTACGACCTCTTTGACGGGCTTTTCCGAATAGTTGACAACACAGAAACCGACTTTCACAGATGCCTCCTTCCAAAATAAAATGCCAGCTCAGGCACCGGCCATCCTTCTTCCGACGTCGGCCAAGCCTTGCGTCCACGCCTTATATACATCCGCGATGTGCTCGTAGCATTTCCTGTTTTCGGGATCCGGCACATGTAACTGCTCGATCTTGTGCAGTCTCTCGATTGGGCTGTAGTCGTGCCACAGACCGGCAGCGCGGGCGGCCACGGCCGCCGCTCCCAGGGTTGCCGCATCCTGATCGATGTTGGTCTTCAGGATGTTCATCCCGAAGACGTCCGCGAAAATCTGACGCCACAGCCGGCTCATCGCGCCACCTCCGCACAGCAGCATCGTGTCCTCGAGATTGGTCTTCAGGCGCAGGACGTTCAAGCAATAACAATTCAGGTCCATCGCTACGCCTTCGAGAACGGCGCGCAGCAAGTCGCTCCGCGTGGTGGACATCGTGATTCCCGCGAACGAGCCGCGCAGGTCCGCACCGGCGCTCTGAGAACTGCCGCCGGAAAGCGTCGGATTGAATAGAACTCCGTTTGCTCCGGTAGGGGAGGCGGCGGCGAACCGGTCCATCCCCGCGTATGATTCGTTGCCCGAAAGGTCTTTGCAGAGTTCTTCGCGGGCCCACCGATACGCATTTCCCGCTGCAAAAATGGAAACAGCGGAGGTGTAATAACCCTTCTCCGCATGGGCGAAGACGAAAGGGCGTGTGTTCACGTCCAGGATCGGCTCCCGTGACGTCACCGCGATCCACGAGGAGGAACCAAGTGACGTATAAACACGGCCCTCTCCCACGCCCCGTGCGCCCAGCGCCATCAACGCGTTGTCCACACCGCCCGACGCGACCAAGGTTCCTGCTTCCAGTCCGCATTCCGCCGCAGCCCGCTTGGTCACCTTCCCCACCACGGCATGGGAATCGAGAATCGGGGGCAGGATGCACTTGTCGATTCCGGCTGCGGCCAGCAGCGCATCCGAGTAGTTCCAGTCCGCGAGGCTAAACAGACCGGAGCCGGATGCGTAGGAATAGTCCGTCGCAATTTCACCGGTCAGTTTGAAATTGACGTAGTCTTTACTGCCAATCACCTTCGCCGTCCGCTCCCAAATGCCGGGGTGGTGCTTGCGCAGCCATAGCAACTTCATTACGGAGTAGGTCTCGGGTGGGTCGCCGTTGCCTGTCGCGAGGTACCACTGCTCGTTGGGTACGGTGGCGAAGAACTCTCCGGCTTCGGCCGTCGCCCTGGCATCGGACCAGATGGGTACACGGTCCAGAAGTAGGTGCCCGCCCCGGTCGAGGGGCGCGGCGACGAGACTCTGGCCGCTTAAACCGACAGCAACAATCTTTCGGGCCGGCACGTTGCTTTCGGCGAGGAGCTTTGTGGTCGACTGACAGACTCCTTGCCACCAGTCTTCGGGGCGCTGTTCGTGCCAGCCGGGCTTGGGGTACGCGGTCGAGTATTCTGCAAAGGCCCGGCCCGTCTGGACACCATCCTCAAGGTATAGCGACGCCTTGATACCGCCGGTCCCCAGATCATACGCCATTATGTAATTGTTCATTACAAAGCCCGCGATTATCAGTTCGAGCGCCGCGCTGCTGGCAGAAAAGCTTCCCGTCCTTGCAACCCAGCAAATGTGACGGGACTGCCCCAGCCCTCTCTAATGTAATCGACAGTTTTCTGCCTTTCTTAGTATTCATTACTAAGTAGTGCAATGAACCAGCTTCCGGAGACGCGCCAAACCACCCACCAGCCGTTTGCATTACATCGTAGATCAATGAATTCTTAACTATGAATTCTAGTTGCTTCTTGAATTCCAGTCAAGAGCCACTGGATCTCGGTACTGGTAAAGTTTGAACTAATCGAGCAGCCCGACCAGTTCTTCAATTGACCACAAATGCCCAGCAAGTCCAGCCTCCATTGCGGGTGTCACCCGCAATGTCTGATGAATCCGGCAGAAATTGTAGTGCATGTAGTGAAGCGCGACAGCGGCTTCATGGTTGGATCCCACGGACTCGTGCATGTTGGGAAACTATGAAAATACAGGCAAATGGCATCCTCGCGAAACGCGGTCTTTGTCTTAAGCACCGGTCAAAATACTATGGACAATCTCGACGTTCTCCCTGATTTCGTCCTTATTCCTTGGAAATATACCGACATACACGCCATCGTTTGGCTTGATACTCGCATATGCTGTGCGGAAGGCCTGAGCAATGCCCTTGTCGGCTATGCGCCCGGCGGCCAGAATCTTGAATGCAAAACACGTTTTCGGGGTCTGCCGCATGACTTTGTACATGCGCAGCGGATCGCTTTGCATATAAATGTCGTGGGGCATTTCGAGCAACTCGCCATTGAGGATCTGCTTCCACTCCTCCTCTGTTCTGGTGCGATTGTAGACACAGCCTGAGTAGAAATCGACGTCCCAACCCTGCTCTTCCACGAGTTCGATCACTTCAGGTTTGTGCGTACCTACACCGACCAGCACGCCCAAGTCCCGTACTCGTTTACACCACTCTCGCTCGCTGGCCATCGTGCCATTGCGATAGGCTGAGTCGATCTCCTCGCCCCTCCTCTGCAGTGCCAGTGGCTTGAGAGTCCGAACCAACGCGGCCTCATCGTCTTTCGCCATAACCTGGACGATCAGGTGCATCCTGCCACCCTCGGCTTGAAACCGCGCCCAGTCCTGCGGTGCGCGCTCAACATTCACGTAGTTGAATGCATTGATACCAAAGCTGCTGGCGCGATGCAGCACCTCGCAGACTCTATCCTGCGTGTACCACTCTCTCATGGAGCTGCTGAAGTTGTTGTTGTAGTGGGCAAATCCATAGAATGGGTTGACACCGAGAACCAGGCGACTGACCTCGGCATTGCCAAACTTCATCTTTGGAATCTGGATCTGTTCCTCGTTGTCCGACGGTGCCGCACTTGGTGCAGATGCCTGTAATGCTGCGGGTAGGTTCTGGACCGGGGATCCCGAGGCTGGCTCCGCTGCAAGCGCAGTTGCCGTTCCGCCCATCATGCCCACGGCCAAAGCAGCCGTCGACTGCAAGAATTCTCGACGGGTATTGGACATAAAGACTCCTATTCTCCTTCTGGTTTTCCTGTTTCCCAAAACAGCTCAACCGAAAGCATTCAAGCAAAGTTAGGCATTGCCTGTTTATCCGCCGCCTCTTTTCAGGTTCGAGAGAACTCCGGTTTTCAACTGATTGAGTTCTCCAGGGATAGGCCGCCAAGCTCCCTAAAGTCTACTCCGCCCAGGACAAGTACAGTCCGGCGAACTGATATACAACACGCGATTTAACGATGGCAAGTTCGGCCAGCTCACTCTGTTTCGCAAGTCACATCACAACGTGATTCGCCGCAAGGGGTTTGAGGTGATCCTGTAGCAACAATCACCAAACCTGGAATGCTCTTAAATGAAGGCGCCCTCGTTGCTTCCCAGATCTCAAGGTGAGTATCGGTGGAGACGGTGCGGTTGGTGAGTAGACTTGCCACCTTGCCGATCGATCAGGCCTGACGCGCAGGATAGACGCGGTGGGGAAAGGACGCGGCCTGAAGAAGAGACGGCAAGCTATTTAGTGAGCGATTTGCGCGCACACGCAAAAAAGCCATCCCGAAGGATGGCTTTCTTGTTGGATATTAATGCCGGCGATCACCTAATCTCCCACACAGTCGCCCGTGCAGTACCATCGGCCCAGCGAGGCTTAACTTCCGTGTTCGGGATGGGAACGGGTGATCCCTCGCAGTATGGTCACCGGCAAA
>Ga0182027_10011166_pt1 | contig 12721 bp, 12 predicted proteins | sample 712E1DmetaG_FD_121300 | JGI IMG/M metagenome (GOLD analysis project Ga0182027, IMG submission 121300) | Permafrost microbial communities from Stordalen Mire, Sweden - 712E1D metaG (Illumina Assembly) | ecosystem: Environmental > Terrestrial > Soil > Wetlands > Permafrost | place: Sweden...
CCCGGAGTATCAGGAGAGCCTCATCCATTGGATCGAGCACTTCATCCGCATGACCCACGGCAAGGCCTTCGTCCTGTTCACCAATTTCAAGCTCATGCTGGAAGTGGGGCAGCGCATGGAACCGTTTTTTGAGAAGCTGGGCCTGGAATGCTTTGTCCAGGGCACCGGCACCCCGCGCTCGCTCATGCTGGAAAAATTCAAGAGCGACATTGACTCCGTGCTTTTTGGCGCCGACAGCTTTTGGCAGGGTGTGGACGTGCCGGGCGAAGCCTTGTCCAACGTCATCATCACCCGCCTGCCCTTTGCCGTGCCCGACCATCCCCTGGTGGAAGCGCGCATGGAAGCCATCGAAGCGCGCGGCGGCAACTCCTTCCTGGAATTCTCGCTGCCCGAGGCCATCCTGAAATTCCGCCAGGGCGTGGGCCGTTTGATCCGGTCCAAGACCGACACCGGCGTCGTGGCCGTGCTGGACAACCGGGTCCTGACCAAAAGGTACGGCCAGGCGTTCCTTGACGCCGCCCCCAAATGCCCCGTGGAAATCGTATAGCTGGCGAATGAACGGAGCATTTTGTCTCACCCCCCTGCGAGAAAAGTGTTCTTGTCTTTCCGCTGGGCTTGGCCCATCCTCGCCTCATGCCGGAAATAGCCAAGTTTGTTCATCGCGGTTGCGCCATGATAACGCCCAAAATCCTCAAGGGCGTTCATAAGCGGCTGCCGTTTCTTAAACTCAAATTCACCGAGTTTGAGGATGCCGCCTTTCCCCACCTGAGCGACCAACTGGAATTCCTCGCCGATGTGGTGGAGGACTTCGCCGAAGGGGTCGAGGAGGAGCTGCCTTATGCCACCGTCGTGGCCGCGACTTTTGCGCTGGTTTTTGCCGACCGCCAGGTGGAGTCCATCCCTGACGCGCTCCCCGCCCCCGGCTTTGCCGACGACTCCGCCGTGGTCCGCTCCGTCCTCATCGAGCACGAGAAGGTGCTGGCCGCCTACGCCCATAGGCACCAGATGGAGTGGGACGCGGTTTCGGTCAAACCATAAAACTCACCATTTCTCCACCGGCCCTTTTGGCGCCGGGATTTGCCCGCCCCGGACGGCGGGCGGGCCTTCCTGCATGAAGGAGGCCGCCAGGGGCGCAGGACGATAGCTGGGTTTGAGCCGCCCGTTTTCGTCCAGGAATTGCAGACGCCATCGCCCGTATTGCGCCATGATTTCCTGAAATTCCGATTTGCTGGACAGGGTGACAATCCGCCGGTTGAACTCGCGGGCCGGGCCGAAGCGCCGGGCGTACCACGGCCCGATCTTGCGGAACATGCGGCAGCCGTGCTCCTCGCCAAAGACCTCCACCATCAAGTCCAGATGCCGGCTCATCACCTTCACCCGCTCCTCGAATCCCGGATCGGGCGGCAATTCGCCCGTGGCCAAAAAGTGGCGGGTATGCCGGAAAATCCACGGATCATAAAACGCGCCGCGCCCGATGCTCACGCCCGCGCAACCGGTTTGGTCCAGCATCATCTTGGCGGCGGGCGGGGTGGTGACATCGCCGTTGCCGATGACTGGAATATGTTTGACGGCCTGCGCGACGGCGCGGATGCCCGCCAGATTGACCGCGCCGCCAAAGCCCTGCTGGCGCGTGCGGCCATGCACGAAAATGGCCGCGACGCCCGCGTCTTCCAGCACCCGCGCCAGCTCCGGCGCGGTCAAGTTCTCATCGTCCCATCCCAGCCGCATTTTGGCGGTGACGGGAATTTTCACGGCGTCCACCATGCCGCGGACCAGTTGGGCGGTTTTCTCCCATTCCGTCATCATGGCGGAGCCTCCGCCGACGCGGCAGACCTTGCGCGCCGGGCAGCCCATGTTGATGTCAACAGAGGAGATGCCAATGGACTCCAGATACGCGGCGGCATCGCGCATTTCCTCGGCGACGGCGCCAAACAACTGCACGGCCAGCGGACGGTCCTCGGGCCGGGTTTCGATCAGCTTGAGCGCCTTGGTTCTCTTTTCCAGGAGCGAGCGGGCGTTGACCAGGTCCGTGGTGGCGAGGTCCAGTCCGCCCAGCTCGCGCACGGCGAGGCGGAAGGGCAGATTGGTGTAACCCGCCAGGGGCGAGAGGAACAAATTGGAATTCAACTGGAGCGAACCGATCCGCATCCGCAGCATAAATCAGCAGGCCCCTAATTGCCCCCGGCCGGCTTGTCAATAATTTCCAGGTTGTAACTCGGCGACCATCGGTTGTCCTCCACCGGCTTGGGAATCGTGTTGCGGAAGAAATCGAATCGGAACCGGTAATGCAGCAGTTTCTCGTCCGCCGGCACCGGCACAAAAGCCTCCCAGCGGTCGCTCACCACCAGTTCCGGGCGCATCGGGTAACTCTCCGTCCCCACCACCACCGAAGGCTTGAGGGTCTCCGGGCGGATGGCTTGCTCGGAGGTCCGCCAGGCGGCTTCCAAGTGGCAGGTGCCGTCGCTGCTTCGGACCATGCGGCTGGGAGTCAAATTGGTGATGTTGGAACTGCAGCCGGCCAGGGCCAGCGGCAGCACGAGCAGGAAAAGCATCTTTTTCATCTTTGGCATAATTTCATGGGGTGACGGCACACCAGCCTTATCCACACCGCCGCCATCCTGCCCCCCTCCGCCCTTCAACTCAAGGAAAATCCAACATGGAGCCTTCGGCTGTTCCAATCAAGCGGGCGCATCGGCGAGCCGTGGCAGAAGCAGGCAGGGCTTGACCACGCGGGCGATGCGGGCCTCCAGTTGGTCTGCTGCGGTTTCCAAGTCGTAATGGGTTTGCAAATCCAGCCACCAGCCTGGCCGGGTGCCAAAATAGCGCGACAGCCGCAAGGCCGTGTCCGCCGTGATGCCGCGCTGTCCGCGCACGATCTGGCTGACACGGATCGGCGTCACGGCAATGGCCCTGGCCAGCGCATATTGGCTGAGTTTAAGCGGCTCCATAAAGTCGTGGAGCAGGATTTCGCCGGGATGAACCGGCCGGAGTTTTCTTGTCTTCATAAGATCAATGATAGTCCACAATTTCGACATCATGCGCATCTTCGCCCCGCCAGCGGAAGCAGACGCGCCATTGGTCGTTGATGCGGACGCTGTACTGGCCGGTGCGGTTGCCTTTGAGGGCTTCCAGGCGGTTGCCGGGCGGCAACATCAAGTCGCGCAATTCCCGCGAGCGATGCAATTGCGTCAACTTCCGAAGCGCTACGCGCTCAATTTGCGGGGGCAGGCCGTGGTCGCTCCGCCGCTCCCATAACCGCTCTGTCTTCCGACATGCAAATTTCGCAATCACAATGAAACGATATCGCAATGCGATACTATGTCAAGGCCGACGCGGCGCGCACGAGGGCGCCGGCCTCGGCGTCTGTCCCGATGGTGATGCGCAGGTAATCTCTTGTTTCGGGATACGGGAACCAGCGGACCAGGACTTTGCGCCCGCGCAATTCTTGCAGCCAGACTTCGGCGGGGAATTTCGGCGGGCGCGCGAAAATGAAGTTGGTCTGGCTCGGCAGGACGGTGAATCCCAATTCGGCCAGTTCATTTGACAATCGTTCGCGCGTGGCGATGATGCGCTGGAATCCGCGCCGGTAGTACGGCAGATCGCCCAGCGTGGCCAGCGCGGCAATCTGGCCCAGGCCGTTGACGTTGTAGCTGTCGCGGATTTTCTGGAGCGCGGCGATCAAACCGGCGTGGCCCACAAAATAACCGATGCGCTGGAAACAAAGGGAATAGGACTTGGAAAATGTCCGGGCCACGAGAACATGCGGATGGCGCAAGGCCAGCGCCATCGCATTTTCGCGGGCGAAATCCGCGTAGGCTTCGTCCAGGACCACCACGCCGCGTTGCGCGCGGCACAGGGTTTCCAGTTCCGCCGTGGCGCAGCCGCGTCCGCTGGGCGCGTTGGGCGTGGTGATGAAAGTGAGCGCAGCCTGGAAATCCCACCGGCCCGCCTTGAGTTGGGCGAGGGAGGGAAGCGCGAAATCCGCCGCCAGCGGGACCGGATTGCGGCGCGCGCCGGCGATGTCGGCCAGCACCGGATAAAGGGAGTAGCTGGGGGAAAAGAACTGAACCACCGCGCGGGACGGCGCGTTGGGCGGGGCCACTGAGAAAATGGTGTGTTGCGAACTCCGGGCGGGACGCCCGGAGAACCCGCAGGCGAGGACGCCCGCGCTACGCGGCGCAGCCGGCCCCGGCGCGTTGGGCGGGCAGGCGCTTTGCGGCTCGACAAAGGCGCGGGTGGCCAGGGCGAGCAATTCATCGGAGCCGTTGCCGACAATGATGTTGGCGGCCCGGCAATGGTGCAGCGCGGCCAGTTTCTCGCGCAAGGGTTCCGCGGTCGGATTGGGATACAGGCGCAGCCGGGCGTCCACGGCGGACTGGACGGCGCGGAGGACTTTGGGGGAAGGCGGATAGGGGTTTTCGTTGGTGTTGAGTTTGACCAGGCCCCTGACCTTGGGCTGTTCGCCCGGAACGTAGGCGCGGAGACGGCGCACCAGGGGCCGGATATACGATTGTTGCATGCTCATAGGCCTCGGAACTATCGCTTCTGAAAACGGATTTCGGCCGAGCGGCCGTGGGCCTCCAGCCCTTCCAATTCGGCGAATTTTCGGACGGTTTTCAGGGCCTTCTTCAAGGCGGCCTTTTTGTAGGCAACCAGGCTCGTGCGCCGTTGAAATTGGTCCACGGTCAATCCGGCGAAGGAAGCGCCCGTCCCGCCCGCCGGCAAGGTGTGGCTGGGGCCGGCCACATAATCGCCCAGCACGGTGGGCGAATCGCCCCCTAGAAAAATCGCCCCCGCCGTCGTGATTTTCCCCGCCAGGCCCACGCCGCGGCGGCAGACAATTTCCAGATGCTCCGGCGCGAGACGATTGGCCAGCGCCACCCCCTGCTCCAGGCCGGCGACCTGGATGAGCCAGCCGTTGTTGCGCAGTGCGCGTTCGATCAGCTCGCGCCGCGCCAGACCGGGCAATTGCCGGGCGATTTCCTTTTGCACGGCGCGCAGCAGCTTGAGCGAAGGAGTCGCCAGCCAGACGCGCTCGTGCCCGGAACCGTGTTCCGCCTGGGCCAGCAAATCGGCGGCGATGAAGGCCGGACAGGCCGTATCGTCGGCCAGCACGAGCAATTCGCTCGGCCCCGGCAGCAAATCCATGGCGGCGCAGCCGTAAAGCAGGCGCTTGGCGGCGACGACGTAGGCGTTGCCCGGCCCGAAAATCTTCTGGACAGGACGGATGGTTTTGGTTCCCACGGCGAGGGCGGCGATGGCTTGCACCCCGCCGATGCGGTAGATCTCCGTGGCCCCGGCCTGGCGCGCGGCGTAGAGCAGGGCCGGATGGACCTGCCCGTTGCGGTCGCACGGCGTGCAGACGGCGATTTCGCGGCAACCGGCCACGCGCGCCAGCGGAATGGTCATCAGCGCGGTGGAAACCAGCGGCGCCATGCCGCCCGGAATGTAGATGCCGACGCGAAAGAACGGATCGAACTTTTCGCCCACCGCCGCGCCATGCGAGTTGCGCATCGTCCAGCCCCGGCGCAGGGACCGTTTGGCGAAGGCTTCGATGTTGGCGGACGCTTCCGCCACCGCCGCGCGCAACGGTTCATCGGCGCGCAGCGACGCCGCCATCAACTCGGAGTGCGACACGGCGAATTGGTCCGGTTCCAGCTTCGCGCCGTCGAAGCGTTCCGTGAATTCGCTGAGGGCGGCGTCGCCGCGCTGGCGCACCGCCTGGATGATTTCGCGGGCGCGTTGCTCGATGGCCGGATCCAACAAGCTGGAGGAAGCGATCAGGCGGTTGCACTGGTCGCTGAAATCCGGGGCCTTGAGAAGCAGGACATTCATGAGGCGGCTAAGTTAGGGCAAACGCGAGGGAAAGTCAAAACGAGCACGACCACATTTTAGCGGTTTGCGGCTTTCTGCCGAAAAACGGCGAGGGGGCGGGCGGCGGCTCATGCGGAGGCGGCGGGAGATTGTTCCTGGATGATGGTTCGAGGCTTGAATTTCATGGCCACAAAAATGAAGAGCACGGACGCGGCCAGCATCAGCCAGGTGAAAAACAGGTAGTAGTCGGCCCCCTTCAGATAGAGTGTTCCGTCGTGCTGGTTGAGTTTGTTGACAACGCCGGTGAAGAAGGTGCCCAGGGTGATGGAACCAAAATAGAGGGCCATGACAAGGGATTTCATCTTCCCCGGGGCCTGCGTGTAGGAAAATTCCAGGCCGGTAATGGAGACCAGGATTTCCGCGGCCGTGATGAAAACGTAGGCCATGAACTGCCAGAATATGTTGGGGTGCATTCCCTGGCTGATTTGCTTCTCCACCCAGGCGGTGATCCAAAAGGAGGGCACGGTGAGAAAGAAGCCGATGGAGATTTTGCGCAACGGGGTGAGCTTGACAAGGCGGCCGGCCAGCGGGTAAATGACGTAGGAAAAGAGCGGTATGAAAACCAGGATCAGGATGGAGTTGATGGCCTGCAATTGGGAGGAAAGCCAGTCGTGGCCGAGCCAATGCCGGTCCATTTTGTCCGCCTGCAACACCCAGGCGGAAGTGGTCTGATAATAGAGCGACCAAAAAACGGCGAAGAAAACGTAGAGGACAGCCAGGCGTCCAATGAGGCCCCGCCCTTCCCGGCTGACGGCGTCCTTGAGCAGGGTGTTCCCGCTGGGTGGGACATGGACAAATTTGCGGCGGCCCAGCCAGAAAATAATGGTGGCGGCCAGCATGAGAATTCCCGGCACGCCAAAGGCAACGTGCGGCCCGCGGTCCCGCAGGAGAACGGGAATCCATAATTGGGAAAGAAACGCGCCGAAATTGATGGCGAAGTAGAACCAGCCGAAAACGCGCGCCATCAAATGCTGGTTGGCGGCCCCGAATTGATCCCCCACGTTTGAGGACACACAAGGTTTGATGCCCCCGGCCCCGAGGGCAATGAGCGACAGCCCCACGAGCAGTCCGGCCCGGGTCTCGTTGAGCGCCAGCGCCAAATGGCCGCAACAATAAACCATGGACAGGATGACCACGGTTCGGAATTTGCCCAGCAGGGCGTCGGAAACCACCGCGCCCAGAAACGGGGTGAAATAAACGGCGGACACAAACAGGCTGGAACAGGCTATGGCGTCCGACTCGCTCATGGGAGCGGGCGCGCCGGCGGCGTCGCGCAAATTGTGGACCATAAACGCGGTCAGAATCGCGCTCATGCCGTAGAAGCTGAACCGCTCGGCGGCCTCGTTGAGGACGATGTAGGCAATGCCCGGCGGCAGGCGCGCGGTCTGGACGGGCGCGGTGGCGTAGCCGCGGCGCGCGGCGGAACGCAGGAACTCTTCCGCGATGGCGGGCGCGCTCAAAATTAGTGGTGACAGCCGCAATCGCTGCCGCAGGAGCCGCCGCCGGCCAGGTCCTCCTCCGAGGGCACCGCGCCCAGTTCGAGGGTCTTGCTGACGTATTTGCCGATGCGCTGCTGGAGTTGTTGCATTTCCTCCTGGGCCTGGACGAAGGCCGCGGCCACCGCGTTGCGGGAGAAGGTTTCGCGCTGCCGGTCGAAGGCGGCGATTTCGGCGCTGGTCAGGGTCAGGCCCTGGTGCTGCTTGTCATGCAACTGCTGGCCCAGATCGCTCAGGCACTCGTATTGGGACCGGGCTTCGGGGTCGGCCAGGAACGCTTCCACCCGCTGGCGGATGCTCTGGAATTGGGGCTGCTGCACAATGGTTTCGCAAAGCTCGCGGGTCTTTTGCGCGATGGCGTCTTGGGTCTGGACATTGGTTTGCATATTTTCAGGCACATTAATAATTGCCACTGCCGGCAACCGTTCCAATGTGCCAGCACTTTCGCGCGCGCGCCAGCGAATAATCTCAGGTTTTTCCCTAAAGTTGCCGATGATACCGTATGGAAGGGAAGCCCGGGGCGGGAGCCGGAGATTCCACAGCCGCCAGTCTGGATTGGCGGGCTGTCCCGCATTGCGGCGGAGGAAAAGAAATGCGAATGAAGAGTTTTCTTGAAGATACGCGCAAGTTTTGGCTGGCGCTGGCGGCGGTGTTTTCCATGATTGTCCGCGACGCGCCCGGGGCGAACCTCATTGCGATATACACGTTCACCAACACGCTGCCGGGCGGGGTGGATGGCGGCAATCCCGGCGGGGGACTGATGCAGGCCAGCAATGGAGTTCTTTACGGAACCACCATCAACGGGGGGACCAACGATGACTACGGAACGGTTTTCAAAATCACGACCAATGGCGTTCTCACCCCGTTGTATTCGTTCAACAGCCGGGCCGCCGACGGAAGCACTCCCTACGCGGGCTTGCTGCAAGGGACCAACGGCAGCTTCTATGGCGTTGCCTCCCAATCCGGATCCAACGGATATGGATCGGTGTTCAAGTTGACTTCGGCCGGCGTGTTTGGCGAGTTGTACGGATTCACCCGGCTGAAAGGCGCCGCTCTGACCAATGCCGACGGGGCAAACCCCACGGCGCCCCTGGTGGAGGGAACCAACGGCAATTTTTACGGAACGGCCCCGGCGGGCGGCAGCAACGGGTTTGGCGCCGTCTTTGAAATAACCGCCGCCGGCGCGTTCACCAAGTTGTATTCCTTCGCCAACGGAGCCGATGGCGCCAATCCAGGCGCGCTGCTGCAAAGCAGCAACGGTTTGCTTTACGGAACGGCGGCCGGCGGCGGGACCAACGGCTTCGGGACGGTTTTCATAATGACCTCAACCGGAGCCTTGACTCCTCTCTACTCGTTCACCAACGGCGCGGACGGCGCGTATCCCGGCGATGCTCTCACGCAAGGAACCAATGGAATCCTCTATGGCACGGCTTCCGGCGGCGGCGCGAACGGCTCCGGCACGATCTTCCAAGTCACCACCAATGGCGCATTGACGCCCTTGTATTCCTTTGCGCACAGCGGACTGGCGGGACTGGGATTGAGCACCAATGCCGACGGACTCAACCCTGGCGCCCTGACGCCAGGGCCGAATGGCATCTTCCATGGCTTCGCCCCGCTGGGAGGTTTGAACGGCGCGGGAACCTTGTTCCAGTTCAGCCTCGCCGGCGGCCTGACGGTGCTCTGCACGTTCCAGGCGGGGCCGATGGGTGAGAGCGGCATGACCAACACCTGCGGGGCCGAACCATCTGGAATCGTTCAAGCAAGCGACAGCACGCTATATGGCACTGCCAAAACCGGCGGGGCCAACGGATTTGGCACGGTGTTTGAACTGGGGTTTGCGCCGCAGATCACCAGCCAGCCGGCCGATCAATCGCTGGCCCTGAGCGGCACCGCCACATTTGCCATCGCCGCGCCGGTCCCCTCCTGCCAGTGGCAATTCAACGGGGCCAATCTTGCCAATGCCACCAACCTGACGCTGACCAATTTAGACATTCACGCATGCGACGCCGGCCCCTATCAGGCGGTGGTGAGCAATGCTTTTGGATGGGCCACCAGTCTGGTGGCCCGCCTCAACATTACCAATGTGCCGGCATCCTTTGCGACCGGGGAAGGAACCCTCGCCTATGGCGCGGGCCAGTGCAGTCTTCTGGTCACCAACCTGACGGGACAGGGGCAAGTGGTGATAGAAGCCTCCGCCGACTTGAAGACCTGGATTCCGCTCGTCACCAATCCCCCGGCCTTTGGGCAATTCCCCTTCACGGATTGCGGCGCGGGAGGGCAAACCAGCCGATTCTACCGCGTCCACGTCCTGCCGGCGCCTTGAGGGGCGCGGACAACCCGGATCTTCCTTCGCAAGCCGGGCCAGGACGGGTCAAGCGGTTTGCGCCTGGGACACTGTCAAGAAGCTTTCCACCTGGTCCATGACCACCGTGTCGTTGAATTTCGCCAGGACCTCGGCCTGGGCAGTTTCGGCCATTTGACAGCGGAGGGCTGGGGAGACTTGCAGTTCCTGCATCCGGGCGGCCAATTGCGCGGCATCGCCGGGCGGATAGGTCAGGGCGTTCTCGCCGTGGCGCAACAATTCCTCCGCCCCGCCGGCGGTCGAGCCGATGACCGGCAACCCGCAGGCCATCGCTTCCAGCGCGGTGAGCGGGAACGGCTGCGCCCATTCCGAGGTGTGGAGCAAGACGTCATGCCGCTTATAGACCGCGGCCATGTCGGTGTTCAAATTGGAAACCGTCAGGAACTCGACCGGCAACTGGTTGGTGACCACAAAAGAGCGCACGGCCGCCACGTAGCTGGATTCGCCCCGCCCGTAAATGTGAAACGTCACATTCAGCCTGGCCGCGCGGGCCAGCTTGAGCGCCTGGAGGGCCGTCATCACGCCGCTCTCCTCCGTCAACCGGCCGACAATGAGGAATTTCTTCATCGGCGCGCCGGCCGGCTTGATCTGGCCGACGAACGCCCCGGTAATGCCGGGATAAATCACCTCAGCGTGACTGACCGGGAAGCCCGCCCGCCCGGTCCATTGCTTGAGGGCCTGGCTGCAAAAATACATCCGGTCGAACCGGAACGCCGTGATCGAATCCGGCGCCGCCGCGGCCCGGGCTTTGGCGTCTCCGTAAAGGGCCGGGATGCGGTCGTAACCTTTGACCATCCGCGTCGGCGCGCGGCCATCCAGCCGGCCGCGTTCGCCGAGAAGTTCCAGGACGGCGCGGCCGGATTGTCGGAGGAACGGGAGCGAGGGGGCGTTCCAGAAGCGCAGCCAGGGGTCTTCCTGGACGCCGGCGGAGAGCCAGTGATCATAGACCGCGTAAGCCGCCGGCACCCGGGCATTGCGCAGACTGAAGACCAGCGACTTGGAGAGTCCGTGCAGACTGAAGACATGGACGATCTCCGGCTCAAAGGCCGCGATGGTTTCGAGCAGCCTTTGATTGTTGTGGATTTCCTGCGCCCTGAGCTGCCAGGTGGCGGTGACTTTGGGCGCGTCGTAGGCGCCGTTGAGAAGCAAGGAGCGGTGGACTTCGCCGTCGCGCTGTTCGGCGCGCAGTCCCTGGGTGGAGGTGAGCACCAGGATCGAGTGGCCGCGCAGGCGCAAGGCCTCGACCACGCTTTGGCAATGGGTGTCGAAAGTCCCCGCGTGATGGGGCGGATACAAATTGGTCAGCGCCAGAATCTTCACGTCGCCTGCAAAGTGCAAAATGGAACCGCGCGAGTCAACAATGAACCGTTCCAGAATGAACCGCCGCCGCTTCTCGACAGCGTAAATCCCCTTGCAAGTTCGGCGGTTCCCGGTAGCGTCCTGCCCCGTGGACAATGACAGCGCTGAACCAAAAATGAGCGCCGAAGTGAACCAGCCTGGGAGGCGAACCTGCCTCCGCGCGCTGCGCCGGAGGCGTCCGCGCGGCGGGCGGAATGCCGCGCGCAATCGCATCGAACGATGAAGGCAAAAAATGGCGCCCTGGCGATTTTGCTGATCACGCCTGAGAACGAGGAAATCAACCGGTTTCGCAAAAGGCAATTCAACAACTTCACCCAAATCACCATGCCCTACCTGGCGGGGTTCATTGATGAGGCCAAATACCGGATCACGCTGGTGGATGAATACAACCAGCGGATCGCGTACCAAGGGCCGGTGGATCTGGTGGCCATCACCGTCAACACACCCAATGCCACGCATTGTTACCGCATCGCCGCGCGGTTCCGGGCGCTGGGCGCCAAGGTGGTGATGGGCGGTCCGCACGCCACCCTGCGGCCCCGGGAGGCGGCGGAGCATTGCGATCACTTGGTGATGGGCGAAGCGGAGGAGACCTGGCCGTTGTTCCTGGACGAGTTTTACCGGGGCTGCGCCCGGCCGCGTTATTGCTCCGACCGCACGCCTTCCTTGCGCGGCATTCCGATCCCGCGGCGCGACTTGATCCAGGGCCGGCCTTTCACCAAAGGCACGGTGTTTTCCACGCGCGGCTGTCCCTACCGCTGCCACTATTGCAATCTCAAACAAATCTACCACGACTGCTTCCGCACCCGGCCGATACCCGAAGTGATCGCGGACATCGGCAGCATGAAGAATCCCTATTTCGTTTTCTGGGATGACAACTTCTTCGGCGAGGCAGGTTACGCGACCGAGCTGATGAAGGCGCTCAAGGGCCTGCGCCGGCGATGGGCGGCGCAAGTTTCCATCAACCGTTGCGCCGATGAAGAACTCCTGCGGCTGGCCCGGGAGTCCGGCTGCGTCTACCTGTTCATCGGGCTGGAGTCGTTCTCGAACGAGGGACTGGCGAGCGTCAACAAAGGGTTCAACCGGGTGGCGGAGTACCAACAGACCATCCAGCGGATTCACCAACACGGCATTTGCGTCCAGGCGGGGATCATATTCGGCTTCGATGCCGACACCAGGGCGGTGTTCACCAACACGCTGGAGGCTTGCGAAACGATGGGCATTGACGGGGTCACGGTCAGCCTGCTCACGCCGCTGCCGGGCACCCGGCTTTACCAGGATATGAAACAGGAGGGCCGCCTCAGCAGCGAAGACTGGACGTGTTTCAACGGCAAGACCCGCGTGGCTTTCACACCCAAACAAATGCCGCCGGAGGAACTGTTCGCGGGGTACATGTGGTTTCGCAGGAGATTCTACTCCTTCAGATCCATTTTCAAGCGCATGGCGGTTTCGAGAACAAACCTCGCTCACAACCTGATTGTGAACCTCGGCTATAAATGGTCGCTTTAGCCTGCATATTTCACACTTTCCGGTTCGATAGGGGTAGAGATGGAGTTTGCGGCTCCACCCCTCCCTCCAAACCGGACAGGCCCATTTCGGGCATCCGGCTTTCCAGTCAGTGGGTTCTCTTTCG
>Ga0182027_10011167_pt1 | contig 12721 bp, 8 predicted proteins | sample 712E1DmetaG_FD_121300 | JGI IMG/M metagenome (GOLD analysis project Ga0182027, IMG submission 121300) | Permafrost microbial communities from Stordalen Mire, Sweden - 712E1D metaG (Illumina Assembly) | ecosystem: Environmental > Terrestrial > Soil > Wetlands > Permafrost | place: Sweden...
CCGGGCCGTTCTCGGGAAGGTGGCACAGGATAAAATTCGTGACGCTTGGAATGATCTCCCAGTTCAACGGCTTGAGCGCCTCGATCAGTTGCCGCCGCAAGGCGTGCGTCTCCTCGTATTTCGTGGCATAGTAACCGGGATCTTCGAGCGCTTTCACCGCTGCGATCTGGGCCGGCAGGCTGACGGCCCACGGCGGGGTGAGCGGTCGCAACGACTCCAGTTGATGTGGCCCGGCGCACAAATACGCCACGCGCGCACCGCTCAATGCATAAACCTTGGACATGGATTTGCAGACGACCACGTTTTCCGACCGCGCGGCGAATTGCTCCAGCGACTGGCCCGGGCCGGCGTAGTCCACGTAGGTTTCATCCACCAAAATGCGTGTTGCCGGGGGTGCCTTGCACAAGGCGTCCTCCAGTTCTTCGCGCGGCACATGCTGGCCCGACGGACTGTTCGGATTGACCAGCACGACGAGGTCGTATTCGCCGGCCATGCTCAACTCCAGACGGCCCGGATCGAGGCGGTATTGCTCGGCGCGCTGCAGCGGCAACCGCTCGACGCGGCAGCCAACCACGTGCTCCAGGACATGCGCATACTCCCCGTAGGTCGGATCGAGAATCAGCACCCGCGAAGCCGCTGTCAGCCAGTGGCGCAACGCCAGGAAAATCAGGTCGGAGGAACCGGCTCCAGGCAGAACGCACTCCGGGCGCACGCCGCGCACGCGCGCGATGGTCCGGATCAATCCTTCGCCGCCCGTCGGCGGCGATGTGCGCAGGATTTGCGGCAGGTGCTGCTCAATCGCCGCGATGGCCTTGGGCGACGGCGGAAACCACGCGTCCAGCACGTCGGCATTGATGACGGAATCAAGCCGTTCGAGCGTTTGAAATTCATCGCCGACGGCTTCAAAGAATTTACCGCCGTGGTAGCAGGCGGCGGGTGTGTCATACGCCACGCCGATCTGCCACGACATTTCCGTCTGAACCCGGTCGAGGATCGGGCGGACGCCGGGAAGGGCGGCATGGATGTCGGCCATGGTTCCATGCAGCAGGCCATAGGTGACGGCGCCGGACTGCACATCCTGGCCGGTGGGTTTCAGTCCGACCCGGAGATGGATGTTGCGAATTTCCTTGCGGCCGATGGCCACGATGCGTGTGCCGCCGCGCGCTTCGATCCAGCGAAAGGCGCCATACATGAGCGCCGAAGCCAGCAGACTGCGCCGGAAGGCTTGCGGCACCGTGAGCAGGCGGATCTCGTAGAGCTTGTCGTCCACAGGAAATGGCAGTTGCTCGCGCTTGAAATATTTGTCCACGGAATAGCCCGGCCCGCCCGGCGGCGTGATGGAAACGAATCCCACGATCCGGTCGCCGTCGGAAACCACGATGTAATGGTTGAAGGCATCGAGCGAATCGGTGAGCCGCCCGGTGGAGTTGGTGGAATGCTGTGCCAGTTCGTGTGCGTACACCTCATGCCGCAGGCGGTAAATGGTTTCGCGGTCGCGCTCGCTGGCCATCCGCATGACCAACCGGCCGGCGCTGTTGCCATTATTGGCCTGCCCGCTTCCGTTTAGCTCCGGTCCGGCGCAAACCACCGGCGTCAGGCGCTCGATTTTGGGGGCGCGCCCCGACCTTGTTCCGTGTTGTTTGCCGGCAGCTTCCGATTTCATGGTCCGACTTTACCCGGTTTCACCCCGTGGTGTGAATCACAAACCTTTCGCGGCAGCCAACTCAACACCGCGCAAGTTGTTGACGTTGTAGACACGTGTTTCGTCGCCGAAACCGTTTGCCCGCGCCAGGCCGGACAACACGCGTCCGGGACCGATCTCAAACAAGGCGGTCGGCCCGGCCTCCTTCAACCGGTCCATGCACGAGCGCCACAGCACGGGTTCCGACAGATTTCGGACTGCTTGCTGACGAAGGACTTCGGGGTTCTGCTCACTCGCTGCGGAGACATTCAAGATCATCGGCATGCGCGGGGCGCGAAACTGGGTGGGACGCAACCAGGTTTCAAATTCGTGCTGTGCCTCAATCATGAATGGGCTGTGCCAGGGGCCAGCGACCGGCAGCCGACGGCATTTGCCCAGTTTTTCATGCCTGATGAAATGGGCGACTTCGTCGAGAGCGGCCAGTTCCCCGGAAAGCACGAATTGATTCGGAGCGTTGTCATTGGCCAGAACCAGGCGACCGGTCGGCATGGCCGCCATCTGCCATTGCAGAATCCTTTCCCGCTCGGTCGAAATCACTGCCATCATGCCACCGGCCAGTTTGGCAGCGGTGGCATCCATCAATCGGCCCCGCTCGGCGGCCATGTCAACGGCATCCTCGAAGGTGATCACACCGGCCGCCGCCAGGGCCGTGATCTCGCCGAGAGAATGTCCCAAAACCCTGTCCGGCCGGACCCCCTTTGCCGTAAGGTGGCGCAAATAACCCAGCGACACACACACCAGCAGAGGCTGTAGATTCCCGGTGCGCATCAATTCGCGCTCCGGCCCGCGGAGGCAGATTTTTTCCAGATCGCTGCCGGTGCGTTCGCTGGCGCGGCACACGAGTTTGCGGAAATGGGAGTCGGCCTTGAACAAGTCCGCCGCCATGCCGATTTCCTGCGAGCCCTGGCCGGGGAAAAGAAAGATGTTCAAGGCGCGTTCAGAATTGTAGGAGACGACGTGAGGAGTCTCTAACTTTTCTTTAATTTGAGCCTCGTCACCTCGGCTCCTACAGGGCTTTGAAAAAGACCCGTTCATTGCCAATCAGGCCGCCGTGGCGGTCAGGCCGCCGTCCACCACGACGGATTGTCCCATGATGTAGGACGCCGCATCGGAGGCGAGAAAGGTCACGACCGACGCGACTTCCTCTGGTTTGCCAAAACGTTTGAGGACGATGTGCTCGAGATTTTTCTGTTTGATCTGGCGCGGTACGCGCGCCGACATGTCGGTTTCGATGAAACCGGGCACGACGGAGTTGACGCGGATGTTTTTCCCGCCGAGTTCCGCCGCCAGCGCGCGGGTGAACGCCAGCAGGGCGCCTTTCGACGCGGCGTAATTCGTCTGGCCCATTACGCCGATGAGGCCGGCGATGGAAGCAATGTTGATAATAACACCGCGACGCGCGCCGAGCATGGGACGGCTCACAGCTTTGCACCAGCGATACGCGCCATTGAGGTTGGTGTCGATTACGCGGTTCCAATCTTCGGCCGGCATCAGCATGAGAAACGTGTCGCAGGTGATGCCGGCGTTGTTGACGAGCACGTCAATTTTGCCGGCGGCGGCGAGCACCTGTTCCACAGCGCTGTCAATGGCGGCGGCATCCGTTTGCGAACATTTGATGGCTTCCGCCGGGCCAGCAGCCGCCACCTGCGCCGCGGCCTCCTCGTTCTGGTGATAGGTGAAAAAGACCCGTGCGCCCTGGGCAGCAAATCGCTCGACGATGGCCCGGCCAATGCCGCGGGAACCTCCCGTGACGATTACCACCCGGCTTTCAAATTCGTGGTTCATACTGTGGTTGCCCGTCTGTTCCATGAAGTGCGAGTTTATTGCAACGCCTGGTAGCGACGCCAGATTTCTTCGGGCCATTCCTTGACCAGCCGGTTGGTCCGCGCATCCACGATCGTCATGGCCGTTTGACCGTAAGCCATCGTGGTCCGTTGTTTATCATGGATCAGGTAATGGCTGAAAATCAGCCGGCCTTCGTAAGCCGGCTGAAGTTGATGCGTCGTATGCAGCAGCAGCGGCTGGCCGAATTTCACCGGCTTGCGGTAATGGCAGACGTTTTCCACCACCGGCATGAACACGCCGAGCTTCAGGGCTTCCTCGAAGGGCAGCACTTCCAGCATGATTTGCAGCCGGCCCTGCTCGAACCAGAGGAAATAAACCGAATTGTGGATGACGCCCATCATGTCAGTCTCGTGGAACGCCGGCTGGATGGACAGCTTGCGCTTGATCAGTCGGCCTTTGGATTGGAGCGGGGGCTTCAACATATGTCGGGCCGGGTTTACATCTCGTCGAGCTTCACGGTCAGACTCTTCGGCATGATCGGCGGCATGGAAATGGATTTTACCACCGGACCCCCGGGCGCGCCGAGCCGGAATTGCAGGCCGGAATAAGCCAGTTCCACCGGGAACAGCGCCAGCGCCAGCGGCTGATTCAAAACGAACGAACGGCCGCTCGCCACAATTTCCGCCACTTCGCGATCCTCATGGAAAATCCGCGCGCCGTCCTTCAGCGCGTCACAGCCCGGCGCCGCCTCAATACCGACGATTTTTTTCTTCAACCCCCCGGCCCGGCGCTGCTTGATGGCGGCGCAGCCGCTGAAGTTTTCCTTGTCGAAATCAATCATCCACTGGAGCCCGAGCGGCAGCGGATCGCGCACGCGCAATCCCTCGGCGTGAATGTTGAAGAAGCGCCCCTCCAGGCGCAGGTTGTCGTGCGCGTCCACGCCGCAGAGCCTCCCGCCGCGTTGTTGAATCTCTGAATTCAAGATGTCGAACAATGAAGGTGCCACCTTCACGGGTGCGATCAGCAGGTAGCCGAACTCGGAGGTTTTTCCCGCGCGCAGGAAACGGACGGGCTCTCCCTCAAATGTGTGGTTTTCAATCGAGAGGTACGGAAGTCCCAACACGTCTGGTCCAAAAACTTTTTTTACCACTTCCCAGGATTTAAATCCATCGAGGCTCAACACCACGTGGTTCGCGGTGAGGTCTTCCACGGCTGATTCCCCCGCGCCGGCCGCGAGCAGGGCGTCCAGGCCGCCATCCGGAAGGATGCTTTCGCAGATGAAGATGAATTCCCGGTCGTTGTTTGCCACATAACAATCGGCGGCCAGATAACCTTCCCGGTCGGCCAGGAACGTGTGCAGCACGCGGCCAAAACGGATTTTGGGCACGTTGCCCGCCAGCCGGGCGTCGAGAAAGTCAATGCCCTTTTCCTCCGGCAGGGAATACACGCGCACGAAGGAGAAATCCGTCAGCCCGACCGCGTCGCGCACGGCGCCACATTCGGCGCGTGGATCCGCAAAACGCGAAACCACCTCGGTTCCGTGGCGTTCCCGGAAGACCGCTCCGGCGGCAGCCAGCCGGTCTTTAAGCGACGACGTTCTCACGCGCGGCCTCCTTTCCGGTCCTGCTGTTCGATGACGTGGTCAACCACGGTGTTGATGGAACGCAACACGGCGATGTCCCCGTCGGGGATTTTAATCTTGAAGCAGCTTTCAATGCAGAGGACGATTTCAAGCGCGTCGAGCGAGTCCAACCCCAGTCCGGAACCGAGCAGCGACACATCTTCATGCAAATCCTCCGGCGAGTAAGGCAGATTCAACCGGTGGATCAATTCTTCCTTGAAAGTCTTGATCACCTGTGCCCGCCGCGCAATGAGCTGCTTGAACTGTTCCGGCGCTGGCGCGCCAACTGATTTTAACATAGTTTGCAAAACAACCTCCGCCAGTCTGAATCAGCAAGATTTCCCGCGGCCTGGCGTGCCTTGCCTGCTGGACTTCGGTTTGGGACCGGTTTCGCCACGCGCAAATTTTGCCGGTTCGGGCCAGTTTATCAATAGAAACTTCCCGAAACCCGCATTCCAACCCGCTTAGTTCACGCCATCGGCTGTTCCCGACAAACCCGGAGCCGGCATTGTCAACGCCCGCGCCGGAAACGACAACATCTCGCCTTAGGCCTTCCATCCGCGCCGCAGAACGGCGGCAAAATTGTAACCAAAATCTGTGCTGGCCAGCGCTAGGATGTAATCCGGCAGCGCGGCTAAATGGCGTTGGTCCAATTCCGGCATTCCGGTGCGTTGCGGCCACAACTCCACCCCCATGTCCAACGCCGTCAATGCTGCCCCCAAACCAACCAAGATGGACGCGGATTCAATGTAGCCGGTGTTGAATGTCGTCGTGACGAGCGGCCGCCGCGCAAATTCATTTGCCCAAAGTTCCTCGCAGACTTTGAGCACTTTCAAATCCTGCCGGTTGCCTTGCGGTGCCCAAACGATCAAACCGATGTCCTCCACCGAAACTTTGGCGCGCGACAACGCCAGCTTCACGGTGTGCTTAAGGCCTTCGGTGCCAAGGTTGGGAGCGAGAAACCCTTCCGCGTCCATGCCCATGCCGTAACCGAGCACCTCGGCCAGGATGCGCGCGCCGCGGGCGCTGGCGGCTTCGGCGGTTTCCATCACCAGCATCGCGGCGCCTTCGCCGAGCACTTTGCGCTTGTCCGAATTCAAACGCAGCCGGTAATCGTTTTCCTCGTCGCCCGCGAACAGGAAACCAATGCTGTCGTAGTTATAGAACGTTTGACCATATACCTCGTCCGCCGCGCCCGCCAGAATGATGCGGGCGCGCCGCTCGGCCAGCGCGTCATAAGCGTAAGCCAGACTCTGCAAACCCGCATGTGGCCCGGCGGACAGCGAGGCGTTCACGCCTTTGAGGTATAATTGCGATGAAACCCAGCCGGCGGTGGAATTGGCGGTGATGTTCGAGAAACTGGAGATGTTGGCGGCATACGAATCGCTGCTGAACACGCTGTCCATGTGGCCCATTTCAGAGGGCCCGTTGCACACGCCCATCACCACACCGACGTCGTCACCGTTGGCGGGAGTGACCTTCAGAACGGCGTGTTCCAGTGCCAGTCGTCCGGCGGACACGGCGAAACGGCTGATCGGATTCAGCACCGAGAAATCAAGCCGCCGATCCACCTGCGCCGCGGTGAACTTGGGAACCTGCCCCGCCAGACGCGAACGCTGACCGTTCAAAGGAAAGTTGGTCACTGGTGTGATGCCGACCATGCCCCGCCGCAGTCGCTCCAGTGTTGCCCGAATGCCCAACCCAAGGGATGTCACCGTGCCCGCACCGGTGATCACCACGCGTTCGATCCGGCACTGGCGCGGCGGCACGGCGTCGTCCCATTTGGAAATCGTCACCGCCGCGTTGTTGCCGCCAAAGGCATAGTTGGCCGAGATGAAGGCGTGATAGTTCTTTGGCCGTGCCTGATTCGACACGTAATCCAGCGCGCAACCCGGGCGCGGCCCGGTGAAGTTCAACGTGGGAGGAATGAAATCTTCGTTCATTGCCAACATCTGGCAGGTTGTCTCCAGAATGCCGGTCACACCCATGCAGTGACCGAAGAAAGACTTGGTTGAAACAACCGGCAGCGGATGATCACCGAAAAACTTCGCGATGCCCCTCGATTCCGCCTTGTCGTTCGCTTCGGTGCCACTACCGTGGGCGTTGATGCAGCCGAGGTCGGCCAGCGTCAGCCCCGAGTCGGCCAGCGCACCGCAAAGCGTGCGATAAACTCCCTGCCCCCGCGGATCGGGCGTGGTTGGATGATACGCATCGGAGGTCGTGGCGTGGCCGACGATCCGGCCCAGGCAGCGTGCTTCACGCAGCAGCGCCTTCTCCATGTCTTCCACGACCCAGAAGCATGCGCCTTCGCCGATGTTCAAACCGTAGGGCAACGAAAATGGAGCCATCTGGCCGGTTGAGGTTGCCTTGAGCGCGTCGAAGCCGGACGCGTTTGCCACGCACAGCTCCTCCGCTCCGCCGACCAGCACGGTGTCGTAATAACCGCGATTGATCAGCGTCTGCGCCAGGCCGAGCGCGACGGTGGTCGAGGAGCACGCGGTGGTGACCACCCAGGTCTCGCCGCCGAGCTTCAGCGCACTGGACAGCGCCTTGCCGAAGCCATAAAGCTGCGACTGCAAGTTCATCGCCTCGTCAAATGGACGCGCGCTGCGTCCGTGCTTCCAGGCGTACTCGGCCTCGGCGGAGACAAGCCCGCCGTTGCAGGTGCCCAGCACCAGCGCGATGTCGCGGCGGATCCCATTGCCGGTCGGCGCGATGCCGGCGTTGCTCAAAGCCTGGCGCGCCGCCGCGATGGCGTAGCGCAGGTAAAGGTTCTCATATTCCTTCAACTCGGTTCCGCTCAACCATTCACTTGCGTTGAAGTCTTTCACCTCGCCACCAAGACTTGTGCGGAAGTAACTCATATTGAAACGCGAGACCGGCGCGATGCCGTGACATCCCGAGCGCAATGCGCCGGTGACCATGGCCGCGTCGTTGCCGATGGGGCTGAGAATCCCGACACCCGTGACGACGGCCTGGTCGCGTGTGCCCTGCCGTTGCAAAGGTTTGCCCACCACCTGCACGCCGTCCTTGTAGGTCGCGGGTTCGAACGACGCGGCATGGCGGCCCTTTTGCAGCTTGAAGAACTCGCGCCACGCACGGATGAACTGTTCGCGAAGCTGCTCCGGCGTCATCTTCTGCGGGCGTGCCACCACGTTCGCGCCGTTGTAGTGAGACCAGTTGAAATCTAAAATGCGGCCCTGGCGCACCATGCGGTCCCAGTGCGGCGACCCCGGGAACGGCGTGAAGATGAAAAACTCGGCGGTGTGGATGTCCGCCGCCGTCAGCAGATCCAGCATCCGGTCCACCATCCCCGTGTCGTCCCAGTCGCGCCCGATCGCCACGGACGCGAAGAAGCGGATGCCGCGATCTTCCGTGGCTTTAACCAGGTCAATGAGGATTTGCCGTTCGCGCGCGCCACCCTGGAGCGCCTTGATGGACACCGGTTCGACATTCAGCGTGCAATAAAAATTCCGCACGCCGGCGCGCGCCGCGAGACCGATGAAATCCGTGTCCGCCTTCAGGCCCATCGTCGAGTTGACGAAATACTTTTTGCCCAGCGGTTCCAGCGCCTGAAACAGCGCCCGCGAGTATTCATGGACGCGGCGGTGCGGGAAAAAGAGCATGTCGTCGGCGAGATAGACGTTCTCATGCTTCAACGAACGGATTTCCTCGACCACGCGCTCGATGGGACGGAAGCGGATGCGGCTGCCCATCTGCGCCGGCAACGGGCACATGGGACAGTTGTACAGGCAGCCACGCATCACCTGCACGAGGTCTTCATCCCAGTCGTAGTGATCGTTCTGATAAAATATTTCGCGACGTGCCGCCGGGATGTTGGCAGGATCGGTGGAACAGCCACCGACGTAACGCGGCTTGAGCGCGCCAGCCTTGAGGTCGGCGAGAATCTGCGGCCAGGTCGGCTCGCCTTCGCCGATGTTCACCGAGTCGGCGTGCTTGAGGCATTCGTCGGCCATGAACGACGGAAACAGGCCGCCCATGATGACCTTCCTGCCCCGGGCTCGGAAGTTGTCGGCGATCTCGAAGGCGCGGCTGGCCTGGGGCGTGAAGCAGTTGATGGCGACAAGATCGGTGGGCGCGTCGTAATGGATCGGCTGACCACTATTATCGTCGAGCAGTTCGACCTCGAACTCCGGCGGCGTGAGCGCAGCCAGCAGCGGAATGCCCAGCGACGGCGGCGTGGTGTAATCGCCCAGGTAGTATTCGACCAATCCCGGCTCCAGTTCCGGCAGACTGCTCAGGAACTTCTCGAACCGCGGATAGACAAACGTGATCTTCATGTGTCGCGCAGCCCGAACTATGCCGCGAAGCGCGCTTCGCGGAAATGCTGATCGGCGGCGAAACGCGCTTCAAGCTCAATATCTCGGACAAACCAGGCAATCGGTCGAAGTTCCTTCCAATACCCGGCGCCGCCACGCTCTCATGCCTTCCCCGTTCCAAAGCTTGTCAAACGGCGTCTCCCGAATTTTTCCGACTGTAGCCAGCGGCGCGCAATCACATGGCATCAGGCTGCCGTCCGCGCCTATTACTGCCACACGCCACGGAGCCAGACAATGCCGGTGCAGCGAAGCCCGCCGCGCCAGATCTGCCGCCGTCCGGATCAGCGAGCGGCGGTAGCCCCGCACCACGTCAGGCGTCTCGTGAAAATGCGGCCCCACCAGCAAAACCTTTCGTTCCCGCGCGCGGGTGATGCCTTTTTCGATCAATGCCGCACAATTATTTTGGGCCAGGGAACGCGATTGGTTTTCCGCAAAGTTCAGGTCGGACACGGCAACGGCGGGCAACCCTTGCTCTGCCGCCAGGTCCACAATCCCGGACAGCGCACCCGCGTTGTCGGCAGACAGGGTCGTGAAAATGGATTTGTGCAGGCCGGCGGGAACCGAGCGGAAATTTATCAGCACAGTTGGCAGCAAAGCATTCCCCCGAAGCTTGCGAAACAATTCTTCGTCGGTGGAGTCGAGACTGAAGGTGACTTCCGACAACCCCGCGTCGCGCAATCGCGCCAGCGTATCCGGCGTGGCCAGCAGACCGTTGGTGACGAGCCGGACGCGCATGCCCCGCCGGGCGGCCAGGCCGGCGAGCGAAGGCAGATCCGGATGCAGCAACGGCTCCCCGAGACCGACAAAGAACAATTCCTCGACCAACGGCAATTCGTTCAGCAACTTCTCAAACAGCGACGACGGCAGGTCGGTAATCTGTACACGGTGGGGATTCAACGTCCGCGCGCAAGCCCGGCATTTCAACTGGCAGCGCGTGGTTACTTCGATATCAAGCCGCGCGGGCGGCGGCGCGCATTCGCCCAGTTCGAGTCCCGTCACGGCGGGAACTTTGCGTGAACCGTGTAGCGCAGAGCCTCTGAATGGACGGCTGAGATAATCCAGTCGCACGCCGGGTTCCAAACGCTCCACCGCCGAACGGAAGGAGAGCACGCGCCGGAGGAGTTGTGCTGTCAAATTTGCGGAACGGTTTAGCTCGTGGCCGGCCCGGGGAATCACAACGAGCGGAAATGGCAGCCGCCGGGCCTGTTCAACCGGAACCCACGGATCCGCCGTGCCCACAAAATGCACGCTTTCGGTCGCAACTTGAGAAGCATTGGCACATGCTGCCCGCAAAAACCGCGCGACGCGGGCCATCGCCGTAACCGACAAACCAGTATCTGGCGGTGGTTGCGGAGTGAAATCGGAAAAGAACGGCGGACACGCCAGCAGCACCAGTCCGCTCACGGGTTTGATCCGTGCGGCCTCCATGCACACCGCCGCGCCCAGCGAATGGCCGATCAAAATGACCGGCTCATTGCCGATGTAGGCAAGCACTTCATCGCGCCAGATTTCCGGACCACCTTCTTCCAACGACGGCATGACGAGAGGACGCGCAGCAAGGCCGACGCGTCCAAGTGCGGTCACAATCGGTTCCCACCAAGATGGGCTGGCACCCATGCCGTGGACCAACAAAGCCGTCAGGCGCGCCTTCATAGAAGATTGCTGGCGCAACGTGCGATGGCTTCCAAAGCGTCGCAGGCTGCGAGGCATTGCGCGATTCGTTGCAAAGGCGCGGCAAAACTGGCCCGCCGGTCAAGCATGTCGCGGAGGTTGGCGGAGAAAAGCTCGTAGTTGATCGCTTCGGCGTATTGATGCGAATGGCCGGTAAATACCACCTCCGGCAGCAGCACCCGGCCACAACCCTGTCGCTGGAGATGAATTCCATTGGTGGCCTGCTCCGGTTGCATGGGCACGACCAGCGATGGCACGCGGCTGGCGAGGTTTTGATAACAAACGCCGATGCCGCCAGTGCAAACCACCAGATCAGCCGCCGCCGTTGTCTTCGCCGGTGCGAGGAATGGCCGGCAGAACAGACGTTCATTCGTTCGGCCAACGCCAGCCTGCCCCGTGCTGGCCACCACACGCACGCCCAGACGGCAAACTTGATCCAAGAGACGCTCAAGCGCTCCTGCATCAATGGCCAGTGTTCCGGCGCTGACATACACGGTCGCCTCTCCATCAGACCTCTCCCACGGTGGAGATTCCCCGACACTCTCCCAGCCCGGCCAGACAATCGGGCCGATGGCGTGCCAGTCTCGCGGCAGTTCGGGCACGCCACAAAGTTCACGGATTTCGTAAATATAATTGTGGTCGCCCACCAGCAGTTCATTCGCCCGCTGGGGGGCGGGCAAATTCCGTCGGCGTAGCGACGGCGCCACCGCCCGGGCGGCGAATTCCCAAAACCGATACATCGTTCGTTTTTGTTCCCGGCGGATGCTCGTGTCCGTTTCATCGCAGCCCAGTACCCCATTGAACCACGGGAACATGCAGGCGCCATTGATGGCGATGACGGGCAATTCCCGCGCGCTGGCTTTGCACAGAAAATCAAAAATGCCAATTACTAGTGCGGGCCGGAGACGCTTGATCAAATCCTCCCGTGATGCAAGGCAGCGTTCCACATGGGCGCGGTCTGAAAACCAACGGGGACAGGGAAACGGCATGCCCGACGGCTGCCATAGTTCTGAAATCTCATGGCATCGGGGATGAAATTGCGAAGCCCAAGCGGCCCTCACCCTGGCCAGCGCCAAGTGGCATTCCATGCCCCGTGATTCCAACCGTTCCGCGATGGCCAACGCCTGGGCAACGTGCGAAAGCGTGTTGCTGGCGGGTAAAATCAGGATTCTCCGGTGGTGGAGCATATCGTCACTCGAGATTCGCACGCTTGGCGAAGCTTCCTCGTGTGACAGTGCATTGTGAACAAGGGGGGTGGAAAAGCCAGCTAAAATGCGTTTCAAACAAAAGGAATTTCTGGCTGTGTTCTTATTGGGCTGTAACGGGACAACGGCGGTTGGTCGGAACTGCTAGCCGGTGATGACAACCGCATCGTCGAGGCTCACGAGCAGGCGGTAGCGAGCTTAGGCACACGGGACCAAAGCCCGTGAACCGCGAAGCGGAACTGGACCGGCCATCCCGCGTTGCCAGCGATTTGATACACCGATCAACTTTTCATTTGAGTGGCGCAGTCGCGCTAATTCCCTGCGCGTGAATCAGAGGCGTGATTATGTGTCGCCGGTCGGCGCGTCAATGTATTGCTCGCCTCAACCGGCTGCGCTC